>Ga0134128_10000783_pt1 | contig 43159 bp, 40 predicted proteins | sample KB31754_FD_96462 | JGI IMG/M metagenome (GOLD analysis project Ga0134128, IMG submission 96462) | Terrestrial soil microbial communities with excess Nitrogen fertilizer from Kellogg Biological Station, Michigan, USA - KB3-175-4 | ecosystem: Environmental > Terrestrial > Soil > Unclassified ...
AGCTTCATCTGTTGGTCATTAGTCAGCGCCGAATCCAACCACGGCTTATGCATGAAACTAAAGTTGGGCAAGGCCATTGCGGGCACGGGCGTTAGGCCCAATAGTCCGCCCGCAAGCGCCAATGAAACGGCTAAACCGATGCAGCGTCGCCGGCTTGAAAGCGAGAAACAGGAATCGTCCATGGAGTCGTCCTTAGTAACCTTAACGGGCTGTCTGTGGTTGCCCTCGTAAGGATTGTACTACCTGCCAAGCTCTTCGGCGAGGTCTGATCAGATGTCCTGTCCGGGCACATCTTCGGCCGCGGGGGTACACTAGAAATAGCAATAGACGGCCGACGGATGCCTCGAACTACAGTTTCTTGAAGGACGGATGCCATGCCAGACGAAAAGACCACCAACAAAACCTCCAATGTCTCGGACATTTCTCTAGGATTGCTGGTCGGGGGCGTGCTGCTCCTGGCGGTCGGGACACGATTGCGCTTGCTTATGGCGCTTCCGCTGTGGCTTCTGGGGACGGTGGCAACAGCCGGCGGCGCCAGCCTGCGCCCGGAGGTCAATCAGGTGGTGAGCGGCTTAGCCGGCGAGGAGAAGCTATGGGTGAAACTCAAAAGCTCAGTGTCGGTCATGAAATCCGCACAAGAGATTTATGATTACTGGCGCAGCCCGCATAACTGGCCGAAATTTATGCCGGATGTCGATATCGTTCAGCTCGGCACTGATCGCTATGAGCTGACAAAACGAGTGGCGCCGGCGCTTGAGCTGCGCCAGCAGTTCATGATCGTGGAAGATCTGCCGTATCACCGCATAGCATGGGTTTCACTCGGCGAAGAATTGCCGTTTCGCGGCAGCGTCGAATTCACCACTAATGGTGGCACGTACGTGACGCTCACGTGGGAATACAAACTAGCCATCGGCGCGGCAGTTAATTCAATGTCCAAGCAATTGCTGCGCGGTCTCAATGAAGTGCTTTTGCTTAAACTGCAACGCTGCAAGCAAATTCTCGAAACCGGCGGCGCCACAACATTCGGCGCCACCGCATGCCGCAGCAGCAGCGCAGAGATGCTCTTCCACGTGTGGAAGTCGGATGCCAATCGCGCGTTTGCAGACCTCACTGAGCCTGCCACCAGCGACGCATAACGCACGGCGCCGCCACCAATTGTTAGCACCGGACAGAAGAGCAGTGCAGTTCGCTATGAGATATCACCATTTTCGGTTAGTATCCAGGAGCTGCAATTTCGATCTGCAATACAGTCGAGCCTCTACTGGCGTGGATTTCGAAAATTCGCACCAGAGACCGCTTTCGCTTGACGACACCGAATTCGGTGATAGCTCATAGCGAAGGCGAACACCGGGCTTGCTCCCAGCGGCGCCATAATCCAATCCGCTACATGAGCACCAATAACTCCAGCGGTCGCAGAACGTGACTCGCGAGTGACAATGCAGTTGGCGAAAAGATTTAGTAGGCGTTGCGGTCGCGATCGCGATATCCGCCGCCGCCACCGCCGCCGCGCGAACCGCCGCGGAAGCCACCGCCGCCGCCACCACCGCCGTTCGGCTTCGGACGCGAGATACTCACGGTAATCTGGCGTGTCTCGAGAGTGTGGCCGTTGAGCGCCTTGATGGCGGCTTCGGCCTCTTCCTGTGAGCCCATTTCCACGAAGGCGAAGCCGCGCTTCTTGCCTGTTGCCGAATCAATCGGCATCGAGACGGAGACTACGTTGCCGTGTTCGGCGAATAGCCCTTTAACGTCTTCTTCGTTGAGTTTAAACGAGAGGTTTCCGACGAAAAGCTTGTTGTTGTTCATTGGTCAATACACCCAGAAATTACCGGACAAGTCTGCCATTTGGCAAACGCAATAATTGCGGGCTGGACCAAAAAGCAAACATCTTCCTAGACTACCACGAGACATTTGGATGCTCAAGTCGACAAGATACAAGCTGATACAGCCAAACCCTGACAAAGCGGCGTCTCTGGCGCTTCAGCGCAGCCTGAAGCACAGAGTCAGCAGCTGATTTTCGCCAAAATTCAGGAAAATCGGGCGTTTTTTCCAGTTCAATTCACGATTAATCGCACCGGACAAAGCGACTTCACTCACGCCGGAAAAGGCGCCCGGGCGAACTTCCAAAGTCACCACCTGCGGCTCGCGCGTAACGTTTAATAGCCGAAGATAAAGTTGTCCATCCTCAATAAAACAAGCGACGATGCGAATGCAGTCGTTATCAAGCACGAATAGCGATCGATCGGCAAGCTGGTCAGCTTTACTGAAAGCCGCCCAGAGACTGCCTTCAAATGATTCGGCGAGTTGATAGGACTTGCTGACTGCGCGGTCGAAAAGCTCGCCGTGCACCGCTTTTTCCCCCACAGGCGCCCAGCCGTAACTAAGCTGATTGATGCCCTGGCAATTGGCGCCCGGCACATCCATAGAAGGGCCGGCACCGCCTCCTCTCGTCCACAAACGCGGCCGCGAAAGCTTCGAAATCGCTCGCACCAGCGTCATCGCAACTTCGTGCCCGTCCACGCCGTATTCAGGAATGCCGAAATTAAAAAACGCCTGTCCATTAGCCAGGAAAAAACGCTGGCAAGGGAAGCGATCCGGCAACGCCTCGTGGGCCAGTTCCACCGGCAGCTTTTGCCGAACCGAGTGTCCGGCAGGATGCCGCTGCACAAGACTGAAATGATTTTCCGACCATGTTGTTTTTACCGGAGAGCCGGTGTCGAATACGACTTCGAGACGATGATCTTTAGCTTGATTGTCGAAGACCGTGTCAAAGAAAATGATCGGGACGCCCGCCTTGAGAGTAACTTCAGTAGTTATCTTGTGCTTGATGCGGCGGCCCGAGCGTTTAAGCATCTCGATTTTGCCCAAGTCCACACCAAGCCTTTTTAGCAAGCTGTGATCTGCGATCAGTCCTTCGGGCAACTCCATCTCGTACGTGATCAATACCGAGCCCACCAGCGGCCCAGGCTGTCCGACCCGAACATCGACCACGCGAGCAATTATCGGTTTATCATCCGGAATCGGATCAAAATTGTACGAATCACCCGCGTCGGCGACATCACGCAAGGTGTGATTGAGATGATATACCTCCACCTTGCCACCCGGCACCATATGCGATACCGTAAGCATCCCGTTCGATGTCACCGCGACGTCCAGCAATCCGTTGCTCAGCTTTCGCGGTCGTGCATGTACGGCGGCGATTTCGTCGGCGTCGGCCGGCGGCGGCCAGAGTACGGTTTTTGTTCCGAACGCGGGCACTTCTCCGGGCCATATCCATCCCTCGATTTGGTGCACTTCCTTGTAGTACGGCACAGTGCCCCAACCGGAAAATAGTTGATCGACTTTAGACTGGCGTTCAATTTGAATGCGTTTTGAATGGGGCAATGGGGCATCCGGTTTCAGGTTGCACACAAAGCGAACCGGCGCCTGAACGGCAGACGAGCTGGTGTTAATTATGGTCACTTTGTCGTTGCCGAAATCAGGGTCGGCAGCACTTACGATCGCCCCCTCCTCCATACCCGCCACCGCCTGTGATGCCCGGTTCAAGAGCGTGCCGATCGTTTCATCCAATCTGCAATAGCGAGTGAGCATTTCGTTGTGAACGGAGTCGACGCTGCAGCCACAGATGCTATCGTGGGGATGATTTTTCAGCAGCAGCTTCCAGCAATGATCCAGTTGTGCCTGCGGATAATCGACCAGCCGTGAAACAGCCAACATGGAAAAAACCGGCTCGCAGATCCGCACCAACTTGTGCTCGGCCAGGCGATTGGCGCGTTTCAAATAAAGCCGCGTGGAAAGCACTCCGGGAAGCAAATAGCCGCGCTCGTAATAGGGTGCGTTTCGATTGAATCGCAGCTCACCTTCGACGCCCTGCACACCATTCATGCCTTTGCCGGCCGACTGCGAGACGTTCGACAAAAACTCACCGAGCGACGTAGGCACGACTTGCCATTTTTGACCAGCGCGTTGTTGAAGTTTGGCATTGAGTTGCTTCAGCACTTTGCTGAACCTAGGCGGCGGGCCCATGTGGTCGCCGCCGGCTGGAAATAGCGCTGCGTCCATCACCTTGTAGTACGGGCCGACATGACCATTATCCGCTGCCCCATCCACCCACTTGAGCAGAAAGTCGGCAAGCGCCGTCACGCCATCACCGGCTGTGGTGGCAGGCATTTCATGAAAGGCCGTTTGGTAATAGCCGCGTGTCAGATGATAGGTGAGCACCTTGCTGCCGTCGGGACTCTTCCAATTGAACAGCGGCCCCATTTCAAGCAAAGGTGCCCCACGCCAGACCGCAGCGGTTTTGATGCCGAAGCCGTTCAATATGCGAGGCAGGTCTTGGCTGTGTCCGAACGTATCGGGACAATATCCGATCATCGAAGGCGTGCCGAATTTGCTGACCGCCTTCACCCCATAAGCGAGATTGCGCACCATGCTTTCTCCGCCGACGAGCATCTGGTCGTTTAGTACATACCAAGGCCCGGCTGACAGCTTGCCGTTTTTCATCAGCGCCTCTATGCGCGGGCGCAAATCCGGCTCGATTTCCAATACGTCGTCGAGGATAATCGCCTGCCCGTCGAGATAGAAGCGCGGCAAATTGCCGGACTCCAGCTCATCAAGAATTCTGCGCACCACGCTCACAAGCTGCGTGCGAAATGACTCAAACGGTTGATACCATTCGCGATCCCAATGCGTGTGATTGTAGAGGTAAAGGGTGGGCACGCGCACCTCACTCAATATTTGAACATGGGATTGAGCAGCTTCAGACTCTCATCGAGCGCCTCTTCCAGGGAGTCAGCGGCCTCGCCGATGAACTCATCATCAAGATGAATTGAAAATGTCCCCTGATAATCGTACAACTTCAGGGCCTCGATTAGCTGCCCCCAATCAACTTGCCCTTTGCCGGGTCGGCGATAACGCCACCACAAGGGTCCGAATATCCCGGTGTCGCGCAGGAGGTCGCGGTTGATCTCCACGTCGTTGGCTTCCACATGTTCGATGGCGGGCACGAGTCCCGGCAAAATCTTCAAATAATCGATGTTTTGCCATACGCAATCGGCAGCCGAGAAGCTCAGCCCGAGCCCCGGGCAATTAGCTATCAGGTCGCGCCATTCCTGAGGCTCCAAGGGCCGCCATTGTTTCAAAGGACGCCCGCGATGGGAAGGTGCCGTGGCCAGACTGAGCAGCAGCTTGACCCCATCGGCCGACAGCGAGCTGACCGCCGGCTCCAAAGCGCCGCCGGCTTTCTCGGCCCAGTTGTCCTCGGGCGAACCTTGCATGAAGAACGTCACTCGCTTGCAACCGACAGTTGTAGCGACCAGCGCTAATCTGCGTGTCATGTGCTCGAAATGCTTTACGTCGGCCTTGTCCAATGGATCGAGACAGAAATTCAAAGTTAGCGAGGCAATTTCGACGGCATTGCTTTTGCAAGCGTCGGCAACTTCTTCGAGGTGCTCCTTCTCCTGGGCGCTCAGTTTTACCGCTTTGGCGGTGCCGGTAAACGGCTCGAAAGCATATTCAACCGCGTTCAGTTTCTTCGCCGCGGCAAACTCCACCGCTTCCTTCAAACCAAAACCAAATTTGGTGGCATCACAACACAATTGCATGCCAGGCAGTGTAACACCTTGAATTCGCTTTGTCGTTGCTTATGCGTCAAACTTCAGCAGTAGCAACGGCATCCGCTGTCGTGCCGGGCTTGGACAAAAAGTGCGCGGCAAACGCAGACAAATAAGCCCCGATCACTATCCAGCCAAGCGCGCGAATACCCAACGCCATCGAAGCGTACTCGAGCAAAATACCGAGAATGCCACCCAGCAAGTTAAAGGCCAGAGCATCGCTGCTCACCGTGGATGCCTTGAAAAAGAGTCCAAAAATTGTCGCAGCCAGAGCCATCGGCACCATATAAACGAACACCGGCAAAGCGGCGCCGAGCATGGCTCCGAATCCGGCAACGGCGCTGACCGGCACGAAAATGGTAAGCAGCAAACTTGCGATCAAAAGCGCGCCCAAGACCGGAATCGTTTTCAACGTCAATCGATTCGCGAGCCAAGTGCCGAAAAGAATCACCAGCATCACGCCTGTAATCACCACACTGTTCACGACCCATGTTGAGCCGAAGAGCAAGGAAAGATCCGCCATTGCTCGCACTTCCAGCAGCATGAAGGCAGTGCCCATGAAGAACATCTTCCAGTTAGTGAGATCTCGCATCCCGCGAGCAAACTGCAAACAGACGGGCAACACACTGACCAGCAACAAGGTGATGATAGGCAACATGTATTCCGACGGTATGGCACGTCGGGGCAAGAAAAGAAACGGCCAATCGTCTTCAGCCATCGGCACCGGATTGTCGAGGTTGTAACCGCGCGCCGGACCAAGGCCCGAAATCCAATTGGCCGGACGATCCTTGAGATCGTGTCCGGCGATCAAGGTTGCATACGGCCATTTACCAGTGGTGTTTGCTCCGAATGCAAGCGGTTTTTCTTTGACTGCGGCGTACATTTCTTTGGCGTGCCGGTCGAAAATCCAGTCGTTCATCAGCACTGCCGACAGAGCCATAACACCGTCCGGTTTCAAACACTGAGCGGCACCTTCTACCGATTCCTTAGTGAACACATAATTGTCCATGCGCAATGAAGAAAGACTGGAGAAGGCCGCATGACTGTCCAGGCAGGCGAATAAAATCAAATCGTATTTGTCTTTGCAGTTGCGCAAGAATGTACGCGCGTCGGTGATGTAAATGTGTACGTTGGGTGATCTGTAGGGGAAACCCGGCGTCAGCGTTTTTCCCAGCTCGGCAATGGCAGCATCGATCTCAACGCCATCGATCTGTCCAACGCCCTGCCTGAGGGCCGCGCAGACGTCGGCGCCGGCTCCGCAACCAAGCACCAGCACCCGTGAGTGAGCGGGGTCTTTGAGGGCCTTGAAGGCTCCGGCATGGTCGCTCAGGAAGAAATCCCAGTGATCGCGCGGCACCTTTTTCAAAAATTCGGGCGTGCAATCCATCACCGATTGGAAGCTGTCGTAATTGACAAAAATTTGATATCCGACCAGCTCGCCTTTCAGTGCTCCGGCATCGGGTCTGAATCCAGTGATGTCCATGCGGTAATAAGGCGTCCAGACCGTCTTCACGTGTCCGGCGAAGTAGCGATTGGCGACGAAGTCTCCCAGCCATACCGAGTAAACAACTCCAAACGCAACAATCATCGCGTAGAGCAATCTGCGCTCGAGCAGAAAAAACAAAACGCCTGCCACCACCATCCAAACGCCGGGATTCGTGTACAGGAAGCTCAGCAAACAGAAAAGGAGGGAGCCAAGCAAACCGCCGACGATATTGATGCCGTAAGCCTTCAGCGGCGGCAACTGACGAAACAGCCTGCCCATGCGCTGTCCCGGACCAACAAATACAGCCACAGTCAGGATGAAAACTGCCACCATAACGGTGATCGCTTTAACCGGCATCGCAGCATTGACATTACCGAACAACATGTACTGCGTGGATTGCACGAATGTCAAAAACGTGAATCCGAGCACGAGCGCAAGCGACAAGAACCCCGACAAATAGAGAAAGCATGTCGCCGACAACTTGAATAAATCTTGTTTTTTGCCGGCCCAGAGAAAGCCCAGCCCCAATCCCAGAAATGCAGCCATCAGAGGGATGTTCTTAAAGTAGGAAAAGATACGGACTTCGGTAGCCAGCCAACGAATGATCATCAGCTCGAGGAATAATCCAAGAACACTTACGATCAAAAGCTCACGAGCGACTTTATGCGTGTCGACCTTGGCAGTTGCCGACTGTGTGGACATGACCTACCTCTTCTCACCGCCCGCTTGCTCCATATAGACAGCAGCCGGCGGGCACACCGACCGATACGGTATACCACACCTGAGCAGCAATGCACCGCTGGCCTCTTGCTTACATGGCCATCAGGTAATCTTTGCGAACAATCGGATCGGGAATGTCGTTGAGATCCATGCGCGTGCAGCTAACAACGCGGAAATCGCCGCCGCGCATCAAGGAGACGCTCACCGTCGTGCCCGGACTGCCGATTATCAGGTCGTACACTTCTTCTTTGGTCAAGCCGAAGGTAGGCACTCCGTCTACCGCTACGATGGCATCATTGGCTTGCATTCCGACCTTGGCTGCCGGCGTGCCGGCGAAAACGCGATTGATGATTGGAGGCTTGCCCGGCGCCAACACAAACTTCACACCGATAATTCCGAAGCCGGAAGTGGCCTGAATGTTAAAAGGATTGGCGCCATTGTCGGCAGCTCTACCATTGAGCGGATTGGTATCCGCCATTTTGCCCCTCAATCCCTTGCCGAAGAAGCCGTTGCCGGCTGTCGCACCAGATTTCAGCGCTTTTCGCGGTGCCGCCGGATGAGCCTGCGCGGATTCATTATGTTGAATCGTGCCCTGCAGGGGCTTCTGCGCCTTGTGTCCCTGGTCGGCGGTGGGATCTATCTGAGGCGCCATGGGCAGCGCTTTCAGGGCGGGTGCGGTGTCGGATTGAGCCATTACAAATGATGGAAAAACCAGGCTCAACAGTAAAACCGAAGCCAGCAGCGCCATCCAATTGCCGAGCTTAAAAACCCTGTGCGTCATGCTCAAAATCCGTTTGTCAGTCAGTCAGCAGTAAGTGTCCACGTTTCAAGTTAGCACGAAATGACAACATCAAGCTCAAGCACAGAGCCGATTTTCTGGGGGACATTACGATTGTGTTGCGGACCGCTCGGCGCCTAATTCCGCCGTGGTAAATTGTGCGGGCGAAAACCCAAGCGGCTGTAAGGAGGACGAGGTGAGCAAAGTAACGGTGATAGGCGCAGGATTCGTCGGCGCCACGGTGGCACAGCACGTTGCCGAATGTGACATCGCCGACGTTGTGTCCATAGATATCGTTGACGGGCTGCCTCAGGGCAAAGCGCTCGATCTAATGGAAACAGCGCCGCTTTTTGGTCACGACCGCAAGATCTTCGGGACAAACGATTACAAAGATACAAAAGGATCGGACATCGTCGTCATTACCTCCGGAATCGCCCGCAAGCCGGGCATGTCACGCGACGATCTTTTGAAGACCAACGCAGACATCGTCAGAAAGGTGTCCGACGAAGCGCTCAAGCAATCGCCGGAAGCGGTATTTATCGTGGTCACCAACCCGCTTGACGTCATGACTTATCTCTGCTGGAAGACAACCAAATTGCCCTCCCAGCGCGTGATCGGCATGGCCGGCGTTCTGGACAGCGCACGATTCCAGGCTTTCATCGGTATGGAATTGAACGTTTCTGTTCGTGACATCCGAGCGATGGTACTGGGTGGACACGGGGATCTCATGGTTCCGCTGCCCCGCTATTCCACGGTGAACGGCATCCCAATTCCAGAGCTGATGCCGCAGGAGCGCGTGGAAGCTCTGTGCAAACGCACACAAAACGGCGGCGCTGAAGTGGTCAACTTGCTGAAGACCGGCAGCGCGTTCTACGCCCCGGGAGCCTCGGTAACACAGATGGTTGGCGCCATTCTGCGTGACGAGAATCGCTTGCTACCGTGCTGTGTTTACGCAGATGGTCATTATGGCTTGAAAGACGTGTATGTCGGACTACCGGCGGTGCTCGGTCATGGCGGCGTCAAGAAGGTGATCGACCTGAAGCTGTCCGCTGACGAAAGCGCAGCTCTCAAGAAGTCGGCTGACTCGATCAAAGAGAACATCGACGCCATGAATAAACTGCTCGTTCCGGCGTAAGCTGCCAACGCCGGTTTGCGCCACATTCATAAAACGCATAGCGTTCAAAACCTGAACCTGTAGCAGCGGGCTTATGTCCGCCGTTACAGGTTTTGTTTTATCTTTACGGTCTGGTTACACGCTCGCGTTATAATGACGCTCTTACTTGATCGCCGACGGAGGAAGTCGTGTCTTCAATTCGCACAAACTCGCTGCAAAGTGCAGTCGTTCTCCTAACCGGATTGCAGCTTCTCTGTCTGCCTGTGATCGCACCGGCCGCGCACGCGGTTGAGATACCTGCTGCTCCCACCTCGGCCGACATGTCTTTGCCCGCTGTCACCAGCGAGCAAGATCGCACCGAGGTCGAGAAATTGCTGGCCAACATCGAAACCGATTGGAATGCGCACAATCTGACGGCGGTGATGGCGTATTACTCCGATGATTATTTGAACAACGATGGATTGGACAAGAATGCCGTCTCCAAATTGACGGAAGATTTTTGGAAGACTTATCCGGATGCAAAATCGAAATCGACAACCAAGGAGATCCGTTTCGAAGGTTCGTTCGCGACAGTGGAATCGCGCGATGTGGCCACCGGCACCACCGCCAAGGAGATGCCGGGCATCGGCACCAAAGGCGAGCTCACCTCCGTCTCCGAAGGGCAGCTTTATCTCAAGAAACAGGGACAAGGCTGGAAGATAGTAGGCGATCGCATCGATTACGAGCGCGTTCGCGTCGCGTTCGGATTGGCGCGCCAGGTGCAAGCCACCTTCTCCGCACCCGAGCAAGTGAAGTCCAACAAGCCGTACACGGCCAAACTGGAACTCGGCATGCCCAGTGGATTGACTGCCGTCGGATCCATCACCAACACACCATTGCAGTACCCGCAGCCGCAACCGGAAGACGCTTGGCGTCCGATGAACGAACCGACCCCGGAGCGTCCGTTGCTCGAGCGTGTTCTGGTCACCAACAACAAGAATCGCAACGAGTTGTTAATGGCGACAATCGGCATCACGAATTCCCAGCGCAACAGCTTGATGGGCATCGCCTTCTTGACCAGACGCATCAACGTGATTCCGAACATGGAAGAAGAGCAAGTGAAGATCGTTGAGAAAACGGAAGGCAAAGACAAAGGCATGTCCGGATTCAATGTGCCCGAAGGCGAAATTCCCAAGCCGGGCACCGCGAAGTAGGCAATGTCGCGCCGGGCCTCGCCGATTCAACGCGCCGGGCTTCTTGTACTGGTGGCATTGATAACAATGATTTGCGACCAGCTCACTAAGCGGTTGGCGCTCTGGCATCTGCAGCAAGGCGTTGTCGTTAAGTTGATTCCTTACTTGATCGGCATGACGCTGGTTACTAACACGGGGACAGCGTTCGGACTGTGGCGCGGCGTTCCCTTGGTCGGGCTGCTCTTGCCACCGGCAATTTGCCTGGGCATTGTGTATTGGATCGGGCGGCGCGAATTGCGCGGCAATCGTTTGACACCGCTTGAACTTGTCGGTTTCGGTCTGGTTTTAGGCGGAGCAGCGGGCAACATGATCGATCGGCTGATGCACGGTCAAGTTACTGATTTTCTTTTCTTTGAATTCTGGACATCGTTTCCTGTGTTCAATCTGGCAGACGCCCTGATTGATGTCGGTGTAGCGCTGATCATCATCCACAGCTTGCTGGAAAAAGATGAGACAACGCATGAGACCACTCCATGATCGAAGAGCAAAAGCTCGAGCTTTTAGTGCCTGAAGAGATGGAAGATCCAATCAGGCTGGATCAATATTTGGCCGCCGAGCTGTCCGGGCAGCTGGCGGACTTTACTCGCTCGCGCATACAAAAATTGATCGACGAGGGCAAGGTCGAAGTCGATGAAAAGCCGGGCAAAGCCGGAGCCAAATTGCGCGGCGGAGAAGCAATTACGATTGTTGTTCCGGCCGATGTCCCTCTCGAGGTGAAGGCGCAAGAGATTCCTCTGAACATTGTGTTCGAGGACGCCGATCTGATTGTCGTCAACAAGCCGGCAGGCATGGTCACCCATCCTGGCGCGGGCGTCACCGAAGGCACTCTCGTCAACGCCCTGCTCTATCACTGCGGCTCTTCCCTTTCCGGCATTTCCGGCGTTTTGCGCCCGGGCATCGTACACCGCCTCGACAAGGACACGTCCGGCCTATTGGTGGTGGCCAAAAGTAATCGTGCTCATCACGCACTGGCCGAGCAGATCAAACGTAAGGACGCCAGGCGCATTTACCAGGCTATTTTGGAGGGCGTGCCTGCCGCCGAGCAGGGCACCGTGGATAAGCCTATCGGTAGGCATCCTGTCGAGCGCAAAAAGATGGCGATTACCGAATCAGGCAGAAACGCGCGCACACACTGGCAGGTGCTCAGGCATTGGCATAAGTTCTGCCTGGTCAAATGCACGCTGGACACCGGTAGAACGCATCAGATTCGGGTTCATATGAACAGCCTGGGAACGCCCGTGGTCGGAGATATCGTATACAACCGCAAAACTACCGGAACGCCGGAAGCCAGGCGGCGTCTCGGGCTCGCCGGGCATGCGTTACATGCAGCTTATCTCTCCTTCACTCACCCTGTGAGCGAAGCGCTGTTAGAATTTGAGGCGCCGCCGCCCGCCGATATGCAACGGCTGTTGGAAAAATTGGACTCAGGGGAGCTACCGCGTCTATGAAGAACATCGGGATCATCGTGCTGTTCGTCGGCAGTGTTATCGCGGTCGCGCTTGGCGTGATCAACGGCACGCCGGAGCCAGTGAATCTTTTCGGTGCACAGATGAGCCTGCCCGAAGGCGCGGTAATCATCGGCGGCTACATCTTCGGCGTCCTGTGCACGTTCGGCATGCTTGCCGGCCGCTACAGCGCCAAAGCAGCGAGCAACCAAACGCTGCAGGAGTGGGAAGCCCAAGACCAAAAGATGCTCGGACAAGTGCAAAGCGACCGCGAGAAGCAATTGGAAGCGAAAATCGCCACGCTGGAAGCCGCGTTGCAGAAAGCGCTCAAGCGATAACAAAAAGGCGGGCTATCGCCCGCCGCTACCATCCGTGGTATCGCGCTCGTGGTGGCTAGTCGCCCGAGGCCCGTCCCGGGCCCATGTCGGAGGGATTTGTTCCCTCACCACGAAACTTTTTGAAGTCGGAGGCTTTTAGGCCATCGACAAACTTTTTGAACTCTTCAGCCTCTTCTTCATCTTTCTCGAAATCGGCCGGAATTGTTCCCTCAGCGACGACTTGTGCGGCGACCAGAATCGGCGCTTTGGCCCGCAGCGCCAGCGCAATTGCGTCGGAGGGGCGAGCGTCAATTGCTTTGGTCGCTTCCACCTTGTTGTTGGGATCGTTGATTTGCACCACGATCGTCGCGAAGTATGTGTTGGATGAAAGCTCGTTGATTTCGATGTGTTTTACTTTGTAGCCGAGCTGTTGGATGCTGCTGAGTAAAAGGTCGTGCGTCATCGGACGCTCAGGCTTGTAATTCTCGAGAGCGCGGGTGATTGCGTTAGCTTCGAACATGCCTATCCAGATTGGGAGAGCGCGACGTTTGCTGGAATCGTTCAGCACAACTATTGGGTGCCCGGTACGCGCGTCCAGGGCGATTCCAGCAACAGTCATTTCAATCATGGGGAGACTTCCATTTCGAGGTACCTAACATATTCCCCTTAGCATATATTTTATCTGACGACAAGATAAATTTTTGCTTGGCTCGAAGCCTGGAAACTGCCTGGATTGACGAGTCTGAGCCGTAGGGGTTCCACTTTACGTTTCGTTCTTTACCTGAATTCCGGCTCTTTTCGACAGTTCCAATCCACATTGTCTCACAACCGACGAGTAACGGTAAGCCGCCTGAGCTGCCGATCTTCAGGGACGAACTTGCGATCGGAAAGAACGCCTCCGTTTGTTATCATGAAAATGGACAGTATTGACAGTGGCTTAGAGGCCGCTGTTAAACTACTGCCTCGAAGGTCTATAGGTGTTGCATCTGACAACGGATGCACGCCGAATGGTCCTCCCAAGACGAGTCTATGTCCGGATGGCGGAATTGGTAGACGCGCACGTTTGAGGGGCGTGTGGGCAACCGTGGGGGTTCAAGTCCCCCTCCGGACAGTCTTTTTAAAACGCGGGCTTGCCCGCCGCTACCATAGCCTGTGGAAATGGTCATTTCCCGCGACATATGTGCTTGCAGTGAGGGAACACATGTACATCACCCGCCCGCAATGGCCGCACACGGTGGACGACATCGTCAAGTCTCTCGACGGCATCTGGGGAGTGGTGGGCGCCACCGACACGCAAGGCAACGTCATCCGTCTGGAACGCAGCATGAGCGAACCGACAACCTACGTTCTCACACAGTACAAAGGCCAAGACGAGAGCGACATAATCGACAAAAAATCTTACACGGCTGAGCAGAAGAGCGACGCGGTTCGTTTGTTTGCCAGCAAGCTGGGATTCAGTACATAATCTGTAGGGGCGAGGCATGCCTCGCCCCTACGTAGGAAAACTGGATCCTTGTCGAAGAAAAAACCTAACTACCTGGGGATCATTACGCAGGGCTCTCTGTCGCAAGGGCTGGAGATGCGCCTGGATCCGGCGCGTTCTGTCGAGGAGTTGCGCGTCGGCCGGTTTGTCGTCATCGAAGGCAAGCACACCCGTTTTTTCAGCATGCTCACCGATGTCAGCCTATCCACAACCAATCCACAAATTCTCACCAACCCACCCCTGAGCGAAGGTTTCATGCTGGATGTGCTCTCGGGCACTGCTACCTTCGGCACAGTGAATGTGCAGCCCATGCTGATGCTGGAAAAATCAGCCGGCAATACCGAGTTGCGTCCGGTGAAGACAATTCCCTCGCATTTCTCACCTGTCTTCGAAGCGAACAACCAGGACTTTGCGCTGGTCTTCGGAGCAGAAAACGAAGCCGATCAGCGCGACCCTCATTTCAATATCGGTTGTCCTCTCAACATGGACATACCGGTGTGCATGGATCTCAGTCGTTTCATCGAACGTTCTAACGGGGTCTTCGGAAAGTCGGGCACCGGCAAGTCCTTTTTGACTCGCATCCTCATGTGCGGCGTGATCAAAAAAGACCTGGCCTCGGTTTTGATCTTTGACATGCACAACGAGTACGGCTGGCAGGCCATGTCGGAAAGCAAATCGGCCCCGAGAGTAAAAGGGTTGAAGCAGCTCTTCGGCAACGACGTCGTCGTATTCAGTCTCGACAGCGAATCGTCGCGCGCTCGCGGAATACCCGACGCGCACGAGCTGGAAATCGGCCTGGACCAGATTGAAATTGAAGATCTCGAGCTGTTACGGGGCGAACTTTCGCTCTCCGAACCGACGCTCGAAAACGCATACATCGTCAAAGAACGCCTGGGCTCGGATTGGATTACCCATCTCCTCGATATGTCCGGCGAGGAAATCGACGAATTTTGCGAGATGCACAAGGGGCACCCGACGGCGATCAAGACATTGCAGCGGCGATTGAACACGGTGGTGCAGAAAACTGCCTATTTGAGAAAGCACGCATCGAGAAATTACATCGACGAACTGCTCTCCTACATTCAAGCGGGCAAGCATATTGTGCTCGAATTCGGACGCCAAAACAACCTGCTTTCATACATGCTTGCCACCAATATAATCACCAGGCGCATCCACGCCAACTACGTGAAGATGAGCGAGGCGTACATTGCCAATCCGGAAAAGACGGCGCCGCCGCGCAAGCTGATGATTGTCATCGAGGAAGCGCACAAATTTCTCTCGCCGCAGGTGGCGAAGCAAACCATATTCGGTATCATCGCGCGCGAAATGCGCAAGTACTTCGTTACCTTGCTCATCGTCGACCAACGCCCGAGCGGCATTGATCCCGAAATTCTCAGTCAGATTGGCACCCGGGTGACGGCACTGCTCAATGACGACAAGGACATTGATGCCGTATTTACCGGTGTCTCCGGCAGCCAGACTCTGCGCACGGTGCTGGCCCAACTCGATCCCAAGCAGCAGGCGCTCGTCCTTGGCTATGCCGTGCCGATGCCGGTAGTCGTGCGCACCCGTCCCTTCGATCAGGACTTCTACCGATCCGTGGCACCGAATACGGTGCCGGAAAGCGCCACACAGCGCAAAGAGCGGGGCTCGAAAGCCAAAGCCGAATTGTTTGGTTAAATATCTGCGCCGCGCGAGCTTGCTTGCAAGTTGGGGCGATTTTGGGCTATTTTGATACAGGCATGGTCTTCATCGAGTTGGAAATTGGCGGGTCAAGAACAAAACCCTAAACCCAAAGACGCTCTCTCCGCCAGGTGGGACGACGATGACATGTCGGTTTACGACGAAGATCCGCCGCCGGCGCAGTCTTCCGCGACAGGGACGCCGACAGGCAGTTTTTCCGCCCAGGGCGACGAAAGCCAATCCGGGCTCAAGAAAAAGATTAAAGAGCAGGACCAAACTCTCACCCTGCCACCTGATGCTCAGGACAACTATTTTGAGAAACGCGAGCCTTCGGAGCTGTTCTTTTGCATTATCCTGGCGGCCATGTACGCCGGTTTGGCGAAATATTTGGCTCAGAATCTCTGGGAAACAACACAAATAACCGGTCAGTGGGATCGCTTCGTGAGCGTCGAAGGCTTTTTCATTACGCTCGGTCTTTTATCATTGGCGTTGGGGCTGCGTCCGTATCTCAACCCGAGCAGTTTGCAAATCAGCAACACCGGCATCAAATACTGCGGTCCGTATTGGCCGCAACGAAAGAGCATTACCTGGGCGCAAATGTTCAAGATGTGGCTGAGCCCCGACATGGTGATCATCTTGTACCATCCGGCTCACAAGCCACGCGGCATGCGGCTGCTGATTATCCAGTGCAACTATCTGTCCGACAATAAACAGCTGCTGTCCAGGTTTGCCAGATACACGCCAGTGCCGCCGATTTATTTGAAAGCGCCGGACTGGTACTTGAAGGCGATTTTCCTGATTGGATATCTGACGATTGTGTGCTGGATTCTCTACATGATTCGCGGCTAGCGACTGGGGGCCCCTGCGCGCCCTTACGAGTGGTCTTCCTTCATCTCGGCAGTCAGCTTATGAAGATAGTCGACGAGGTTGTCCATCTCTTTCTCGTTGAGCGTGGATAGGGGCTCTCCGGGCATCTTGCCCTTGCCGGTGCGCAAGAACGCCTTCAGGTCGGCGTCCGTCTTGAATAGCTGGTCCATGTTTTCCAGCGTCGGACCATAGCCTTTGCGGCCGCCAGGATGGCAGGTATTGCAACTGCGGATGAAAATCTGCTCGCCTGTCAGGTTGCTCGAACGAGAAGACGCGGTGGCCTCACGTGCCTGCTTCACGGCTTCGATGCGTTTGATCTCCTCGTTCATCGAGCAGGCAGCAAGCGCCAGACAAGTCACGGCGACAAGCAGGGCGATTCTCGAAAAACGTCTGGGTATCATGTCCTTAGCCGATTTCTTGACAAGCGGGATTGAGACGGAAATATATCGACGGCCGCGTTTTCACGCAGGCTCCACTGTAACATTTGAGAGGAGCAAAGCGAAAGCGGCCGGACGGCGATACGGCTGAGATGGCATTATCATGCGGTTTTCGCGCAGGTTCATATGGCGTGGGAACATCATGGCCGGAAATTAGCTCATGGTTAACATGGGGTTTACGTTGCCGAGGTACATTAGTAATTGGAAGCCGAGACGACGAGAAGCCTTGTCCTGCCGACGTTTTCGAGAGATCTTCACCAGACCAATCAACTAGAATCCGGAGCCTTGCATGCAGACCGACACGAGCAAAACAGACCCAACGATCAGGCCCAATGAGGCTGAGTCGGAAGAGCGGATTATCATACACGGCGGCAAGCCGCTTGAGGGCACGGTAAAAATCGGCGGCGCCAAAAACGCTGTTCTAAAAATGATGGCGGCGGCGCTGCTCACGCGCGACGTTTCGGTACTGCGCAACGTACCGCACCTGACTGACGTTTACATGATGGGCAAGATCATTGAGAACTTGGGTGCCAAGGTCAAATTGTCCAATAACGAGCTGGAAATCGACGCCCGCAATCTCACTGATTACGAAGCGCCATATGAGCTGGTTAGCCAGCTGCGTGCTTCATTCGTGGTCCTTGGTCCCTTGCTGGCCCGCATGGGTCAGGCCCGCGTTTCGCTGCCGGGCGGCTGCGCCATCGGTGAGCGCCGCATTGATTTGCACGAGCGCGGTCTGAAACTGATGGGCGCCGAAGTGAAGCAAGAACACGGCTATGTGTTCGCCCAGGGCAAACTCATCGGCACGCGCATTTATCTAGACCGCCCGTCCAACGGCGCCACTGAGAACATCATGATGGCTGCCGCTCTGGCCGAGGGTCAAACAATTATCGAAAACGCCGCTCAAGATCCCGAGATTACCAACCTCGCCGACTTCATCAACTCGATGGGCGGCAAGATTCAGGGTGCCGGCAGCTATCAGATCACAATCGACGGTGTCGCTCCGGAAGAAATGCACGGCTCCGTATTCGATACCATTCCCGACCGCCTGGAAGCAGGCACTTTCATGCTGGCAGTGATGGCCACCACAGGTGAAGTGACGGTGGAAAACGTCAACCCGCATCACCTCTACTCGCTGATCAGCAAAATGACCGAAATGGGGGCGGAAGTTTCCATCTATGCGCCCAACACAATAAAAGTTTCCAGCCATCAGCGTCCGAAGCCCACCGATGTAACCACGCTTCCCTATCCCGCGTTCCCAACGGATTTGCAAGCGCCAATCATGTCGGTGCTGGCAACGGCGGACGGCACCTCCATCATCACTGAAACCATCTACGAAAACCGCTTCATGCAAGCAGGCGAGCTGCGACGCATGGGCGCCGATGTTTCCCTGAAAGGAAACGTGGCGGTGGTGAAGGGCGTGCAGCGCCTGATGGGGGCGGAAGTCAAATCCAGCGACCTGCGCGCAGCAGCAGCCCTGGTGATCTCAGGCTTGGGCGCCGACGGCATAACGGAAGTTAGCCAGCTGCGTCACCTGGATCGCGGATACGAGCACTTGGAAGAAAAATTCAAAGCGCTCGGAGCCAACATCTGGCGTCGGTAAAAGCGGGCGGACGCCCGAAGCTACAGCGCCGTTTCTTCAAATCAAAAATGCTTACTGCTCATGCGGGCGGGGGGTTTAGTTTTTATGCTGGTCATGAAGGTCGGTGGCACCTCAGTTGGCTCTGCGCAACGCATGGAGCAGGTGGTTGAACTGACTTGCGACTCCCAACGCATCAAAAAAGCTCCGGTTGTCGTGTTGTCTGCCATGTCCGGTGTGACCAATGGACTGATCGACGGCGGCACACTGTCTCTAAAACGAAATCTGCCGCAAGCGCTGGCTAAGGTCGATTGGATTCGCGCAAAACACAGCGAAGCAATACGCAGTTTGTTCAAAGACAAGGCCAAAATTACCGAGCTGGAAGCTGAATTGGACAAACAGCTCGACGAGCTGCGCGTGCTGTACAAAGGCGTCGCCTATCTAGGAGAACTCTCGCGTCGCTCGATCGACTCCATCTCGGGAATGGGCGAGCTGCTTTCCACACGCATCGTCGCGGCACTCGCGCAGTCACGCGGTATCAAGGCAGTCTGGGCGGATGCTAGACAGTTTGTCCTCACCGATGACGCCTTCGGTAAAGCGACGCCGCTTTGGGAGCAAACCCGCAAGTTAACCAATCAGATCGTCAAGCCCCAACTCGACAACGGCATAACCGTGTTCACACAGGGCTTCATCGGCTCGACAGTCGATGGCGTCGGTACAACTTTGGGAAGAGGCGGCTCCGACTACAGCGCGTCTATAATAGGTGCCGCTCTCGACGCTGAAGAAATTCAGATCTGGACTGATGTGGACGGCATGATGTCAGCTGATCCAAGAGTGGTGCCGGATGCACGGTTGCTCACTGAAGTATCCTTCCAGGAAGCATCAGAACTCGCCTACTTCGGTGCCAAAGTCCTGCACCCGCTCACCATCAAGCCGGCCGTTGAGAAGAAAATTCCCGTGCGCATTTTGAATACTTTCAATCCGGACAACGGCGGCACCCTGATCAAAGAGACCGCCGATTCAGGCGACGACACTATTCGCGCGGTGGCAGCCAAGAAAAACATCACCGCGATTTTCCTGAATTCACCGCGCATGCTCATGACTCACGGATTTCTCGCGCAAGTGTTTGCCGTCTTCGAGCGCCATCGCGTGCCAATCGACCTGATTTCAACTTCGGAAGTTTCGGTGGCATTGACCATCGACAATAAAGAAGGCTTCCAGGATTTGATGGCGGAGCTTCAGCAGTTCGGCGAGGTTCAAACGATGGATGACGTCGCCATCGTTTCGGTGGTAGGACGACAGTTCCGCGTGCAGAGCGGCATCGCCGGGCGTGTGTTCAAAGCGCTCAGCGACATAAATATCATGGTGATTTCAGGCGGTGCCTCCGAGATCAACCTCAACTTCGTGGTGGCCAGCAGCGATGCCGACAAGGCGGTGCGCCAACTGCACGCCGAGTTCTTTCCATCGCTTGTAACCAGCCGCTAACCATTTGCCTAGGAAAAGCGGGCTGGCGCCAGGCCGCTGCAAGTTAAATCCTGATTGACAAACTGTGGTTTGGATCAATACTAGGAATGCGCAGAATCCACGGTCGACGAACATCGTTCGCCGCAGATTTTGTATTCCAATAATCGCGTAAATTACCCGCAAGCATCGACCAATCATGAGCGATGCTGGTTCTACTCAGGACGCCTGTGGCATTTTCCCGCAGAAAGATTGACTTTGCCAAAATGGCCGATCGCCATGGGGTTAAGTGCTGCCATCCTGATGGAAAACCAAAAACGCCGCGATTGCAGGAATTGACTCAGGCACTCGCTGTTGAGCCCGAGTGCGCGAAGCTGTGGGTGGAGCGAGGCATCATCCATTTGGAAATGGACAACTATTACGCAGCCGCCGACGATTTTTCACAGGCCATTCGCATATGTCCATTGTTCGCTCAGGCGTATTACAAACGATCGCAGGTTTATTACATGCTTGGGAAAGAACATCTGGCAGCCCAAGACAGGCAACAGGCAAAGTGGTTGTATACGGATCATTGGCGGTGAACGCAAGCGGGCTTGCGCCTGCCGGTACACATCGTTGCCTATAAGCTCTCGAGATCCAGAAGAGCACGTTTGCGTGCGATGCCCCAGCGGTAGCCGCCGAGTCCGCCGTCTTCTCGGATCACGCGGTGGCACGGCACCGCGATGGCAACTTGATTGGACGCGCAGGCATTTGCCACCGCGCGCACGGCACGAGGCTTGCCGATTGCCGCTGCCACTTCGCTGTAGGTGCGCGTTTCTCCAACCGGAATCTTTCGCAAATATTCCCAGACCATTATTTGGAATGCGGTGCCAGTTAGATCAACCGGCACTGCCAACTTGCGCTCAGGCTCTTCCAGATACTGAATAAACGAATCTATCCATTTTTGGAGCGATTGATTGTTAGCAGTTATTTCTGCATGTGGGAACTCCGCTTGCAATGCCTCAAGCATTTTTCCTTCGTGCTTGCCGAACTGCAGAAAGCAAATGCCCTTTTTGGTCGCCGCAATCAAAAACGATCCAAGGCGGCACTCGGCAAATGCCCACTCGATTTCCACACCGGCACCTTTGTTGCGGTAAGCCGCAGGCGTCATACCGAGACTGACGGAGGCGCGATCGTATAATCTGCTGCTCGAGCTGTATCCCGCTTCGAATATGGCGTCGGTGAGGCTGCGTCCAGACCGAGCCTCGTGCTTGAACAACTGCATGCGCCGTCCATCGGCATATTGTTTTGGAGATACGCCGGTTTCCGATTTGAATACACGTTGCAGATGAAATTGGCTGAGCCCGGTATGAGCGGCCAACTCTTTGAGCGGAATTGTACGATCGAGATTTTCATTGATATAGCTCTGAATGCTTTCAACCAATTGAATGTTGGCATGATTCGTCGCATCCGGCTTGCAGCGTCGGCAGGCTCTGAAGCCGGCCTGGCGAGCTTGGACGGGCTCATCGAAAAATTGTACGTTTTGCCTTTTTGGCGACCGGGCCGGGCACGCCGGGCGGCAATAAACTCCCGTCGTGATCACGGCGTATACGAATTTGCCGTCCCATTGCCGGTTGCGCTGCTGAACGGCGATCCACTTTGCTCTATCGGCGCTTTCCATGTCGATTACCTTACCTCACTTGGCTACAATCACTCAACTCATGAGGGCATTCTAGGCAAGGCCGGGCGCGACTTCTATCCGATGCTTGCGGTCAAATTGTGCAAATAGCCGACCCTAAAATTGAACCCAATGAGTTATATCTGGGTACCCAGTTAGGCCAAGTTACGAAAACCGTGAAGTCAATTGTCTTTGTTGACGATTTTCCTTCAAACTGCGCATTGAGAACATCCCCGCTTTTTTGGGGGGAGCACCCATCAGGCGGTTGAGAGCAGACGTTTCCTATGACCAATTTCGAATGGCCAGTCAATATCAAATTTGACGACAGCGAAGACGATATAAAGGAAGCGAGGCTGGCTTGGCAGATCGCTCACAGCCTCACCCCGGATGCTGGATTTCTGCATTTTATGCAGACGTATGCCGCGGAAGTGAAAGCAAGAAGAAATAGAGACAAACCGAGCTCGACCAAACTTGGTGCGCAATGAAGTCTCGGTGATGTGTTGATGGCCATGACGCTGGTGCCTGCCATCATGCAACAGTGGAACACGCTTAATACCAATTTGCTTGGCTATATCGAGAAGCTGCAACGTTGGTACGATTCAGCGATGAACTATGCAGGCATCATGTCGGTGGCCACCCCGACGACGGAAGAGCGCATGGGCGGCTATCAACCAGAGCCCGCTGATGTCCGGGCTCGTGATCCTCATATTCGCCGTCGAGCAATGGGTGGAAAGCAGGATTTTCGTGCCCTTCTTGCTCGGGCGCCGGGTATCATTGCACCCATTGATCGTTCTGCTATCCATGATTGCCGGCGCATCGCTGCTCGGCATAGTCGGGGCGGATCATCGCCATTCCGCTGGCGTCAGGCGGAATGTATCTGGCCGAGGAATTTTACCTGAAGCCGCGCGAACAGGCTGAAGCCGAGAAAGACCCAAACTGAGCTGCCGGATTAATATTACTTTGCCACCGAAGTTCGTGTCTGGCGAATAGTTGACGCGGACACGCGTTTCTTGGCGTTTGCCTTTTGCCTACGGGGCGGAGCAGCTTTGGCGGGACGAGCAGCAACAATAACTTCGTAACCAAGGCGAACCAAATAATTTGCGATCCGTTCCATCGAGAAACCTGAGATTTTCCCCTTGATGATGTCCGATACTTGAGGTTGTGGGATACCGAGCATTTTCGCCAGTTCGGCCTGAGTTTGCCCCTTGGACAATTTCTTCAATGCGTCCTGCAAAGTCCGGAACAGAGCCGCCTTTATATTGAGCACGGCAGATTCATCATCAGAAAAACCGAAGTCCTTGAAAATATCGCCGCTGCCCGTGGTGAATAATTCTTCTTCCCTCATAGTTTTTTCCTCGTCCTTTGCTCAACGAGGCTTTTGTATGCCTTGCGGGCAAATCTCGATATCAGTACGCGCCGTCCTTTGCGTTTTCTTGCTGGTAATTACATGTAGAACATAGATTGCCTCCGGAAACTTAGCAACATACATGAGACGGTATTGATCACTTTCGTGCGCGACGCGAATTTCGTTTACTCCTGGACCGATGCCCGGCATCGGCTTAAAGTCATCCGGCTCGCCGCCATATTCAACTTTGTTGAGCTGACTGCCCAGGTCAAACCTTACATCGGGCGGACAGGCGCGTACTTCTTCGCGGAGATGCTCCGAGCACCAATGAGTTATTTTTTTCGTCGGTGCTTTCATCGACTATACCAAATCTGATATAAGATCAGACACCAAATTCTAAGCCGACATCACTTAGTGACGCCGGACAGAACCTCTGATACCGGCGCTCGATAACGGATGGCTTCGCCTAAGTGTTTGCTGTCGATGTCCCGAGCATCATCGAGATCGGCAATGGTGCGAGCAATGCGCAAGATACGATCGTATGCTCGTGCAGATAGCCCGAGCGTCGAGATTGCTCGCGCAAGCATATCGCGACAGGCATCGCTAACGCGGCAAAAACGGTGCAGGTGCTGCTGCGATAGTTGACCGTTGTAGCAGAAAGGCTCTCCTTCACCGAATCTGCCTCGCTGTCGCTTGACCGCGCGCGCCACCAACAGTCTCATCTCATCCGATTCCATCGTCATGTTTGTTTTGACCAGATCAACCTCCGAAATGCGGGTCATTTCGATTTGCAAATCGATGCGATCGAGAAATGGCCCGGACAGCTTGCTCCAATATTTTTCAGCCTGATAAGACGTGCAGCGGCAGTATTTGACGAGGTCGCCCTTGTAGCCGCACGGACATGGATTGCAGGCACCGACCATAAGAAACTGTGCTGGATATGACAAAGTTTGGTTGGCTCTGCTAATCGTCACGCATCCACTCTCCAGTGGTTGGCGGAAGGCGTCAACATGGTGGCGCGGAAATTCCGTGAGCTCATCGAGAAATAAAACTCCGTGGTGACTCAAGGAAATTTCGCCCGGGCGTGGCCATGAGCCACCGCCAAGCAAGCCACTCATTGATGCGCTGTGATGCGGCGCCCGGAATGGGCGGTCGCAAATGATGCCACCCCGCGTGGTTAGGCCCGCCACGCTGTAAAGCTTGGTGAGCTCGAGCGCCTCGTCAAATTCCAACGGCGGCATGATGCCGGGCAGACGTTGGGCCAACATCGACTTGCCGGCGCCGGGTGGTCCGACCATCAGTACATTATGTCGTCCGGCAGCGGCAATGAGCAGACCTCGTTTGGCGAAAGTCTGTCCTTTCACCTCCCCGAAATCGAGCGGAAAATTTTGGGTGGTTTGCAATCGCTGATACGTGGACCTTGCCTGTGAACGCAGCCGCGGGCAACGGTCTGGATCGCAGAGAATATCCACGACCTGCTTTAAGTGAGACACGGGATAAACAGTCAGACCATCTATTAATGCTGCTTCTTGCGCGTTGGGCTCAGGGACGATAACGCTGGCGAAGCCTTCTGCACGCGCGGAGATTGCCACAGGCAAAACCCCTGTCGTGCCTCGCACAGATCCATCAAGCCCGAGCTCACCGACCATCCAAAATTCGCTCAGCCGCTGACATGGCACGTAGCCGCTTGCTGAAAGCACGGCAACGGCAATTGGCAAATCGAAGGAGGGGCCTTCTTTGCGCGTATCGGCAGGGGCGAGATTTATTACCCATTTCTTGCAGGGCGGCAAAATGAAATCACAAGCTTTTATCGCGGATCGCACCCGCTCTTGCGATTCTTTGATGGCTGTGTCAGGTAATCCCACGATCAGTATCTGACCAATGCCACCGCAATAATCAACTTCGACCTCGACGCGGTATGCGTCGACGCCGGACAATGCACCGGAGTAAACTCGAGCGAACATTGAGACACCTCCGTTTTGCGATCCACATAAAGTGAATACGAACGCGATGCGCAAAAAGTTCAATGGTTTAACACAAGTTAATCAGCGCCGCCAGCGATGAAAACTTCGGAAAATCTTGCGGCGCTCTGGAGTGCACTGCGTGTGGTGCCGGCTAGCCCTGAATTTCGCTGCGCAGTTTGCGCGCGTCTTGATCCGAGCCGTCTTTTTGGATCACGGCATCTAATTCTTTGATTGCATCCGCATTGTTGCCCTGCTCGTGCAAGAATCTGGCCAACTGTTTGCGAGCAGTCAAATTATCCGGATTGAGCTCGACCGCTTTTTTCTCCTCGGAAAGCGCCGCTTCTTTATCGCCCTGGAGGGCGAGGGCACTGCCCAAATTCTCGTGAGCCTGATCGTCATCCTGGTCGGCTTGCAAAATCGAATGATATTCATCGACAGCAACCGTGACCACTTTGGGATCTTTATCCTTTTCCGCTTTCAACAACGCCGCCTCAGCCAGCGCGCGATGTCCGTGCATGTCCGAATCCTTGAGTCCGATCGCCGCGCGCGCCTCACTCATCGCCTCGTCATACTTGCCGATTTTCAAAAGAGCTTGGGCCAGAGTATAGTGCGCGATTTCATTGTTGGGATCGACTTGCACCGCCTTGCCGAGAATTTGCGCCGACTCGTCATAACGGCCGAGCTCATTGAGAATGACTCCCAAGTTGTTGAGCGCAGTAGAACTATTCGGTTCGATGCGCAAGGCGTTGCGATAATCCTTTTCGGCCTCGTGGTAGTCATTGCGCTTGAACGCTTCATTGCCTGAAATCAGATAATCGGAAGCGCCGCGCACCTCACAACCGATAAGCACAGTTGAGCTTGCTACAACCAACAAGCCGGCCAACAGTCCGCGGCCAACGCGCACGTCCGCGCCGGCGTTGCTGCCGGTTATGACTGACTTGTTGAAACGTAGTAAGGGCCAGGAAAACATATAACTTTCCGGTAGGCCGGGCTTCCGAACTCAATCGAATAATAACACGGCAAATGCCACACAGGTCGAGCTATTTCACGACCTTCTCTTTCTCCGGCTGCTTGATCGTGATGCCTAGCTCGCTCAACTGTTCGGGTGACGCCGCCGATGGTGCTCCCGTCATCAAACAGGTGCCGGACTGCGTTTTCGGAAATGCAATTACGTCACGAATGGACTTGGCGCCGACCAGAAGCATGACCAGACGGTCGAGCCCGAGGGCCAACCCACCATGCGGCGGAGCGCCTGACTCGAGAGCATCGAGCAAGAAGCCGAATTTTTCGCGTGCGCTCTCCAGGGTTAAACCGATCACTGAAAAAGCTTTTTCTTGAACTTCGCGACTATGAATTCTTATCGAGCCGCCGCCGATTTCGACGCCGTTGTAAATAATGTCATAGGCCCGAGCGAGCGCTGCTTCCGGATCTTTATCGAGCAGCGGGATGTCCTGCAGGCGAGGACTGGTGAAGGGGTGATTGACGGCCACAAGCCGTCCTTCAGTCTCGTCAAACTCGAATGCCGGGAAATCAGTCAGCCACAACAGATTATGTTTGCTTTCGTCGATAAGACCGAGCTCCTCGCCGAGCTTGAGTCTCAGCCTGCCGAGCACTTGCGCGACCATTTTCGGCTTGTCGGCCACGAGCAGAAGTAAATCGCCATCTTTGGCGCCCGCGAGCTCCTTCATCTTCGGAAGCTCGCCTTCCAGATGCTGGTGCACTCCGGAGCTGCGCACGGCATCGGCCCCGAGCGCAATCCAGGCCAGTCCTTTTGCACCGGAAGCCTTAGCAAAGTCGGTCCACAAATCAAGCTGCTTGCGAGAGGTGCCGGCGCCGCCTTCGACGACGAGAGCTTTCAATTGCCCACCCGCTTCAGCGACAGAACGAAATACCTTGAAATTACATGAAAGCGCGATGGGCGTCAGGTCTTTCAACTCCATTGCAAAACGCGTGTCGGGCTTATCATTGCCGAAACGGGCCATCGCCTCGGCGTACGTCATGCGCAAGAAAGGCGGCTTAACGTCGATCTGCACCTCGTTGAATGCGGCTGCTACGGCACCTTCTGTGACAGCCATTACTTGCTCTTCGTCGGTAAACGACATCTCGAGATCGATCTGGGTAAACTCAGGCTGCCGGTCGGCACGCAAATCTTCATCGCGAAAGCAACGCGCGATCTGATAATACCTGTCGACGCCGCTTATCATCAGCGTTTGTTTGAACAATTGGGGCGATTGCGGCAGGGCGTACACCATGCCTGGATTAAGGCGACTGGGCACCAGAAAATCGCGGGCGCCCTCGGGCGTGGCCTTGGTCAGAATGGGCGTTTCGACTTCGATAAAGCCCTCGGTATCGAGATAGCGCCTGATCGCCTGACTGATGCGGTGACGGATGACCAAATTGCGCTGCATGGCCGGGCGGCGCAAATCAAGGAAGCGGCTTTTCAGACGTAATGCTTCATCAACGCGACCGGCATCGTCAAGCTGGAAGGGTATAGGCTTGGCGGTGTTAAGAACTTCAACTTCATCCGGATAAATCTCGATTTGCCCGGTCGCGGCTTGGTCGTTGGCACTGCCTTCCGGGCGTTTAGTAACAATCCCCGTGGCAATAATCACGTATTCGCTTTTAACGCCCGTGAGCTTGGCATGCACGTCCTTATTACGGTTAGGGTCGGCGACTAATTGGACTTTGCCCGTGGAATCTCGCATATCGACGAACACGAGCCCGCCCAAGTCTCGGCGCACATCCACCCAGCCTGCCACAGTCACCCTTTGTCCAGCCTGGTCGGCACCTAGCCGGCCGGCATAGTGGCTGCGCTTCAATTCGGATTTGGACACGAAACACTCCTTACGGCGGGCATAATTGCCGCCAAATGCTCATCCGGCGCTTTGCCCGTCGCCTGAAGGTCTATTATTTTAGCCCACCATATGAGTCATCAGTACCGGCTGGGCTCAACCGGTGTAAACTGAATATGGTTGTCCGCGGGGGCAGCCTCTTACCAGAACACCCAGGAATGTCGAGCAATGCAAGTACCCGATAGCTTTTGGAATGCAGCACAACTTGTGGGGGGCTTCGCGCTCTTTTGCATCGGCGTGTCCTTTACCTGGAAGTTTATCCAAGCGGCATTCCTCGGCAAAGTGACCTACTGGTCCGGACTTGAGAAGTTCGGCTTCTTGTTCATTCCCATTACCTGGTTCATCAGCCCATTGCTCTGCCACTTGCCCTACGACCCGAAGAATTCGCTCATCAGGACGCAACAACAACTGTGGGTTCACCTGGTATGGGGTCCTACATTTTTCGTTTTCGCTCTCATGTTCATGACTTCGGGTGCTGACTTCATGAAGCTGCCCGGTTCTACGAGTTTGAATACGATTCTGACTCTCAATCGCAGCGACATACCGGCTTGCATTGTTTATGAGCCGACGCGCTGGGAATACGGTCACAAATTCCCTTACAAATTTCCGTTTCTCAAGAAGGCAGCGCGCACAGTTGTCGTATTCCTCACGCACCGCGTGCCGGAGGATAAAACACAAAGTTACAACGCGTATGATCGGCGTGGCGACGTAGACACAGAGGCCTACACGAAGGTTGAAGGCCCATGGGCGTTCCTCTTTTACGATGATGCCGAAGATAAAGCTGCCGATGCAGCCGCTGCCCAACAAGCAGCAGCAACGCCGGTTGCGTCAAGTCATGGCGGCAAGCGCGCGAGATAAAAAACGCGGCTTGTAACAGGCTGTATTAATTCCTCGTCAGCAGGGACTTGTAAGTCTTGCTGATGTCCCGCTGATTTAGATACGCTTTATATATTGCAAATCGATTTCTCTTTGCGTCTCTCCCGTTGAAAACAGAGGAGTACCGTTGTGTCCAGCTCAGATATTAGAAACGTAGCATTCATCGGCTTGAACCGCGCAGGTAAAACGAGCCTTGTCGAAGCGATCCTGCATCTCACCGGCGCGATCTCCCGGCGCGGAAAGATTCAGGATGGAACCACAACCACAGATTATGAGCCGGAATCCGTTCAGCGTCAGATGTCAGCGTCGACATCGTTTGCACGCACCACTTACAACAACGTGCTTTTTAACCTGGTGGACTGCCCGGGATTCATCGATTTCCAAGAAGAAGTAAAACTGTCATTGATGGGCGTCGACGCAGCTGTGTTCGTAGTCGAGCCCGATGCGGCAAAACTAATTCAAATCGACAGCCTGTTGCGCTTCACCGAACAGATGGGTATCGCCCGCTTAGTTTTCATCAACAAAATGGACAAGCACGATCTCGATTACGCCGGAACGCTCGGCGTTCTAAAGGATATGCCCGGCACAAAGACGCCGCGTCCGCTCAATCCGCTGGAATACCCAATCATGGGAAGCAACGGCATCACAGGCTACGTCGATGTCTTAAAGAAAGAAGCATTCAAGTATGGCACTCAGGGCAAGGCAGAAAAAACGGCCATACCTGGCGACCTGCAATCCGAGCTGGACACAGCGCGCGAAAAGCTGGTCGATGGCCTTGCCGATACGGATGATGCCCTTTTGGAAATGGTGCTCGAGGGTAAAGAGCCCCCGCTCGAGCATTTGGAAAAGGATTTGAAGCAAGCCGTAAAGGCGGGTACTTTCGTTCCGATTCTGGTCGGCTCCGCGCACAGCGATGGCGGTGTTTTGTCCTTGCTGGATACGCTTATCACTCTGGCGCCGGCGCCCGGGGAGCGCGAGTACAAAGATGCCGACGGCAAGCCTTTGCAGATCAAGGACGATGGCCCGGTTGTCGCGCAAGTGATCAAAACATATGTCAATCCGCAGTCCGGCAAACTTTCCGTATGCCGTGTATTCAGCGGCACCGTCACCGGTGACTCCAGCCTGACTGATACCACGCGCGATGGCAAGCCCGAACGCGTCGGCGGACTGTACTGGTTGCTGGGCAAGAAGCAAGAGACAATGCCGCATGCGGGTCCGGGCTCCATTGTGGCTATCGCTCGTCTGGAAACGCCGCGCACGGGCGACACATTGTGCTCCGAAAAGGCGACGACGGTGATGCCGACACCGCCGGCGCCACCACCGCTGTACTCGCTGGCGATTGCGCCAAAAAATCGCAACGACGAAGCGAAGCTTTCGACGCTGCTGCACAAACTAACCGAAGAAGATCCCATTCTCAAAACAGATCGCGATCCTGACACCAACGAGTTCTGCTTGTACGGACAGGGCGACACGCACTTGACGGTCAACCGGCAAAGACTCGAGCGCAAGTACAACATACAACTCGACAGCAAGCGGCCGAAAATCGCACACAAGGAAACGATCTCTAAGCTCGTCGAGGCCCACGGACGGCATAAGAAACAAACAGGTGGCCGTGGTCAGTTCGGCGAAGTGTACATCAAGATTGGACCACTCGAGCGCGGCGCCGGCAACAAATTTACGGAATCGGTTGTCGGCGGTTCGGTGCCGCGTCAATACATTCCCGGCGTCCAGAAGGGCGTCGACGAAGCACTGGCGAAAGGACCCCTCGCCGGCTTCCCCGTCGTAGACGTGGAGGTGAACTTGTTCGACGGCTCCTACCACGATGTGGATAGCGACGAAATGTCATTCCGCATGGCGGGAATTCTGGCCATGCGCGAAGGCATGAGCAAAGCTGCGCCATTCATTCTCGAGCCGATTGCCGAAGTGAAGGTAATTGTGCCCAGCTCTTACACCTCCGGCGTGTTGAGTCAGCTGAACGGCCGTCGCGGTCAGATTCTCGGATACGGAGCAGACCCCGAGCGTGCAGGCTGGGACGAAGTGAACTCGCACGTGCCGCAAGACGAGCTCTGGGACTACATCATCGAGCTGCGAACGCTGACGCAAGGTTTGGGCTTCTACACCTGGAAGTTCTCGCACCTGGCGCCGGTGCCGCCGGACCTCTCGAAAGAGTTGCAGAGCCAGGCCGCAGCGGCCGCTGCCGAAGCGCACGCGCACTAGAAAGCGGGCTGCCGCCCGCCGCTAGCCGTTAAATGCAGCCAATGTGGCGGGGTTTCCTAAATAAAGGCTAAAGCCAACTGCACCGGTAGAGCCCGTAAAACGGCACAAGATGGGGCATTCGCGCTTGTGGGGGTGTATGTCCGGTGCTAGAATTAGTCTATTGTATTGTGTCCAGATGAGCTTTGCACATACGTGCATCGTTCTACTTAGCATCCTACGAGGTAGGGGGGAGGATCCTTGTCAGAGGTCAGAGTCGCAGAAGGCGAGAGCATCGAAGCCGCATTGAAGCGTTTCAAGAAGAAGATCCAGAAGGCTGGCATTCTTTCGGAAATCAAGCGCCGGGAGCGTTATGAAAAGCCCAGCGTGAAGCGCAAGCGCAAGGCCGAAGCTGCTCGCAAGCGTCGTTCGTAATTAGACCCAGAGCGGCCCAGCCGCTTATATAAGGCAAGGTGATTTTATTTCGACCTGGGCTTCGGTCCAGGTTTTTATTTTGCAAAACTGCTTGCGCTCATCTCTTGACTACCGGACAAGAGGTTATGCCACCACCTGCGATGATCAGAAAATTTCGTCCGACGAAACGTACGGTGTTGATGACGTTGCGGACAGGCGTTGCCTTTTGCGTATTTTTCGGCGGGCAGCAAAGTTTCATCCGACGAAATTTTCCCATCGCTGCGGAACAGACATCCCGGGGGACCCGACTGAGGTTTTAAGTTCAGTCCGCAATTTGTAGTTTTAACGGTGCGTGCATGGTGGCATAAATCAATTGCGGGCAGGACTCCAAAACATCGAAGGAGACGCGCTATGGATTTGCCGAATGTCGCTTCACGGTCCAACATGATCACCTTGCCGACCGATCAATTACGCGATCGTCTGAACCGTATTTACCAGGCAGTGCGCGGCAATTCCAGAACTCTCTTTGCCTTGGGTCGCTTCGATTATTTGTGGGACCTCAAAGAATTGGCCGTGCTTGAACGACGAAACAGTGTTCAACTGCCGGACTTATGGCTGGAAGAACTCGAACGCATGTACGTTGAGATTGGCGACGTATCGGGCCGCGGGCACTAGTATCTATACAAACGCGCATTCCGAGCCGTTTCTAGGCTGCTCTATAATCGCTGCGTGCGGTGGACTCTGATATTTCTTCTGATCTTTTTGTACGGCTCCATTTGCTGGGCGCAGTCGCCGCGCGGCATGACGGAACAATACATCTGCACGATCAGGGCCATTCTCGAGGCCGATCATGAGATGTTCATCCAGCTCAAGTTCGTTGCGCATAAGCTTGAACAGTTCTACGCATCGCATAAGCATTTTCCTCGCACTGACGAAGAGCGCGCGTCATTCAAGCAATCGCTGGCCAAATTCATCATTGCCAATCCTTACCACCCGATCGTGAAGGATCTTATCCAAAACAAGATGGACACAGCACCATATCAGGTGCCGGTGTTCTGGATGGAAGATAAATCACTCGACCAGCAGGCATTCGAACAGTTCTTGAAGAAGCCGGATCCAAGCTGGCAGGGCGAACCAGGAACGATTTTCATCCTTACCAATGGCGACAACATATATTTGCTTTTTGCTGCCACCGCAGACAGACTGCCGATGCGGGACTTCGCTGCACCGAACCAGCCACCGCGCATGATTTGTAAGCAAATCAACCTGCAGATGTAGCGGCGGCCATAAGCCCGTTTTGACTACCCCTGCAACGGCGGGCGCAAGCCCGCTGTTTACCGCACTCGCAGCCTGTAACCGATGCGCGCGATCGTTTCAATCAGCGATTCCTCGTTGTCTTTATCGAGTTTCTGACGCACGCGTTTAATGCATGTTCGTATCGCCTCGGCAGTGGCCTCGCTTTCTGAGTGCCAGACTCGCTGCAACAGCGCCTCGCTGCTAAAGACATCTCCCGGATGGCGCATGAAAAATTCCAGAAGCGCAAACTCGCGGGGCAATAGCTGTATTGACTCGCCGGCTTTCTTTACCGTGTGCTTGGCGGGATCAAGCTCGAGATCACCGCATTTCAAGACATTGCCCGTTGCCTTGGTTGCTCGCCGCAAAACCGAGCGAATGCGGGCAGCCAGCTCGTCCATATGAAAGGGCTTGGTCAGATAATCATCAGCGCCGGTATCCAGTCCGGCGGTTTTCTCAACGACCGCGCGCTTGCCTGTGAGCATGATTACGGGCGTCGAGCCACCCTCATCTCGATAGTTTTTCAGGACCTCGATGCCTTCCATCTCAGGCAGCGTCCAATCAAGAAGAATAACGTCATATTGGCAGGCGCGCAGGCGGTCGAGCCCTTCACGCCCCTCGTGCACTGTTTCGACGAGGTGGTTCTCCGACGCCAGCCAGCCGGCAATTACTGCCGTTAATTCGATGTCGTCGTCGATAAGCAGTATCTTAGCCATAGCCTTTTCGCTGTTCGCTTAACCTAATATACCAGCGGCCTGCGCGGTTTAACGCCCCGGGACCCAGGGGATATCGCTGATAGTAAGAAATCCACCGAAGCCGGCAGGATAACTTCGTAGCGGCAGGCCAAAGCCCGCTTGGTTGTAAAGCCCGGAGGGCTGAATGAGGCTGACTCTTTTTCATAAAGGAATCATCCTGGTCCTGGGCCCATTGTTCGTCCAAATCGCGCTGGTTGTAGCGCTTACGATATTGCACCAGCAAGCGGAAGCCGATACACGCGCCGCCATTCGCGCCAGGCAGCTAAGCGATACAACCAACCTGGCGATCGAAAAATGCTTCAACTTGATCAAAGACAGTTTCTCATATGCCGAACAAGCCACCGTCGGTGGTGCGCCATTGCCGCTGGAATCGCAAGAGGCCTTCGACTCTCTTTCCAGGCTAACCGACCTTGCCGCGGATAACTACAATGACGCAGCGAAGATCAAGATGGCAACTGCAGCCGCCCACAAGATGGTCGGCTACTGTTCGTCCCTCGACCAGGCATATGCTGACACGCCCGCCGGCTTGCACGCACGAGTGCGGCACGATGCATTCAAGCAGCTGCGTTCGTATGGACGCGAGTTCGAGGGATTGGCACAATTGCGCAAGGAAAACAAGCGCGTCTTCGACGAACACCCGGAGCGCCAGGCGGCATTTCGTCAGCGCGCCGATGTGTTTGTGCTCATCGCTACAACCATGGATGCGGTTTGGTTTTTCGCCGTCCTATGGATGTTCAGCCGCGGCATTGTGAGACGACTTACAGTGATGATGGACAATACGCACAGATTGGCGGCCAATAAATCGCTGAATCCGCCCCTCGACGGAGAAGATGAACTCGCGCAGGTCGACCGCGCATTCCACAGCATGGCGAAATCTCTGCTGCAGGCGCAACGCTTGCGCCAAGAAGTCGTGGAGATGGTCTCGCACGACCTGCGCAGCCCGCTTACCTCAATACAAGGTGTGTTGGAAATGAGGCAACAAGGGCTCTTCGGCAATCCGGCTCCGGACGAAGCCCGCATGCTTCAAATTGCTCAAAGCAACGCGGGCCGGATGATCACTTTGATTAACGACCTGCTCGACATCGATAAGCTGGAAGCCGGCAAACTTCGTTTGTCACAGGCAGACGTGCAGCTGCAATCGATTTTCGCGGATGCCAGCAAATCGGTTGTCACCATTGCCGATACCAGAAAAATTACCATCGTGAGCCTATCGACTGATCTGAGCGTCTACGCCGACAGCGATAGAATAATTCAGATTCTCGTCAATCTGCTTTCCAATGCCCTGAAATTTTCGCCCGCGCAGTCGACGATCACAGTCTCCGCCCGAGAGTCTAACGGTTTTGCAGAGATTAGCGTCACGGATCAAGGCCGCGGTATTCCGCCCGAGTTCGCCGATTCAATTTTCGATCGCTTTCAGCAAATCAAGGAATCGGATGCGAAGGAATCGCACGGATCCGGTCTGGGTCTGGCAATTTGCAAGGCGCTGGTCGAGCTGCATGGCGGTACGATTGGTGTAAAAAGCGAAGTCGGCAAAGGAAGTACCTTTTGGTTCAGGCTGCCGCTGTCAAAAACAGGGATTTCCCTTGCCAAACAGTCCATCGAAGCCTCTCCGTAGTGGTAGTGGCCACATCTGAAGTTCCGCCGTCGGTCTGCGGATTTTGCCATTGTTCGGTCATGCAAACAATCCCATCGGCCTTCCGCGCGTGCGCCTTGAAGGGTTTCGATCAAAATATCCACGACCCGCTATCCAATCTCATCGCCGGAATTAGATACGCAGAAGCGCGCTACGGAGACGGAGGTCACGACGGCTCCGGGATTCGCCTGGTCGCCAGCCGAAATGCCGGATACTAACTCCTTTTATCCGCGCGCAACTTCAACGTAATCGTCGCCGCCACGCCCGACATAATAAAAGCGATGCCTAAGTACGTCTCAGCGTGCAAAACTGTTTGTCTCTCGAAGAAGTTATCGACAATGAGCGCGAGCACCGGCGTGATAAACGACAAAGTCATCACGGTCGACAGGCGCACGTGTTTCAGCAGGTAGAACCATGCGGCAAAAGTGCAAACAGTACCAAATACCGCCAGGTAAACGAGCGCAAGGGTCGGCACCGCGGGCAATGGCATCGGAATGACAGCCTGGTGACTGAGAAAAGCACCGGACAACAGCAGCAAGAAACACGCCGAGAAGAAAATTGTATTCGAAACGATAGAGGCAACTTCATTCGCGTGCCTTTTCAACAGGACGCTGGCCACGGAATTGACGCAACAGTTGAGAATCAACATTGCAACAGCAGCCGCCTGCGCGAAAGAAACCTGGATACGGTCATGAAAAACAATCGCCACGCCAGTGAATGCCAGCAAGGCTCCGACAATCGTCATGCGCGTCGGTTGTTCCGTCTTAGTTGCCATCGCGATCATCGCCACGATGAGCGGACCGCTCGCGGAAATGACGGCGGCAATGCCGCCTGAAACACTTTGTTCAGCAGAATAAAGCAGCGCGTATCCCAACCCGGAGCAAAGCCCGGCAATGCCAATCCAACGTACGTTTGACAGCGATGGGCGGGTCAACCGTTTTCGCAAAACGAACCATATGCAAGCGAAGATGCAGACAGTGAGCAGAAAACGCAACGCTGCGCCTGGGAACGGCAGAAAGCCACCGCGGGCAACACAAGCGCGAATCGCGAACCAGGTTGTGCCCCAAATCGAGGCACAAACCAGGTAAGCAGCGATGACTTTCAGCCGCGGCTCGCGCGGTGCAGTGAAGGCTTGTGCCGAGGCAACCGTCGGCGCTATCGGCCGTTCCGGTTCGATCGATGTGGATGACTGTATTTCACTCACTGCCAACTGAGGCCGCCATTACGTAAGAAGACAATTGTACCCGTTCAAGGACTAGACCAACTGCGGGAAATACCAGGTACAGCGCGACTTTGCGTAATGCTCCCACCTGATTCCACAGTCCTTTCACGAAGCTCGGATAGCAATGAGATAACGAAAGGATTTCGCTGGAGAGCAGCCTTGAAGCCGGACTTTACACAACTCATCGATGAAGCCAATCGGCACTCGGGACTGGCTGAAATCCCGCAAAATCAGCTGCAGAGCGAGTATTTGAAAGGATTGATCAAACCCGAGATTCGCCCACAAGCTAGCTTCGGGTTTATGCCGACAACTCCTGGTACGCCGGAGCACTTTCGACAAGTCCAACATGATTTGACGCAATTGCAAAACATGCAAGTGTCTTCGCAATATTCGTCGGACCTCGCTTCTGAGTCATTAGGCGAATTCGCCGACCGCGCACTGGCATTGTTCGCTGTTCTCGACGCTAATCGTAACGGAAAAATCAGCAAACGCGAACTCGGCAGTGCCGTTAGCACTTTCGACCTGAGAGGCAAAGACGCGCAAACGCTGGCTGCTCTCTACACCAACATCGCCGAGCCGGGCAAAATCAATTTCAAAGCCTGGAAACTAGGCGAGGCTGACGGCATATCTCGGCTTGATCTCTTGGAGCTTCAATATAAGTTGCTCAACGACGGCGTCATTCACGAGGACCTGAAAGAAGGTCTGTCTAATGCCATCCAGTCAGTATCACAGTCGCAACAAGTGGCAAGCCGACGATTGTTCAGCGATGCAAAAAATCCAGTGGCCAGCATAACTCCGTTGGCCATCCGCCAGGGCACGGTAAAGGATTGCTATTTCGAGGCTAGCCTGAGCTCGTTGGCCGCAGCAAACCCTGCAGCGACCAAAAATATGATCCAACCGCTGAAGAACGGTGATTATAAAGTCACCTTCCCGGGCGATCCTTCTCATCCGGTCTTTGTGAGCCAACCGACTGAGGCAGAAGCCGGACTCTACAACCGCGGGACGCCTTTCGGCACATGGGCAGGCGTGATGGAAAAGGCGTACGGCGAATACATCCGTCCCCGGACGCGTGACGGTGCTAACGCTGTCACCGCCCAGGAAAGTTTGAACGACGGATCGGAAAAATCCGCCATCAAGCTACTCACCGGGCACGATGCAAGAACTTATCCTAGCCAGCGCAATCTGCATCTTCTGCTCAGCCAGCGAAAGGTGGACAGCAAAACACTCGCGAACACAATTACAGATGCCCTGAGCGAAGGCCGACTGGTTGCCGCCGCTACCACTAGCCGCGATGCAACAACGTTTAACGGCTATAGCACGGATCACGCTCATGCCATTCTGGCATTCGACCGCACGGCTGGAGATGGTGGCACGCTCTTGATTTACAACCCCGATGGCGCACCGAGCACGCTTTCATTTAATAAGTTTATGCAAACCTTCGCAGACGTTACGACCGAATCCCGACAAAGCTTAATCGGACCCTGCAACTTCGACAAAGTCAAAGTGAACTGCGCAGGCTAGCGACTAGTCATGCTGCCGGTGACGAGTTCGTCTACCAGATGCGACCACATACTGCGGTCGGCATCTCCGTTGCTTGGATGGGCGCTGCCGGCAATTTTATCAACCGCTAGCTGTCCTTCCGGCGAATTGAGAAATTTCGTCGCTTCACTGCCCATGGTGGCAAGAGCCCGCGCGTACTCGGCTTGATTGCGGGACGCTTGCACTTGCTGAAGCGCGTTTTGCAACGGCAGCATTGCAGCCGACGGAAGCCCTTTGTTCATGACCGCATTTTCATTGCCGATGATGAAGGCGGCGGTTTGGCTAACCAAATTTTTGAAGCGATATTGTTTTTGATACTCAGGCAATTCGATCAAGCCGAGGTACATACCCGAGTGCAAGCGTGCCATCTGATGACGCGAGTCCTGTGATGTGACAGGCAAAAAGGTCGTCAGTCCGCCGACGCCGCGATAGATGTTTGGATTATTGTGCTGCTTCAACGTCATCGCAGTTTGGTTAGCAATCAACGATTGAGCAGCTCCGCGCACACTGCCATCGTCAGGAAGTTTTCCAGCGTTGATCTGGTCGATTATGCGCTCGGCGAATTGCTTCGTATCGCGCAGCTCGTTGACGGCCGCCGGCAGGTGGCTGGGATAGGATGCGGTGTTGTCCGTCGCCTCAGCAATAGCCGCTAGATCCGCTTTGTTGGTTAAGTGGGTACTCAATGCTTGAGCAAATTTGTCCAGGCTCTCCTCAAAACGGCCGTAGCGCGAAAGATCAAAGGCCGTAAGCGAGTCCGCTCCTGTACGAAGGTGATTCTTCACGTCGGGCACTTTGGTCGGCCGCCCGTTCAAACCGGCATCCGCCTGTGCCACAAAGTCCGTGGCGAACTGTGCCGCTGACTTGTCCGGGTGGGCGATCAAGTCGGATACCGCCGCGCCGATATTTTGCCCGTCGAATTTAGCCGCCACATCCCCAATCTCGTCGTCTGCGGACGCCACCATATATCGCGCAACGTCCTGCATATTATGCGCCGTGTCCGTGGATGCCATCTGGCAAGCGTCGAGATCCAGGACATCGAGTTTGTCTCTATTGCCGAGCCCGCGCTTGATAGCGTCATGCATTTCTTGCTGCGTAGCAGCACCGGCGTCACCTTGCATTGCCAGATCGAGTCCGTAACCGTGGGCAAAAACACTGAGGGCAAGCTGGTCGGATGGAGCTTCTTTGCCAGCAGTGCCAAGCAAATTCTCCAGATCCGAAGCAAAACCCTTCGATAAATGCGACTCAACAAAGCGTGCCTGCCCGTGACTGATCACGAACGTATCGATCAAGGTTTTGTTCGGTGCCGACGTGTTGTCCGGCCTTGCAGCCGAGATGTTATTGAAAGCATTCAGATTGCGGCGCAGATCTTCGCTGCTGCTTGAAGTTACATCCACATGCGGCAGCGACACGACAATCGATACCGGTGCGTCCTTCGTCTTGTCCGCCAGCGATTTCAGCTGTTGCCACTTATGAAACGCTCCGTTACCGGTAGCCTGTCCCTTGTTGTCATAAATGTTCGCGGCCAAATCGACGGCAATTGTCCATTTGGGCTGCTCGTGCTCCGGCTGAGACTGACCGGACTTGGCGTCCGGGGAGCGGCTTGCGGTAGAGCCTATGTCTGACGGGACTTCCATGCCCCAATATTAAGGCTGGGTCGGCGTTCTCGGCTATGGGGAAACTACGCGGCGCCCCGGCAGCGGCGGCAGCCAGCTTACTGCGGGTTCAAAGCCGGGTTGTGGCCCGTAAAGTGAGTAGCCATGAAGCCGACCGTCGGCTTGTGTCCGAGCATGCCGAGCTGGTTGCCGACATCGAACACAGCGTCTGACAATGACTTGAAGAACGGTCGGAAGCCACGATTGAGCATTTCCTGATACGCCTGGTCCGGCGTCCAATGGTCATGCACTTCCCGATAAATCGCCACCATGGCGCCTGTGCGGTCGCGTCCGTGCTGGCAGTGGACAAAGACCGGCTCGTCGTCTTTGCGATTGACGATATCGAGGAACCGCAAAATGTCGGTATCAGAGGGCCGTTTAAACGGACTGAGCGGAATATTGACGAACCTGATGCCCAGAGCCTGTGCATCCTGGCTTTCGGAGGCGATCACGTGCGGATCATTGACCAGGCAGACATCCACTTGCACGCCCGCGTCTTTCAACGCCTTCATGCCGGAATAATCGGGCTGCGCGCCGCGGTAAAAATGAGGTGCTACCTCGACCAGGTTAGTAATATTCTGCCGTGCCTGCGAAAGCGCAGCGGCCGGCTCAATAGGCGCCGCAAATGCGGACGGTTGGAAAGAAAACAAAACCACGCCAAGCGTGTACGACAGCCATCTGGCTGCACGCCATAATCTCTGTATAGACACGGAATCTCCCCGCCACCGCGCGCGGTATCGCACACGGTAGTAGCTGACATCTTAACAAGACGTCCGCTTCTCGGGCGGGTTGCCATGCTGCTGAGATTAATAAAGTTATATATCTCGCAAAGGTCTGAAAAGATCGGGTGTCCACGATATTCGTCGTGGATTCGCCTGAAACTTACTTGGCGCTGCCGACAAGCTCGTCCATTAGCTTGATGACGCGGTCGTCCTTCGGATCGAGTTTCAACGCCTCGCTCAAGGCAAACTTAGCGTCATTGATCCGCCCGTCTTCAGCCAGCGCGCGACCAAGATTGTATTGCGCGTTTTCGTAGTCCGGTTTTAGATTGACAGCCTGCTGATATTGCTCGATAGCTGCTTTGCGATCGCCTTTCTTGGAGAAAGCATTTCCCAGCACCACTTTATATATAGGATTTCCAGGATCGATCGCGACCGCCTGTTGTCCTTCGGCTTGGGCTTCGTCCAGTGCGCCTTTGTCGACGAGAACCACGCTCAAGTTGGAATGAGCCTGCGCCAGACGCGGATTCAACTTGATAGCGTCACGCAAATATTTTTCAGCTTGAGTAAGATCACCATTCTGCCTAAATGCCCAACCGAGATCGTTATTCGCGACGGCATCTTGCGGATTTAATTCAACCGCTTTCTGAGATGCCTTTAGGGAAGGCGCACCCTGAGCGGCCGTATGCCAAGCCCCCGATCTGCCATCAGATGCATTTGCATCGCATACAGAAATGATAAGTAACAAAAGTGCCGCAGAAATAGCCGCTTTTGACATAAATTCGATCCCCTACTCTCTTCCCAAAACAGGTTATCAGATCAACAATAATGACTGTGTTGCATAGTTTTACAGCCGATATCCAATCGGCCGCAAGTGCGTATTTATCGGGATCCCGGGTTGCAATGATGATCATAATGTGGCCACAAACAATGAAGAAAACTGCAATAAAAATCTTGCTCACAATCCCATCTATTAGAATGCACTAAGCGCGTGACTCCCGAGCAACTAGAAGCAGGGTCAACATATGGACGAAAAGACACGAGCAAAGAAAAAACCTAGACCAGCAATAAAAGACGAAATGCATACATCTATACGCGATCGACACAGCACCGACACCTTCGTACTTACGCAAGAGCACATTGATTTCTTGCGCCAAGCCAGAGTGGTGTGGGATCCCTCCGAAAATGGTGCCCCCATTATCGATCCGGAGGTATTATCAGAATCCGGACTTCGTCGCGTACCCGCGGCACTACAGGTGGTGCTCAAACACGGTGATCTAAAGCCGGGTAATTACACCATCTCTAACCAATTGAAAGCTCGCTATGAGTACGACGAAATTCGTGCGGACGCAGCGCGCAATATGATCGCGATTCCTGCTCCGGAAGAAGTCACATTCCAACTTCGTCCAGAGCACATCAAGCTGTTGAAAAATGCGAATGCTGACGCGTTCCTTTATTTCGGTGCTTGCGGCTTCAACTCCCGGCATCCATACGGCAATATGAACTACTGGGAAATCGAAGCGGCACACATTCTCGGCATGCCTGTGTATCGCGATCAAAACGGATCGCCCAGCTTCACCGAGGCCGAACTCGAATACTTGCTTGGTTTGCACCACGATATGCTGATTGCATTGCCGGTTTTCCTCGCGCACTGCCTGATCAGTGCCGGTGAATTCGAGCGCAAGTCCGGCGGCGGCAACGAGTGGGTTCGCCTCAGCTGGGAATAGTTGTCGAAGCGCTAGAGTATTCTCTAGCGCTTTGTCTCTAAGTCGTAGTCCTTCATCGCTTCTACGTATCCGTCGCAATATTTGCAATGAAAGCTGTGGTCGCTTGTCGGCTTGACGTCGCGTACCCATCTACCTATGAAGAGATCGTTGACATGCTGAATTCCGGGCAGCACGTCTGTGACAAGCGTCAGTTTGCCACTGCCGACGCCATTAAAACCGTTGGAATTGCTCACCTCAAGTTTGTATTTGCCCACCTGCACAGTTTCAATGTGAGGCCTGATCCAGAAGCCGACCGAGGCGAGCATTATCTCGATGCCCTGAACAAAGCACATAATCAGCAAGCAGACAACCAGGGGCGAACAGACAGCGGCGATTAGTACTTTAACCCACAGCTTCATTTTGTGTCTCAAAATGCCGACTAAGAGCATGATCGGAGACAAAAAAACCAGCGCGAATTTGGCGAATTCCAATGGAGCGTACTGAATTCGAAGAGAGCCAATCAAAGGCAACGCGAGTAGGAACCCCAGCCATGACATGACAGTCGTCAATGTCAATGCACGCCCCATTGATACCCGGTCGGCGACGCCGTAAACGATCGCCAGCCCCACAGCGACGAATAACCAAACAATCAGAACTAGCAAGTGAAAGCTATTTGCAGTAACTCCGCAAATAATCGCTGCAGCGAACAACGTCAGGCAGCAGACTGGCATGTACAGCGCCGCTAAAATTTGAATTGGCCTGAATGCTGCTATCGTCGGCAAAACAAACGCCCCTTGTTCACTCGCGCCGCGAGATTAGATGATCCCTTCACAACACCATTTTATCGCTTGCTGACGAGCGCGGTGATATTCAGCTAACCAAGTTAGGTACACTGTACGTCCCGGATGAGGAACAACAGCATGACGACCATTTCAAGACGTAATCTCTTAGTTGGGGCCGCCGCAGCCGGCGCGACCATGGTTTTGGCGAATTCGGCTAAGGCAGTAACGGAAACAGTAGTTCCAGCTTATCAAGTCAAACCCTTGCCGTTTGATCCGTCCAAACTCAAAGGCATCAGCGAGAAACTGATCACGCTTCACCATGACAAAAATTACGCCGGCGCAGTCAAAC
>Ga0134128_10000784_pt1 | contig 43151 bp, 32 predicted proteins | sample KB31754_FD_96462 | JGI IMG/M metagenome (GOLD analysis project Ga0134128, IMG submission 96462) | Terrestrial soil microbial communities with excess Nitrogen fertilizer from Kellogg Biological Station, Michigan, USA - KB3-175-4 | ecosystem: Environmental > Terrestrial > Soil > Unclassified ...
CAATGAGCTGGATGAGGCGACCCTGAAAAATGTAGCTGAGCTCGCAATGCGGATGCCATTCGGGTGTCGGCATCGAAGGCTCGGGGAGCGGCCCGCCGGACTCGATGTGAACGTGCCGCACCCAGAGCGGGCGGGTCACGCTGACGGGGTGACGAACTTCCTGCAGATTCTGCATCCAGCCCACGCTGTCCGCGATGGGCGCTCTCGCCTTGGTCGATCGCGATGCGCTCATTCTGCTCACCCCTCGCGCCCCGAAAAATGTCGATATGGGAGCCGTAAACAGGAGGTCAAACCCTCCAGCCCGGCATTACTGTATATGGCACGGCATTGGACCGGTAGGGGGACATATGAGATCTATCCTGTGGGCAATCGTCGCCGCTTTCCCGTTTGTCGCCACGGCTCAGGCCGCCGACCTCGAAGGCACCTGGGTTTATGACACTACGCACCGCGCGATCCAGCCGTGGAAGGGAGACGCTGATTCCGTCGTGATCCGGATCGTCTTCAAGAAAGAACATGGGGTCCTGACAGGTATTTACATAGGCACCATGGGCAACTTTCCGCTGAGCAATTTGACGGTACACGACAACAAGGTCTCCTTCGAGACCCATTATTTCGCGGACGAGACTGTCAGTTCGCACGGCAAGCTCAGCGGGAACGATCTGCTGATGCAGGAAGGCAGTGAAGAAGCACTCTATCATCGGGCCACTCCCGGCGACCTGAAGCGGATTGCAGCCGCGCCGGTGTATAGCTTCAAAAAAATTCCATTACCGGCTCTGCGTGATGTTCCGACGAACGGCCTCGCACTTACACCACCAATGGGGCTCGGCAACTGGACGGAAGCCAATGACAAGACGGTCAGGCAAACGGCGGATCTTCTGGTTGCCAATGGCATGCGCGACGCAGGATACGTCTACATCCAAATCGATGAGGGCTGGCAGGGACGTCGCGACGCGCAAGGGAATCTTCATTCCAACGGGAGGTTCCCGGACATGAAAGCCTTGGCTGACTACCTTCATGCCAGAGGGTTCAAGCTGGGCGTCTATAGCTCCCCGGGCCCGATGGCCTGCTATGGCTATTCAGGCAGTCATGGCCATGAAGAGCAGGACGCAAAGACTTTTGCCGCGTGGGGCGTGGACTATCTCAAATACGACTGGTGCTCAGCCGATACCCTGTACCACACGGAATCGGAAATGCGTGCCGCGTATCAGAAGATGGGCGCCGCACTCGAAGCCTCCGGGCGCCCCATTCTCTTCGGACTGTGTCAGTACGGTTGGTACGACGTCGGTTCATGGGGGAAGAATGCCGGAGGAGACCTTTGGCGCACATCCGACGACATCGCCAACAATTGGACCTCGATGAGCTTCAATGGCTTCGACCTGAATGGCGACCCGGGCAACGCGGGTCCGGGCCATTGGAACGACCCCGATGATCTGCAGGTCGGGAAAAAGGGATTGACGGCAAGGGAGCAGCGAACGCAAATGACATTGTGGTCGGTGATGGCGGCACCGCTCATCATCGAAATGTATGGCGGGAATGACATCGCCAAGTGGAGCCCGGAAATCAGGGAAATCGCCCTGAATCGTGAAGTAATCGCGATCGACCAGGACAAGCTGGGAGTGCAGGGACAGCGGGTACTGAGGAAAGGCTTGAGTGAAGTGTGGACGAAGCGCTTGAAGGGCAACGCCATCGCGGTGGCGGTGTTCAACCGCGGCGACTACATCAAGCAGAGCGTGCGTTTTCGCTGGGCCGACATCGGATTGGAAAACGTCAAGGGTGTGCGCGACCTGTGGCAGCACCGGGATGTGGATGGAGCTTCCGATAGTTATGAGGCAAGCATACCTCCGCATGGATCCGTTCTGCTGCGAGTCACGACGGCGCAATAGATCGACGACGGAAACGGGGAGGCCGCTGGCGCCTGGAGGGAATTATGAAGATCACATCGATCGAGACTCATGCCGTCGGCGCGGTCTGGAAAAATTGGCTGTTCGCGCGGGTGCACACAGACCAGGGCATCTACGGCGTGAGCGAAGGCACGCTGAACGGCTTCATTCATACGATTGATGCGGCCGTGGATGAGCTCAGCCATCTCGTGATCGGTCAGGATCCCCGTAATGTGAACGCGCTTGCCCAGCGTATGTTCGACAGCGTCTCCAATGACGGCGGACATATCCATCGCACCGCCATCGCCATGATCGAAGTGGCGTGCTGGGATGTTCTCGGCAAATCCCTTGGGGTGCCGATCTATCAGTTGCTGGGCGGCAAGGTGCGGGAGTCGGTTCTCGGGTACGCCAACGGCTGGTATCGCAACGAGCGCAATCCGGAGGCCTTCGTCAAGGCCATTCGCAAGGTCGTGCAGATGGGCTTCAAGGCCGCCAAGCTCGATCCTTTCGGCATCGCACAGGGATTCATCGAGGACTCGGAGCTGAATTTGGCCTATGACATCCTTGCGGCGGTTCGCAAGGATGTCGGGCCGGACTTCAAGATCCTGATCGATGTGCACAGGCGCTTTACTGAGAGCGAGGCCCTGCGCGCAGCGCGGAAGCTCGAGCCGATCGGCATCTATTGGTGGGAGGAGCCCACCACAGGCGCGCGGCACGAAGCCGTGCACGAGGTGGCGCACCGCTCCCCCATCTCGGTGGCGACCGGGGAGGCGTACGACAAGATCTCACAATTCTTCACGCTGGCCGAGCGCGGCGGCGTCAACGTCTTCCAGCCCGAACCGATGTCTCTCGGCGGCATCGGGCCCGCCGTGGCGGTAGCGCACCTGGCCCAGGCGCACGGCAGCTACATCGCGCCGCACCAGAGCGGCGGCCCCATTGCCACGGCGGTATGCTTGCAGGTGGCCGCGGCCTGTCCGAACTTCCTCATCCAGGAGCACTTCGATGCGTTCAACGAGGCCTGGACGCAGGACCTGGTGACGTGGCGGCCGACCATTAACCCGAAGACGGGGCACTTGTCGCTCCCCGAGGGTCCCGGACTGGGGATCGACTTCAATAGTGAAGTGGCCAAGGCCCACCCCTATCAGCCGAAGGCCTACCTGAATATCTTCGAGGACGGGTGGGAACAGCGGATCGGCGCGGCGCAGAAGAGCTAGCGCGGGATAAGACCATGGCCGTCGCAGCTGACCCCGGCAATTCGTTCGAGCCTGCAGCGCATCCTTCCGCGAAAGTGCTGGCGCGACTCTTCGCGACCATGTTTCGCATCCGGCGTTTCGAAGAAACGGCGAGCGAGCTCTTCAAGAAAGGCGTGATCAAAGGCACCGCGCACAGTTATGCGGGCGAAGAGGCGATCGCCGCCGGCACTTGTGCGCACCTGAACGTCGATGACTACGTGGGCAGCTACCACCGGGGCCACGGGCACTGTATCGCCAAGGGTGCGCGGCTCGATCGGATGATGGCGGAGCTCATGGGCAAGTCGACCGGCTACTGCCGGGGCCTCGGCGGCTCGATGCACATTGCCGATCTGGAGCTCAACATTCTCGGCGCAAACGGCATCGTGGGCGCAACCATGCCGCTTGGCGCGGGTGCGGCGCTGGCGGCCAGGTTGCGCAAAACCTCACAGGTGTCGGTCGCCTTCTTCGGGGACGGCGGCGCCAACCAGGGGGTGTTCCACGAGGCGTTGAATCTCGCGGCAGTCTGGAGGCTGCCGATGATCTTCGTCTGCGAGAACAACCAGTACGCGTTGAATACCGCCTTCCAGCAGACCACATCGGTGCCGCAGATAGCCGACAGAGCCTCCGCCTACGGCGTCCCCGGGAAGACCATCGACGGCAACGATGCGGTGGAGGTGTATCAGGTCGTCGGCGAAGCGATTGCCCGTGCCCGCCGCGGCGAAGGGCCGAGTTTGATCGAGGCTATGACCTGGCGATGGGGCCCGCACAGCATGCGCGCCAATCTGCGCGAGCCGCGCACCGAGGCTGACATGGCTGCCTGGAAGGCGCGCGATCCGTTGCTCCGGTTGGAGGAAAGAATGGCCGCGGCACAGATCAGTCCTGAAGAGGTCGCAGCGATCAAAGCCGGCGTCGAGCGGGAGGTCGAGACGGCGATCGCTTTTGGCACGCAAAGCCCTGACCCGACGCCGGAGATTCTCGATACCGCCGTCTACGCGCCGCATCAGGCGCCCACCGAGCCCAAGGACAGAGGCGAGCGGCAGCTCACCTACACCGAAGCGCTCAACGAAGCCTTGGATCAGGAGATGCAGCAGGATCCGCGCGTCTTCATTCTGGGTGAAGACATCGCCGAGACTGGCGGCATCTTTCAGGTCACAAAAGGGCTGCTGGGAAAGTACGGCCCCGAGCGCGTGCGCGATACGCCAATCTCCGAAGCGACGTTTTGCGGCGCCGCAGTCGGCGCGGCGATTGCAGGCCTGCGCCCCATCGTCGAAATCCAGATCTTCGATTTCGTCACCCAGATGATGGACATGATCGTCAATCAGGCGGCGAAGTTTCGCTTCATGAACGGCGGGGCGGCCAAAGTTCCGGTCGTCATTCGCGGCCCGCAAGGCGGTGGCATTCGCCTGGCCGCGCAGCACAGTCAAAGCCTGGAAGCTTGGTTCGCCCACGTTCCCGGTCTGGTCGTCGTCGCACCCTCGAACCCATACGATGCAAAGGGTCTCCTGATCTCGGCGATCCAGGACGACAATCCGGTGATGTTTCTCGAGCACAAGATGCTGTACCTGAGCGAGCGTGGCTTCGTCCCGAGAGAGCCCTACGCCATCCCGATCGGCAGGGCGGACGTCAAGCGCGAAGGGTCCGATATCACCGTCGTCGCCACACAAGCAATGGTCGCCAAGGCGCTATCCGCCGCGGCGGTGCTGAAGCAGGAAGGCATCAGCGTGGAAGTCATCGATCCACGCACGATCCGGCCGCTCGACGAAGAGACCATTCTCACCTCGGTACGCAAGACTCATCGCCTGGTGGTCGCACACGAAGCGTGCATGAGCGGCGGCTTCGGAGCCGAAGTCGCCGCGCGGATCACGGAAAGAGCGTTCAAAGACCTGCATGCGCCCGTTTGCCGGGTCGCAGCCCGCGATACGCCGATGCCTTTCAACGACAAGCTGGAGACCGCCGTCATTCCGTCGCGGGACGCGATCATGAGTGCCGTGCGGTCCGTGCTGAAGTTCTCGTGAGCAGGGTAGATTCCAAGGAAGAGCGCTCGCTGTGAGTGATTGGCTGCTTTCGGTCGCTGGCAAATCCATTCTCGTTACCGGCGCAGCCACGGGTATCGGGCGTGCGACCGCGACTCTGTTAGCCAAGCAAGGCGCCTCGGTGTTGGGTATTGGGCTCGATGGTGACGATGGCATATCGCTCGAGAGAGAGGCGACGGGATTCTCGGGCCGGCTGCATTTCCGTGAAGTAGATCTCACGCAGCAGGCTGCCGTCGATCAGGCAGTTCAGTTCGCGGTGGAGACCTTCGGGTCTCTACGAGGCATCGTCAACGGCGCAGCCGTTTGCAACACCGGCAAACGTCTCGAAGATTTGTCGGACGCAGAATGGGAAGCGACGTTCAATATCAATGTCACGGGAATCTTTCGGGTGTGTCGCGCTGCGTTGCCGGTACTGCGCCGCTCAGGCGGCGGCAGCATCGTGAATATTTCCTCGGTGCACGCGGTGGCTACGGCAGCGGGGCACGCGGCGTATGCGGCCAGCAAAGGGGCTGTGCTGGCATTGTCCCGGCAGCTGGCGCTCGATTACGCGGCGGATCGGATTCGGGTCAACGCCTTGATCGTCGGAGCGGTGGATACACGCATGTCGAGACCGGTCTTCGACGCGCATGGGGGGCCTGAGGCCTTGGGGTTATCATTCAGTCACGAAGCCATTCCGCGCGTGGGTAGCCCTGGAGAGATCGCTTCGATTATCGCATTCCTGTTGTCCGATGCTTCCGCATTCGTTAATGCAAGTGGTCTTATCGCGGACGGCGGTCTGCTCGCAAAGCTTCTGTAGATGACGTTTCGGGTGTGAACCCCATGCAATTCTGCCCAGTCTTTGGGGGTGACGGTCACGCAAAATTTCTCGCGTGCCCGCTGTCACTCCTCTCTCGGTCGCTCTCGGTCGAACTCTCCGGCTGACGTGGGAAGACGGATTACGTGATGCGCATCCTCTCAAGGCTGTAACACGGGTTCGAATCCCGTAGGGAGCGCCATAAAACAATAACTTAAATTGGGGGCACCTCAGGGCAACCGCGGGGCTTACGAGGAAAATCCGCCACGTGCAGGGGTCCGGCGCACTCGAGACAGCGCCTCTCGCGAGCCTCGGCGGCGAGCTGCGCGTCAAATCAAGAGCCCCGACGGGGATCCTGTTCAGCCACCACGGCTCTCAGGCGCCCGAACCTCTCCCGCGCTTCCTACAGGAGCTTCTGCCCGGCCTGCGGCCGTGGAGACCGCACCGCCGCTTCGCGGTCGCGCGGACCGAAGATGATATAGAGATCGAGAGCGTCCATGAGCGATACGATCGAACGCGAGGCAATGCGGCGGGTTACATTCCGCTTGCTGCCGATACTCTTCTTGACTTACGTGAGCGCCTACCTCGATAGGAGCAACATTGGTGTCGCAGCGCTACAGATGAACGGGGATCTTGGCTTTGGTCCAGCCGTATTCGGCTTTGGCGCTGGCGTATTCTATCTGGGGTACGCTGCCCTCGAGATCCCAAGCAACCTGATCCTCGCCCGCGTGGGTAATGACGGCCATATCTCTACTCGTCGCACCAATGTATCCAATCGCGGCGAAGGTATCCGACCGCTCCGATGAGCGGTGTGGCGTCGCCGCCTTGGGGCTCGGGCTCCTCTTCGCTGGTTGCGTTGGCCTTACTCTCTTTGCGGCTTCCCCCTTGTGTGTGATCGCTCTTGCCATGGTGCCGCTCGGAAACGCCGTTTTCCTGTCTTCGTTCTGGTGTTTGCCGGCGCGCTTTCTCAAGGAGCCTCCGGCCGCCGCCGGCATCGCGCTCATCAGCGCCATCGGTTCGAGCGGCGGGTTCTTTGGTCCCAGCCTTGTTGGGTACTTGAAGCAGACGACCGGGAGCTATACTGGCGCCTTTATTGGCCTCGCCGTACTCTCGCTGGCCAGCGTCCCGGTGTGTCTGGCGGTTCGTCAGCTGCCCTCATTTAAACCCGCGCCAGCAGTGAGCTGAGAAATTCGCGGCGCGCTTACCGCTTAAATCCGAGAAAGCGCTTTTCTGTCACCCTGAGCACTCCAGAACGGCACTCGGGACACAACGCTCATTTTCACGGAGTTTCCGCTACGGTGGTTACACTCTGACGCAAACATAAGATAGGCGCTGGTCCCATCGTGCGAATTGAGGAGTAGCAGCTCAGGAACTGACTGGCGGACAGCGGTGGATCCCATCAGGACTCTGCGCTCGCGGACCGTGGTGCTGCCGATGAGCGATGTCGATACCGACCAGATCATTCCGGCCCGCTTTCTGACGACGATGACGCGCTCCGGGCTCGGCGCCCGTCTCTTCGCGGACTGACACTATGACCTGAATGGACACGGGACGGCGGGGATAACTACGATCCGTGCATGGCCTCGCCCGTCCCCGTATCGACGCTGGTTTGCAGGGAATGAGCCGTCACTGCTACACGCTTCCACCAGCGGATCTCGATGGCAGCTATTCGAATACGCGCGTGAGCGCCCTCTCGGTGCCCACGGCGGGACGCGGGCTCAGCCGATGCCGTGACGGGGAAACGCCGTAGGTCCGCTTAAATTCACGGGCAAAATGGGCGCCATCATTGAATCCCGCCTCGAGGGCGACCTCCATAATCGGACGCTCGGAGTTCTCGATCAGCCAATGTGCGAAGCGCATCCGCATCCGCCGGTAGACAGCAGCTGGCCCCATTCCTAAGTGGAGGCGGCAGAGCCGCTCGAGCTGCCGGACCGAGACACCAAGTTCCGAAGCGATGGCTACGATCGAAACCGGTCGCGTCAAATTCTGTTCTATCAGGAGCAAAGCCCGGCGCACCCGCGGTTCGATGACACGTTCCGGATTCAGGGGATGTGGTTGTGCGTCGGCCGCGCTCCTGGGTCGATCGAAGAGCAGGATCTCAGTAGCCTTATGGGCAGTGGTGCGTCCCAAGTGGCGCTCGATGAGGTGTGATGCCAGCGCCGCGGCGCCGGCCCCGCCTGCGCACGTGATCCGCCGGTGATCGGTAAGGAACAACCTGTCGGTCACGGCATCGTGGTCAGGAAACATCTCGCGGAAATCCCGGTAGTGATACCAGCTGACGCACGACCGATGTCCCTTCATCACGCCAGCGCGGCAGAGCACGAAGCTGCCCGTACAAATCCCGATCATTGGGACGCGTGTCGTACCAATCTGGCGCAAATATCTCAGGGTGGGTTGATCAATCTGCGGCCCACCGCGCAGTATTCCCCCAACGACCGTCAGGTAATCCAGAGATTCGGCGGGCAGCAGATCGCTTGTCGGCTGGACCATTACGCCGCAACTCGCGACGACCGGCCTCTGCCGAGCTGCCATGATGAACCATTGCACGCGTAACGGCCGGCTTTTGTCCCCTTCGTCGGCCGCAAGACGCAGATGGTCAACGAACGTCGCGAAAGCCGACAGCGTGAAACGGTCGGTCAGAATGATGCCGACGCGCAGCGGCGCATTTGGTGGAGCAGCAGAAAAATCGCGTTGCACCTTGAACTCCGGTGGGTTCGCGTAGCCGTTGATGCCGCGAGGCCGGCCCCTGCCTGCGTACGTGATCCGCAGCCTGTCGATAGTACCGAGGCGCAACATCAGCTGGGGTCTGATAAATCAATGAGGAGTTGACCAAGGGATTGCGAGCCTCCTGCCCACCTCGAAATCGTACTCGGGTAGATCCCACGTCGGGAATACACAATGCGCACCCTGGTACACAGGAATTTTAGCGCTGAACAAAGTACTGCTGGACACAGTTAACTCCTTTAGCTCGAACCAACCCCGACGACGGAATTCGTCAAATAGCTTGATACCAAAGGCAACTCCCACTTCGCTGCTCACGTTAATCAATGCCTGATCTAAAGCAGCCTTCTTTACATGTGCTGCGATATCGTCCATAGGTTTCTCTCCTCTGATAAAAAACACGCGTCAGCATCTGTCCTTCGTCGGGACGCCCTCTACTGATGGCCTACATTGCGTTCCGCGGGATATCCGGCACCTCGATCCTTAAGCCAATGCCTGAGGTAGCGATGACGCCAAATTACCGTACGAGCTTAGGGGCATGCGCCGGATTGGCCACATCTCGCATTGCCTGGACCGGCGCAGTCGGGACGATCCTGTGCCTCTGTGTCCCGAGACCGTCTATTCCGAGTTCCATGATGTCATTCGGCTTGAGGTAGCGGGGAGGCTTGAGACCGAGGCCGACTCCCGCCGGGGTTCCGGTGCTGATGATGTCGCCCGGCATCAGGGTCATGAATTCGCTGATATAGCTCACTAGCGTCGGCACATCAAAGATCATCTTGCCTGTGTCGCCGTTCTGGTATCGATTTCCGTTGACCGTCAGCCACAGGCGCAGCGCGCAGACGTCCGCGATCTCCTCCCGAGTTACAAGCCATGGCCCGAGCGGTCCAAAAGTGTCGCAGCTCTTACCCTTGACCCACTGACCGCCGCGTTCGAGCTGAAACGCGCGCTCCGAGATGTCGTTCACGATGAGGTAACCGCTTACGTACTGCAACGCCTCAGTGCGATTGACCCGTCGGGTAACTTCCCCTATGACCACGCCGAGTTCCACTTCCCAGTCGGTCTGTACGCTTCCGGCAGGAAGCACAACGTCATCGTAGGGTCCACAGATCGACGTCGTGGACTTCAGGAACAGGATGGGTTCGGACGGAATGGCCACGGATGACTCTGCGGCATGATCAACGTAATTAAGGCCGACGCAGACGATCTTACCCACCCTGGCGAGCGGTGGACCATACCGCCCTGGCGTGAGGCGCGGCAGCGAGTTGAGGTCTACCGTGCGAAGCTTCCGCAAACCGGCGATAGATAGAGTCTCGCCGCTGATATCGGGAATCACGTCGGAAAGGCTGCGCGCCACGCCGGACGTATCCAGCACCGCCGGCACTTCGGATCCAGACTCACCCACCCGTATCAACTTCATATCGCGGGCTTGTCCCCAACATCGTATCTAGCGGGCCCACGATGACATGGTACTGGGATCAAGACCATACCTTGCGATCGCCTCGGCAGCGCGCGTAGGCTCCAGCGCACCATCATCGGAAAGCGCCTTGAGCGCTGCGATAACGATGGACGCCGCGTCCACCTCGAAGAAAGCGCGAAGCGCCGCTCTTGTATCGCTCCGCCCGAACCCATCCGTGCCCAGTGTAACGTAGCGACGTGGCATGAAGGCACGTATAAGCTCTGGCAAGGCTCGTACATAGTCGGTTGCAGCGACTACGGGGCCCTTCGCACTCGCCATTGCAGCTGTGACGAACGGCTGCGGTGGCTGCGCCTCGGGATGCAACCTCGCCCGGCGCTCGTACTCAGCGCCGTTGCGATGCAATTCCACGTAACTCGTGACGCTCCACACCGCTGCCTCAACTCCCCAGTCCCGTCTCAACAGCTCCCTGGCAGCCATTATCTCAATCATGATCGCACCGGATCCCAGGAGCTGCACCTGATCATCTCCACTACCCCGCAGCCGGTACAATCCTCTCAAAATTCCGTCTTTGACCTCGTCTCCCGCCGGCATCGAAGGCTGCGCGTAATTGGCGTTCATTACCGTCACGTAGTAGAACCGATCCTGCTGCTCCTGCAGGATCTCCTCCATGCCTCGCTGCACGATTACGGCAACTTCGTAGGCAAAGGCCGGATCGTAGGCGCGGCAATTGGGTATGGTTGCGAACTGGATATGACTCGCGCCGTCCTGGTGCTGCAGACCCTCCCCGCCGAGGGTGGTGCGGCCCGAGGTGGCACCCAGCAGAAAGCCCCGCGCGCGTTGATCGGCTGCCGCCCAGATCAGATCCCCGACTCGCTGAAACCCGAATATCGAGTAGTAGATGTAGAAGGGTAGCATCGGGACGTCATGGACACTGTATGACGTAGCCGCCGCGATCCAGGACGAGAGCGCCGCGGCCTCCGAGATGCCCTCCTCCAAAAGCTGGCCGGACTTGGATTCTCGGTAGGCGAGCAGTGAGCCTGAGTCCTCCGGCTCGTACATCTGGCCCGACGGCGAATAGATACCAATCTGGCGGAAAAGGCTCGTCATACCAAACGTGCGCGCCTCGTCAGCTACGATGGGTACTATTCGCTTCCCCAAGCTCTTGTCGCGTAGCAGCGCGCTCATCATTCGCACCACCGCCATGGTGGTGGACATCTCCTTACCGTTGGCTTCCAGCGCAAACTTGGCGAAAGTTTCGAGCTCCGGCACCCGGAGGGTCACCGAAGACTTCATCCGCCGTCGCGGAAGATACCCACCCAGAGCCTCGCGGCGCTCACGCAGATACCTCATCTCCGGACTGTCGCCCGGCGGACGATAGAACTCCAGATGCTCGACCTGCTCGTCGGAGAGCGGAAGGCGAAAGCGGTCCCGAAACTCCTTGAGAGCGTCGATCTCGAGCTTCTTTTGCTGGTGGGTCGTCATGCGCCCCTGCCCGCCGCTTCCCATTCCGTAGCCCTTCATCGTCTTAGCGAGGATGACCGTCGGCTGGCCTTTGTGGGCTACTGCAGCCGCATACGCGGCGTGGAGCTTCCGCAGGTCGTGACCTCCGCGCTTCAACCGATCTATCTCGCTGTCGGTCATGTTCGCAACGAGCGCGGCAAGCTCGGGAGTCTGGGAAAAAAAGCGATCGCGATTGTACGCTCCATCGTTCGCAGAGAATGTCTGGAACTGCCCATCTACGGTGTTCGCAAAGGCCCGCAGCAGCGCTCCCTGAGTGTCACGAGCGAAAAGCACGTCCCAATCGGAGCCCCAGAGAACCTTGAGGACGTTCCACCCTGCGCCGGTGAAGAGGGCTTCGAGCTCGTCAATGATCCGGCCGTTGCCGCGAACCGGTCCGTCGAGCCGCTGCAGGTTGCAATTGATGACAAACGTGAGATTGTCCAGTCGCTCGCGCGCGGCCAGCGAGAGGGCTCCCATGGATTCCGGCTCGTCCATCTCCCCATCGCCGAAGAATCCCCACACGCGGCGCCGGTCCGTCGTGGCCAAACCGCGGTGCTGCAGGTAACGCATGAAGCGAGCCTGCAGAATGGAATTGATAGGTCCTATGCCCATGGAGCCGGTCGGAAACTGCCAAAAATCCGGCATCAGCCACGGATGAGGATACGAGCAGAGCCCGGGTCCATTGATTTCCCTGCGGTAATGATCCAGCCGATCGCGATCGAAAAAACCTTCGAGGTAGGCTCGTGCGTAAACGCCGGGCGAGGAATGAGGCTGGAAATACACGAGGTCCATGCCGTCGGCATGGCCTGCGGCCTTGAAGAAGTGGTTGAACCCGACCTCGAAAAGCTCTGCAGCGGAAGCATAGCTTGCGATGTGTCCGCCGAGTTCCGCGGATGCCTTATTCGCCCGAACGACCATCGCCAGAGCGTTCCAGCGCACAATCGCGATGAGCCGCTCCTCGAGCTCGAGGTCCCCCGGATACCTCGGCTGCTTACTCAGCCCGATAGTGTTGCGATAGGGCGTACCCCGTCCACGCCCCGATGGGACACCTCGTGCCAGTGCATGATCGGCAAGACGCTCGAACAAATACTGCGCCCGACGCATCCCCTGAGTCTCGACGACCGACTCGAACGCTTCGAGCCACTCGGCGGTCTCCTCCGGGTCGGGGTCGGGGTCCGATCCTATAGCCCGCGAAATAACTTCTACATCGGGGGGCATTTTACTCATACCGCTCTCGCACCTCCCTCGCCTGGGCCGCCCCAACGGGCGCGCCCCCCCTCAACGAGGTTTAGCGCCCACGGGTGCTCCCCTCACGGAGGGGAGCACCGGCAGGACGCTCAGAACGTACGCCCCCTTTAGTCGCCTAGCCAGATACCCGGCGGCCTCTCAGAACCACAACGTAAAATCAAAGCCTATGGTTCTCGGCTGGCTCACCGAGACGATCTGCTGGTTCGGAAGCCAAGCCGTCTGGTGCGACGCGTACATGGCACGCTTGTTGAACAGGTTGGAACAGTAAACGGATCCAGTCCACCCTTCCGTCGTAAGGCCCATTCTCACGTCCGTCAAGGAATATGACCGTGCAACATAAAATGGCATCTGTACGCGCAGAGCGTCCTTATTACCGATCACCTCGTCGAATCGCTCCCCGACATACCGCCAATCCGCGTATAGGAACCCACGAGCACCCGAAGAGCCGTTGGCACTGATGTACGGAACCGGGAATTGGTATTGCGCGCTTGCGTTGGCCTGCCAGGGCGGCGCTTCCGTAACTGAATCTCCCGCCTTCAGCGGCGTACCGAGCGAGCTCGTGACGCCCTGTACGTCATGGCTCAGACCCGAATCCGCATATGCGACAGACGCCGCAAGCACGATGTCGTCAATCGGAGAGTATTTAGCCGAGAACTCCACGCCCTTGATCTCAACGTCACCAACGTTTGCAGCGATGATCTGGTTGCACGCAGCGTTGAACTGATTGAGGAGAACGTTAAGCTGCATTCCCGTCCATCTTACGTCATATAGAGCCGGGTTCAGGACAAGACGATGATCGAGCCACTCGCTCTTGAGCCCCAGGTCATAGGACCAGACGGTATCGCTCTTCGTACCAGTCTCGGCCGGACCCACGAGCCCCAGACTCTGCGCCAAAGCGTAGCATTCCGGCGTCGAGTTCTTGAAGAACGTCGGGTCCGGAAGACTCTCTGGAGCCCTCTGCCCTTTGGCCGCATTGAAATACAACATCTGATTCTCATTAATGTGGTACGAAATGACTCCTCGCGGCGTGAGGCTGGAGTCATGGGCAGTTCCGACCTGGGACGGCTCTCCAGGTCCATTCAGGTCCGAGCCGACTGTCGCCCCATTTGAGGCCTCATATATCGGAGAAGACGCGTCCCCATATGTGTACACCGCGCTGGTACGCGTGTCCCTGGATACACGAGCGCCGCCCCCAATCGATAGCTTACTGGTCAGATTGAACGTGAGATCACCAAAAGCGGCACTCGTACTGAAGTCTCCACCACCCTTCTGTCCGAGAATCAGCCCTCCATCGGTGAGGATGGGCACCGTGTTCGGTCCCCTGTCAGCGTTCCAGGTCGGATCCGCGATGGTCCAGTTGCCGCTCGCATTCTCGGTCATGTGAAACAACCCGACCAGATAGTCGAAGGTCACAGAGCCAAATAACGGCTCTTTTTTTCCTTGCAGGCGCAACTCATTGCTCGAGATCTTATTTTGCGAGAAGAACGGAAACGTGGTTGGACTAGGAATAGGATCCGCAGGGAGATTGGGGTTTACCTGGAGAGCAGGCACTTCCCCATACAGCAGGAAAGGCGCCTCGGATGTGAAGTCAATGGTCTCCTTCTGTGACCGGTACTGTGATCCAAAAATGTAGCTCAGTGTCCCGAACTTCATCCGGTAGCTGGCGTCGAAGGAAAAGAGCCTCAACCGGTTGTCTTGAGGCTCGAGCGCGAAGCGGTTGGCCACCCACCCGCCCGAAACATCGTTATAGTCGATGTCCTGCCTCGTGCCTTGCGTCTGCGATTGCGTCATCCCGAACATCTTGAACTCAAGATTTTCAGTCGGCGTATAGGTGATCGACAGGCGCTCAGCCGAAAGGGTCATCGAGTTGGCATTGGGAATGATCCCGCGATTGGAACTGACCGGGAACGCTGTGTTTCCATTCACAAAAATTTCCTTGGGGTTGCTAAAGGTCAGCGGTAGAAGCTTAACCGTGATGAACCCATCCGAGTGCTGGGTTTCTGCCGAGAACCGTACGGCAAGTACATTCTTGATGATTGGCGCGTTGAGCATCAACTCAAGATGATGCGTCAGGCCGCCCTGGTCTATGGTACCGCCTCCGCCGTCGAACTCCCCGTTGAATTGATGTGTATCCGCATCGTTTGGGATGAAGCGCACGGTTCCACCCATTGATGCCAGGCCGAACAGCGCACCTTGAGGCCCGCGAAGCACCTCTACCCGGTTCAAATCGAAAAGCGCCGGATCACCGCTGTCGACCGGTATCTCACCGAACGTGTAGTTCGTCGTCGCCATCGAAGATACTTCGTTTAGCTGACCGGCATTCGATTGCGAGACGCCGCGAATGACCGCCGTAGGCCCAGCACGCCGATTCGCACTGGAGCCTTGTGTCACCTGCATGCCAGGAACTGAATCGCCCCATTGCCGAAATCCAATCATCCCGTTCATCTTGATGCTGTCGGCACTCACCGCCGACATCGTGATGGGCACGTCCTGAATGTTCTGTTTCGTCTTCTGCGCGGTCACGACCACTTCCTTCAGGAGAGAAGCATCGGGCTCAGGAGCAGGATCCGTCGGCTTCGTAGAGGACTGATCCGCGAAGAGCGGAGCGCAAGGGACCGCCAGCACTAATGCCGCACAAGCTGCGACTGCTTTGCCTCCTCTGCGCCGACCATCTGCGACGGCCGGCAAATTCCCCAGTGCACGTTTCATAGAGGCCATTATTCCCCCAGTGTTCTGATCGCGAGGCGAGCGTCATCCTTGACAACTAAAAGCCTGCTCCGGGCTTACCTGTAACGTTACAATCTCGTGTCGAGCATATACAGCATTATCGAGATACTCAAGTGACTTTTATCGTCATCCGCACTTTGAAGAGCGCCCACTCTCGCTCTCAGAGCGAGCGCATCCGCTACGGCGCACTCACCGCCACGTCGCCCTTCTTCTCGTTTCCAGGGCCGACCTCGATCGCCTGAAGCATCGCTTCGCTCTGCCCATCAGCGTCCTTCACCCCCCGCAACCGAATCGCTATGACCCCGTTCTTTGGGGTGACATCATTCACGACGAGATCAACTGCACGGTGCTCCGGGGAGTCGGGATGAGGATTCGGAACTCCAAGGTAGCCCGGGTGGGTTGAAAAAGACTCGGGCTCGGCGTGCGCAGGGTCTTCCTGCAGCTTCCGCTTAGCTGTCGCGAGAATATCGAGATGCCTGAACTGCAGCCGACCATTGATGTACACGTCCATCGCCTGCGCTCGGCCGGACAGAGGCTGGTTCTCGGCGAACATTAGCCGGAGGTGGTAAGTCCCGGGAGCGACCGTGACGTACACGGTGAAATCCGGGGCGTGAACTCCGTAGCTGTATATCTCCGGATCACGTGCCCCATACAAATCGACGGCCTGCCTGACGGTCCACCAGTTGCGGGCCACTGAATCCGTAAGGTATCCAGTGCGCACCACGAACTCGGATCCGGGATGCCACGCATTGCCATTGGTGTCGACGTAATCGTGCCGGAACGGATAGCCAAAAATCATGCGCTGCGCGGAGGTAGAGCCGCCACCCGCTCCAAAGCCCGTCGTGCCTGTCGCCGCCGAGGTCTCTACACCATCAATGTCTACTTGATTGCCCTTGGAATATGGATTCCGTTCGCTGAGGGCCACGATCCGAAGGGTATGATGACCCTGAGACAACCCGCTTCTGTAGTACACCACCTGCTCGTGCAGGGAGTGTGGGTTCCAGAAATCGATTCCGACGAACTGCCTGACCCCATCCAAATATATTTCTGCTTTGCCGCCGCTTGACCCTACCGCACTCAGTACGCGAACCTGATTTCCATTAAAGCCGAACTGCATTTCGCTTCCGGCTGTCGACGTGACGTGCTCTGCTCCAAGGTATGCTGACGGATCAGTCTTTGTTTCCCACGTGCCTTGATAAACGAGTTTTGCGTCATCTGTGAGCTCTTGAGGGTCTGGACCCGCAATGACCACACTCTTGTCGCCGTCATGGCGGATCGTGACAATGAAGTCTCCATTGGAGAGCGACGCCACCTTATATCCGTTGCTAGTCAGTCCTCCTGCAGTCGCCTCGACAGCAAGCGGACGTCCATCAGCGGTCACCTTCGACGGCCTGAACGCCAAGCGCAATACTGTGGTTGTGGGTGACGGTGCATCGAAGGTCGAATACGCGATCTTGCCTTTGCCATAGAAGACGGAATTGATGATGGCCGAAGAGCGTACGATGTGATTTTCCCGGCTTGGCGCCATCAACTCAGGCATCCAGGCGATGGCATTCAGGACGTAGTAGAGGGCGGAAGGATGCGTCCCGTTGAACCACTCGCCAGCGGCTACGGTGCCGCCATGAATCTTGTCGTCGACCACCCCCGATTCCAGCGAATCGTAGGTCGCCAGAATCTCCATGCGACGCGCCATTTCCGTAGCCCACGGGTCGTGAGCTTCACTGCCGTACTGGGCGAAATCGATGCCTAGAAAGAGCGGACCCCAGGCCAGAGACTTGCCGCAACAGCCATCCGATTCAGGAAAAGCCCATGCCCCACTGTATACATCACCGTCGGACTCCGGGCTGACACTCGTGTGATTGAGAAACAGGGTGATGATGTTCCTAACGTCCGCACGCCAGTTTGGAAACAGGCCCTGGTGGTCCATCAGATACCGCGCAACCCAATCCGTCGTCGTCTGAGACTGCACCGGATCCTGCCAATCCCAATAGTTGCGGCCCCAAGTGTCATGGATGAGCCAGGCCGGCAGCAACGCATGCTTGAGGTAGTCGCGCGCAACGTCCCGCGCTTCGACGATCTCGTCGTTCTTTCCCCTGTAGCCCAGGCGAATCAATTCGTCCATCATGTCTATTTCGTAGACCAAGCCACCGGTCTGCGCGCGGCCGAGCTCGGTGCCGCCCCACGGAACATTGGCGGGATTCGCATAGCGGCCCCATGGAGCTTTCCCTGGCTCGCGATTGCGCTTTTGGGCGAAGACATCGCCCCAATGCTTCACTACGTCAAAGTATCGGGTGTCGCCTGTCAACTGATAGGCGTCGAGTAGCGCGACACCCGCTTCGCCAACGATGTCGAGCTGTATAAATCCCTTGTCGCTTGCCTGCCCGTACGGCTTACCCGCAACGGGTACGCTGATGAGAAAGTCGGGCCAAGGGTAGGTCGGCGCAGTCAGGCACGTCTTGAGCAGCGCATCTGCAACCGCGGTGATCTGCGCTATGGCCGCGGGATCCCCACTGTATCGGTAGTATGCGACCCAGGCGTCCAGAACTCGTGCAGTTGCCTGCCCTCTACCTCCGTTGTACCAATTATTGATTTTCGGAATGCTTATTTCGCCATCGGGAGCGATACGCCACGTATTGTTGTAAGCATATTCCGGCGCGATCACCGGAGCTTCTCCGGGCCTCGTCCACGGGTAACGTCTCAATGTTTCAGCGGCAATCCTCACACGGTTGTCGAACTGTCCATTCTGCCCGGTGTACCAGGGCGCAATCACCCCATATCGATCCAATACCGCTTGATGCGCAAAGTACCGGATATTCGGGTCCTTGGCCCCCGCTGAGTGCCAGGCTCCTGCAGTCATGACCGCCAAGAGACCAGCCCCGATTTTGCTAGCAGCTGAACGGCAGACGGACATTAGTGGTTCTCGCCTTCTGTAAGAGTTCGCGCCAAATAGAGGAATATTCCCGTCTCTCTCTGCAGACTACCGCGAAGCCGTCGAGCTTCCCCTCCAGACGACCGATTACTTCGCGACCGACTTCGCTAGTTTCCCTACTGCATGCTCGAATCGCTCCAACGTGAACTCGATGTCCTCGGGTTGATGCGCCGCGGAGATGGAACACTGCTTCGTCGCGATTGGCATGAAAAAAATCCCGTCGTCAAGCAGTCTCCGTCGCAGCGCGACGTCCTTCGCGAAGTCGTGTTGTAGGAGGATGTCGTGAAAATCGCGCGGCGGACGCTCCATGAAATAGAACGAAAAGGCGGAGCCCTGCCGGGCCACGCACGCCTTGAGGCCGTACTTGGCAAATATATCGAGCATCCCCGTCTCCATCTTCTGCCCGAGCGTTTCGAGCTTCGGGTAAATGGCGCTCTCGTGCTCGGACAGAAGCTCGATCGTGCGGATCGCGGCAGCCACAGCGACCGGATGGCCGTTGTACGTGCCCGCCAGAAACGGCCTTCGGCTTGCATCTGAATGGCAGATGGCATCCATGCATTCCCTTTTACCCCCGACTACCGCCAGCGGAAACCCGTTCGCGACGGCTTTGCCATATGCCACCAGGTCCGGCGTCACACCGCAGATTGCGCTGTAGCCGCCGAGCGCATGCCGAAAGCCGGTCTTGACTTCATCGAATATGAGCAGGAAGCCCAATTCATCCGCCAACGCGCGCAAGCCCTCGAGATAGCCTCGCTCGGGCCGGACGACGCCGATGTTCTGCAGGATTGGCTCTGTTATCAAGGCGGCAATGAGGTACCGTCTGCAAACATAGCGGACCGACTCGAGGTCGTTGAAATTCACGACGTGAACGAACCGCGAGTCCTGGAGGTTCGTTCCCGCTCCCACGGGCCGCAATGGATACTCACCTGGAGAAACACGTGGACCTATCTCCTCCAACGAATTGAAGACGTTGCAGGCCAGCTCATCGTGATTGCCGTTGTAGCCCCCCTGCATCACTATGATGTGCTTGCGTCCAGTGATCGCCCGGCTGAGGCGAATCGCGAATGAAGTGGCCTCGCTCCCTGTGTTGAGCAACACGATCTTGTCTATGGCCGGAACCCGTTTGCAAAGGAGTTCCGCCAACCGACCCTCCAGTACGCTCAGTCCCGCGCCAAACAGGCTCTCACCGGTCGCCAACACCTCTGTGGCCGCCCGATTCACCTCCTCGAAATTATGACCGAGCAGATACGGGCCGAAGGCCCCGTGGTAATCGATGTATCGCTTGTCCGCGAGGTCCCACAGGTAGGCGCCCGCCGCCCTGGTGAAGGCAACGGGAGGATCGATTATGCGGTTCGCGGAGGAAACGCCGCCCGGAATGTACCGGCTGTTGTGGGCAATCAATTCATCCAATTTTGTTTGTCTGCTCATAACCATCCGTCGAAACGGTCCGCCCCTGTTTACGCCTCAATTGTAGCGTTACATTTTTGGAGCGTCAATTGCATTGGCCGACTGTATTCATTTTGCCCGAGGAATGAGCGTCAACCGATTGACACGGCAGCTCATCGCATACGCTGGATCGCGCCTGCGGCGAGCTCAAGGAGCTTCTCTAGTGATCCGGTCTGAAATAGAGCCACCCGAACCTGATACACGTCCCCGTCGAAAGCCGATGGCACCGGCAGGTAGTTCAGGCAACCGTCTGATGCATTGAGCACACCGATCGGTACGTCGGGAAAGCGGGCGCGAAGCGCCAACTGAAACTCACTGTACGGCTCGGCCGGCGTTGCGACGATGAATCCATCGCCCAGCCGCCATACGGTGAAGTAGAACTCGCCCTCGGCTCCATCACCGACGATGGCGCGGCGGTCCATTGCACGTTCAAGCCTCTCCAGCTCGTGACGATCGGGATTGGCGGCCATGGCAGACGCGATCTGCGCCCGCGTGGGCATGTCCCGGGTGAGCAGGGTCGTGGTAATGCGCTCTGCAGAGATAGTGTCATTGACGCGCTGCTTCGGCGCGAGCCGCCAAAGACCCAGCGCAGTGCCCGATTCCTCGATCCCAGCATATTCGAGCTGCTGGCCCGGCGGATACATGGCCGCAAGTGCTCCGAGCGCAGAGTAACCGAGCTCGCGCCCGTTCTGATCGGCCGCGGCAACGTCGCTTTCGTAACTGCGACGCGGGGTCATATCCCCCGACGCGCCATGAAAGAACACGCACACACCGCCTACTTCCTTTTCGATGAGCTCTCGCATCGCCCCGACGTAATCCGGTGAGAGCAGCTGATTCCCTCCACCGAGCGAAACAGGATGGCACGCGTAATTTACGATGCTGGCGCGCACTCGACCGCTACCATCAGTCACACGCCCGACGAGCACCGTATCATCGGCCGGTGCATGCGGATTCAAGCCGCAAATATCCCGGCCGGAGCCTGCATCGATGGCGTCCCGATTGAGCGCCATCGAGCATCTGCCGTAACGCCAGCTCAGAGTGGCCTCTACACAGGCGGAACGCGCCTCTTCAATCAGCTCACAGAACAGCCCTGGTAACGAATCGAGATAGGGGCCGATCAGGTGGCCCCCAGCGCGATCCGCGTGCTTGCGCAGCAACATCGGCGTGCTGTGCGAGTGTGACGGATGAACGATGAGCTGCTCTGCCCGAAGTCCGAGCCTGCTGAGTATCGCGGCGCGCAGCTTCAAGGCCTCCTCCTGCCAGAAGACCATTACATCCAGCGTGACGAAGACCAGCTCCTTGCGAGCTGCCGCGTCCCGAAACACGAGACAGGTCGCGAGCAGCGGGCGATGCACGCCCGCGGCGGTATCGTGCAGTGCGCTACCCCAGGTGCGTGAATAGATGCCGAGCGGCGGAGTCGCATCCCGGCGCGCCACGCCTATGCGGCCGCGGAATTCCGCTTGACTGAGATTCGGGCGGGCCGTGTCTGCCATGGCGTCGAGCACGCAATCGTGAGTCTTGCTCTCAAGTGTAACGTTATAACGAGGGATTGCAACCGGCTCGGTATTTGCGGAAGCCTCGCCCGCTGGACACGCCGCCATATGCAATGCTAGCCTATCAGTGTAACGTTACAAGCGTGACACGTGCCACTACATCTCACCGGCGAACAGATCGCCGAATTCATGCGCTTCGGGTATGTACGGGCGGTTCGCGTGCTCTCTGAGCAGCAGGCTCTCGAGATACGCAAGCGCCTGGAAGACTTTGAGCGGAAGCAGGGCGGACCGCTCCAGGGATCGTTGCGGCACAAAAGCCACCTCCTCTTCCCCTGGCTCAACGATTTGATTCGCGGGGAGACGATTCTCGACTGCGTCGAGGATTTGTACGGCCCGGATCTGCTCTGCTGGACGACGAACTTCTTCATCAAGGAGCCGCACGATCCGGCGTTTGTCTCCTGGCATCAGGACGCCACGTACTGGGGGCTGTCCTCGGCGGATGTCGTCACAGCCTGGGTCGCGCTCTCGGATAGCAACGAGAGCAACGGGGCCATGAAGGTGATCCCCGGGAGTCATCTGCGCGAGCAAATCCCGCACCGGGATACGTTCGCGCCTCACAACCTCCTCACCCGCGGCCAGGAAGTCGCCGTCGAAGTCGACGACTGCCAGGCGGTCTCGCTCAACCTCGAGCCAGGCGAGATGTCCCTTCATCACGTTCGCATCATTCACGGGTCGCCCGCGAATAGCTCACCGCACCGTCGCATCGGCTTTGCGATCCGCTATATGCCCACGTACGTCAGACAGCTACAGGGTGACGACTCAGCGACGCTGGTCCGCGGCGTGGATCGTTTCTGCACGTTTGCGCACGAGCCCAGGCCGACGCAGGATCTCGATCCGAAACTGGTGGCCGTGCATACGGCCGTAACGCGCCGCAACGCGCAGATACTCTATACGGGCACCGGCGTGCAGGCCTTCGACGCTCCGTCATCGGAGCGCTCGTGAGCAGCGCGATCGCGCTGTCGGCGATTATTTTTTCCGATCGGCGCTGATCGAAATATCAAGCTCGTCCCGATCGGCGGATCGATGCTAGATTGAGCCTCCGGTCCGGCTGCCGGGGCGCAGGAGAGGCCCCTCCGATGGTCGCAAGCGATACGTTGCAGAATTCAGATTCTCAGCAAGCTCGGCCTCCCCGCCCTCAGGGGTGGTGGGCGCCCGATATCGAGCGTGCGCGCCTCATCCAGTTGCTGAGGAAGCGCGATGTGCCCGGGCTGCTCTTCTTCTCGATCTGGCTCATCTCGACGGGCATGACCACTTGGCTGCTCGCGATCGCATGGGGCACGTTCTGGGTCGTTCCGGCTCTTGTTCTGCACGGCGCCGTGCTTTCCTTTGCTTACGCCGCGTCCCACGAGAGCGCGCACGGGACCGCCTTCCGAACGCCGTGGCTCAACGAGGCGGTTTTCTACATCACGTCCTTCGTATTCGGCGAGGAGCCGATGTACCGGCGCTACTCGCACGGACGTCATCACCTTGCCACGTGGTACCCCGGCTTCGACAGCCAGATGCCGTATCGGAACCCGATGTCCCGCGCGCTGTGGTTGCGGGAGACAGCCGGGATCATCGGGCCGTGCATCGGACTCAGGCAAATGGTGCGGCACGCCCGAGGATTTTTGAACGACGATGAACGCTCGTTCGTTCCCGCTGCGAAGGTCCGTCAGCTCATGTGGGGTGCGCGCCTTTTCCTCGGCGGCTATGTTCTGATTCTCGCAAGTCCGCTCATCCTGCACAGTGCGTTCCTGCCGGTCGCCCTCTTTGGCGCCCGGCTTGCGGGCGGCTGGGTGGTCCAGCTCTTCATCAACTCTCAGCACATGTGCATGAGTGAGGCCGTGCCGGATCACCGCTTTTCGACGCGCAGCCTCAGCTGCACGCGGCCAACACGCCTGCTCTATTGGAATATGAACTTCCACATCGAGCATCATCTGTATCCCGGAATCCCATTCCACGCGCTGCCGGAGCTCAACCAGCTCATCAGGCAGGAATTGCCGGTGCCAACGCGGGGCGCGGTAGCTGCAAACATGGAAATCCTACGCGTCATCCGGCGGCAGACTGAAGATCCAGCGTTGGTTTCGCGCCCATGCTTCGAGCTACAGCAGGTCGCGAGTGGGTAGGTGCTCTGGCGGGCACCCGCGTCAGAGCACATTCAGCGGATTACGGAGAAGAAACCTCGAATAGAGCAAGCTCCAGCGGGCGGAGGCTCCTGGTCATGGCCGTCCAATTCGTCCCTGCCCGCCACAGGTGGCTCTGGGTCTGCACGCCGCGCCGATCGTAGGCCTTGATCCTGCATGTGCTTGCGCCCGGGAGCCAAAGAGGCAGATTGCACTCGAACGTCACCTCTCGGGGCTTATCCTCGTTGTTCAGCACGATAACCAGCATTCTTCCTTTCAGCCGATACCCCCGGATCATCACCGGCGGGTACTCGAACGGCCCCGGGTTTCCCCCTCCTCCGACGCTACTGCTATCTTCCTTGCGGACGAATCGCGCGACCGGTCGCGACAGGAATGAATCGCCAAGGTAGTCGCCGTCGGTGAAGTACTCGAGGAATCGCGAGCGCAATGGCGCTACCTCTTTGAGGGCCGCCGACAGCTCGGCCTCCTCTCCGATGGTCTTGCTGCCGTTCGGCTGATTCGGACGCTTTGGCATGGCATTGATATACAGGTTGTCCGCGAAGGCCATCTTGGTAACCCGAGCGGACGACCCGATGTTCGTATTGATGCGCGGATATCCGAGAGCAGCGGTGTACGGGCCGGCATCGAGATAGTCGTTCCAGCACCAGGTGTAATCCACAACCTGCGCGGCTCGCTCAAACGACTGAATGACCTCCGCCCCGAATGAACCTGCCGCCGCCGGATTGCCGTTCTCGCGCACGCGACGGATTAGATGAATCAGTCCCATCCCACCGTTATCGTCAAACACGTCCCACGTGAAACTATCAACTCCTCGCGAAATCCACTCCGTGAGACCTGCATACACGTCTTCCTGCCATGCTGCATTGCCGCTCGGAACTTCGACATGTGCGGATGGCGTATTGGACGGCAGCATCGCCGGAATCATCTCCGGATGGAATATCCATGCGGCAGCCGAACCAGGCTTCAGCCCGTATTTGGCCGCAAACCGATCCTCGATTTCTTTCAGGCTCACGAACGGCGCCACGTGCACTCCGGCCTTCCGCGCTTCGCGAATTCCGGCGATCAGTTCGTCCACTGTCCCCAATTCCTCTCTCACCGTGATGGGGAAAGTGCCGTAATGGCACCACCCCCACAGTGAGATTTCGTCAATACCATGGGCCTTGGCATCCCTGGCGACGCGTCCGATGTCGGAAAACCGAAAAGCTGCCCGGTTTGGATCGCACTCGGCGCTCGGGATCATCCAAATGGTTTGGAATCCCAATCCCTTGCGCACGCGCTCAGGGACAGGCACCGCCCGAGGCGGATTAACCGCTCTGACGTAATCCCGATAGGGGCCGATGCCATTGGCCCAACCGCCGACGTGGGGGGTCAGCCAGTATTCCGCGCTTTCCCAGACTTCCCCAGGCCGCACCCGGATTTTGTGTTGACATACCAAACGAAGCTCGGCCGCATCCGCGTCGTTGCGATGAATCAGAAAATTCGGGCGGGGCTCCGTCAGCCACGCTTTCTCAAAGAGACTAAAGCCCCCCTTGAGGCTACCGTAGTTCATCCAGCGAAGCGCATTGCGGACGTATCCTCCGCCAGACTCATACTCCTTCCACATGGCCGGAGCGTAAAAAGGTGTCCGGTCTTCAGGCTCCACGGGCCCCGCAAGTGGATTTATCGTCCCCAGCGCCATCCGCAGCTCCATGAGATCAGGCTCATCGATCGGCCGCAGGCCCGATAGGTCCGGAAACAGCACCTCCACGATTTCTCCCTGGGAATGATTTTCGACCCGCGCGCGCATGACCACCGACCTTCCATCAGGCGCTGAACGGATGTCTACCACGCCGCTCACCCGACCTGCCGGAAGTTCTATCCCGGAGCGATTGCCGTTGAGCTGGTCCCAATTTATCGACAGCGCATCGTCCGTCCGCTCGATGCGCGCCCTCGAGAGCCGAGACTCCAGCATCATTGGAACGAATTCGCTCACGGGATATCGTAGCGTCAGGACACCGGCGGAATCTTCGGCTTGCCGGAGCAATGTCCCAACACCGCCAAAGGTCAAGCTCTTGATGCCTCCCGTGCGCTCCGAGATTTCCACTTCGAGACCATTCAGTTTCGTCCTGAGACCACTCCCAGTGGAAGGCGTGCCGTTGGCTCCGTCGCTGCCTTTTGCCGCCGCTGATCTCGTCTCCGCCGCGGATACCAAACCGGGAACAAAGGCTCCAGCCAGAACCGCCGATGACGTCCCAAGAAAGCGCCGCCGTGAAATCGAAGTATCTTCGCCCTGTTCATTCTGATCAGATGGATTCATTTTCACACCCCATAACCTGCTATCGAGACCGGCCGTCGCTTTTTTGCCTCCATTCAAACTGTCGTGACGGCTCCAGACGAAGCGCTTTTCACGAGCTTCGCATATTTCCCCAGAACACCTTCCGCAGGCACGTCGCGAGGGCGCCACCTATGGCTGCGCTGACGAACCTCAGAGGAAGAAACACGGGACTGGATGGTGCGGCTTCGGGCATCGATCGTGATCTGATCACCGTCCTCGAGCAGTGCAATCATCCCGCCCACCGCCGCTTCCGGTGATACATGCCCCACCACGAATCCGTGGGTTCCGCCGGAAAACCGCCCATCCGTGATCAGAGCCACCTTGTGGCCAAGACCTCGGCCCATGATCGCGGCCGTCGGGCCCAGCATTTCGCGCATCCCTGGACCTCCCTTCGGGCCCTCGTACCGAATGACCACGACGTCGCCCTCGCGCACTCTGCCATCGAGTATCGCGGTCGTCGCTCCCTCCTCGCCATCGAAGACTCGCGCCATGCCGGAGAAGACGAGACCCTCCTTGCCGCTGATCTTGCCCACTGCGCCCTCGGGTGCCACATCTCCATAGAGAATCACGAGATGACTGTCCGGCTTCAGCGGCTCGGTCAATGGACGCACGATATCCTGGCCCGACGGATATCCTCCAACTGCAGCGAGATTCTCTTGCAGTGTTCGACCGGTCACCGTCAGACAGTTGCGGTGAAGGTATCCCGCATTCAGCAGCAACCGCATCAACGGTTGCAGCCCACCGATCTCGATCAATTCCGACATCAGATAGCGGCCACTCGGGCGAAGATCCGCCAATACGGGTACGCGTCGTCCGATGTCCGCAAAGTCTTCCAGCCCTAATCGGACGCCTGCTTCGTGTGCGATGGCGAGAAGATGAAGCACTGCGTTCGTGGAGCCGCCAAGCGCGATGATTACGGTGATGGCATTCTCAAACGCCTCACGGGTAAGGATGTCCCGTGGACGAACCCCGGCCCGAATCAGCCGGGCGACCGCTTCGCCAGCGCGATGGGAATCATTGCGCTTGCACTCGCTGACGGCTTCCTGGGATGAGCTGCCCGGAAGCGAGAGTCCCAGAGCCTCGACTGCGGCAGCCATCGAATTGGCGGTGTACATCCCACCGCAGCTCCCCGGTCCAGGGATCGCCGTACGCTCGATCTCCTCGAGCCCTGCCGCCGACAATGTTCCTGCGGCGCGCGCGCCTATTGCCTCGAATACGGTAACCACGTCGCGACGTTGTATTCCCGGCCGGATGGTCCCCCCATATACGAACACGGCTGGACGGTTCAATCGAGCCATGGCCATCGCGCAGGCGGGAATGTTCTTGTCGCACCCACCGATTGCGACCAGCCCGTCGAATCCTTGTGCGGCAACGACAGTTTCGATCGAGTCGGCTATGACCTCCCTCGATACGAGAGAGTAACGCATCCCCGGCGAGCCCATGCTGATCCCGTCCGATACGGTGATCGTATTGAACTGGACCGCCTTTGCTCCCGCAGCATCGCAACCCGCTGCAGCCGCGCTTGCAAGCTCGCCTATGTGAATGTTGCAAGGCGTGACGGCCGCCCAGGTCGACGCTATTCCCACTTGCGGCTTGAGAAAGTCTTCGTTCTTGAATCCGACAGCTCTCAGCATGGCGCGCGCCGGAGCACGGGTCTCCCCGTCCACCACCAGGCTCGAGTGTTGCCGGCATTCAGCGCGGGTAAAGGCACCGTCTTCGTGAGGCTCGTCGCTCATTTCGTCGCCTTTCCGCAGGTCCGCTAGAATTGTATCGTTACACATCGCAGGGGTCAATGAATCGTAGAGGATGCAACGTAGAAGGTGGAACGTCGACGCGGGCGCCGCGACAGCAAGTCGCCCGCACGAGATGCTATTGGGACCTTGGGCTGCGGGTTTCGAGGGCTACTTCGCGCGCCAGTCGCGCGATGCTGCGCAGGTCCCCTGCCTGTGGGTCGAGGCGGTAGGCAACGGTGAGGCGGCTGGGACTGAGGGCGGGAGTGGTTCGCAGGCGTCGTAGCAGTTTCGCGCGCACCTGCTCCTCGACCAAAACTACGGGCAACACCGCCACCCCAAATCCACCCATGACGAGCCGAGTAATGATCGAGAGGCTCGTGCACGTATTGATCGTTCGCGGCGCGAGTCCTGCTGCTCCAAACCACTCGATGATGCTGGCGTACAAGTGCGAGGGCCGGGGATTGCACAGGATGGGTACGCTCACCAGGTCCTCAGGTCCGAGCTTCGTCGATGGCAATTCCATAGTGGCGCCCGCAAACCATGCCAACGCGAATTGCGTCAGCGCCTCGGCAACGACCGTAGGGCCGGGAGTGGGAGCATGAAGGATGGCGACATCGAGCTCCCCGCTATGCAGCTTGCGGTCCAGGTTTACGCTGAAGTCTATGACGAGCTCCAGTTGCGCTGCGGGGTGGTGCTTCGCGAATGATGTGAGGAGCGCGGGTAAATGGGTCATGGCAAAACTATCCGCCACGCCCATCCGAAAAGTCCCGACCAACGCATGCTGCGAGTCGAACTGGGAGGCAAGGCTCTCGCCCAATCGCATGATCTGCTCGGCGTATCGGACGACCTCCGCCCCGCGTCTCGTGATCCGCGGCCGCGCATGCGAACGGTCGAAAAGAGGCGTTCCGATCTGCAGCTCTAGCTCACGGATCCGGCCCGAAATCGCCGGCTGGGAAACATTGAGATGTCGCGCTGCTGCTCGAAAGCTACCGAGGCGAGCGATCCATACCAAAGCTTCAAGCTGATCGAGGGTGAGGCGCATGTGAGCAACGATCATGCATGGCCGATTCCTGAAGGGTGCACGATCAACCGCTCCGGATGCAATGATAAGTGGAGGCGAATAGGCTCACATCACTGCGGCGTGCCGAGCATCTGAGCGCCTCAGGACAGAACCATTGCGCGCCCCGGTTCTTATACCGTCCTTTAGCGTCACCACCCCGTTCACGACGACATGCCTCATCCCTTGGGCAAGCTTATTCGGCTCGAAGGTCGTGCCACGCTCGCCAAACGTCTGCGGATCGAACACGGCGATGTCGGCGTATGCGCCCCGACCGATATGGCCCCGGTCTTTGATGCCGATGATCGACGCCGGTCGCGAGGTCAGCCGGTTGACGGCCTGTTCCGGCTTCAAAAGCTTCCATTCCCGTACGAGGGCACGCCAATACCATGCAGCCCATGTGTATGCTCCATGGAACATATTGCCGGCCAGCCGACCGTCTGGCGCCAGCGTCGTCGCATCCGACCCCGGCACGCACAGCGGATGAGCAAATGCGAGCTTCTGAGAACACTCGCTGTTAACGTGCAGAATCACCATCGGGCGGTGAATGTGCTCTGCCTCTTCGAGAAGAATGTCGAGGGCGCAGTCGCGCGGGTCACGTCCTCTACGCCTGCCGATTTCAGCCAGGGTGAGCCGAGAGATATCTGCTCTCCCGGGAATGTCCAGGAGCTGAACCTTCTCCCAATCGCCAAGGCTTCCGATGAGACTCCTGAATCGCTTCATGCGCTCGCGAGAGCTGCGAGACTCGAGGTGTTTCCGCAATCCGTCAGGCCCGCTTTCGAGCGCCCACGGAGGCAGCAGCGTACTCAGCATGGTCGTGCCATACCGTCGCGTGTGCATGTCAAACGCGATTGGAAGCGATTCGTTGCGTGCGGCTTCGACCAGTTCCAAGCATGCCTGCGCCTCGATGTCGCCGGAGCGGGGAATCAGATGGCTAACCTGCAATCTGACTTGCGCGTCACGCGCGATTTGAATGGCCTCCGAAACCGCTGCGGGCGCGCCCTTTGCGCGGTTGCGAGTGTGCACCGCAAAGATGCCGTCCATTCGACCCGCCTCCGACGCCAGCGCCACGAGCTCCTGGTTGCCAGCGCCGATCTCTGTGGGATATTCGAGGCCGACAGAATACCCCACCGCACCCTCGTCCATGCCCTCGCGAAGCCGATCGCGCATCACTCCGATTTCCTTTCCCCTTGCAGCCCGCTCCGCGAGACCTACGGCCTGTAGCCGCAGCTGTCCGTTTGGCACCAGGGTCATTACGTTGACCGCGGGGCTGACGGAGGCAAGCTTGTCGAGGTACTCTCCAACTCGACGCCAGCGGATCGCCACGCTCCCGTCGAAGCCATATATGGCCATCTGCGCCAATTTTGGATCTCCGACCGGAGCACATCCGAAGCCGCAATTACCGATCACCTCCGTCGTGACGCCCTGAGCGATCGCGCTGACCGCGCGCGGATCGACGAGCAGTGTGTAATCCGAGTGGCTGTGAATGTCGATGAAGCCTGGGGCAACAGCGAGTCCGCTGGCGTCCAAAGACAGCTGGGCCTCGGTTTCGATCTTTCCCAGCGCGACAATGCGGCCTCCTGAAATCCCTACATCCATGGCCACGGGAGGTCTTTCTGACCCGTCAAAGACCGTTCCGCCACGAATCACCATATCGAGCGCCACCTCAACCCTCCTTGCCTCGCAATGCCCCTCTTGCGCTCTCCGTTGCCTTATGGTCGATCGACCGCCCGTCGGAGCGAATGACGACTCCGTAATCCCGGTAAGCGCCCGCAATAGTTACCTTGCCGTCGGCGACATCCTCCAGCACCCGCTCGGGCTCGCGCTTCCATGCGTGCCCGAACCCACCTCCTCCTGCCGCAACGTGGCGGATCACGTCACCCTTGCGCAGCGGAATCGCGGACATTGGCATCGTTGGTAACACCCGTTCCCCGGACGTGTGCGGGTTCAACACATTGAGAGAACTCGAGCCCGGCTTGCCTCCCTGAATTCCGTAAGGTGGGTGAGTCCGTCGGTCAGATCGAAGCGTGCAAACGGCTTCATCCGCGAGCAGGCGAAACTCCCGCACGAACGCGAGACCCCCACGATGCTTGCCAGCGCCACCGGAATCCGGAACGAACGAGTATTCGAGCACCTGAAGTGGCAGCTCGGCCTCGATGAGCTCGACAGGATTATTGGACAGATTGGCAGCGGGATTGGATATTCCTTCGATTCCGTCTTGCGTGCTGCGGGCGCCCCAGGTGCCTACCATCACCTCCGTCAGTACGAACGGCTTGCCTTCATGCCGTCCACCAATCGCTACCAAGGTCGGACCGCCCTCGCCTGCTGCCTGTACACGCTCCGGAATCACCTGGGACAGGGCGCCCAAGATGGCATCGAACACTCGGTAACCCATGACGCCGCGCGCAGCGCAGGCAGCCGGGTGCCTCGGATTCAGAATGCTCCCGGAGGGCGCGAGCACCTCGATGGGCCGCATATAACCCTCGCAATTCGGGATCGCAACATTCGCCATGCAGCGGATAGCGCAGTAGGTAGAGGAATTGACCATTGCGATCGGGCAATTCACTGCGGCCTGAACCTGTTCCGAGGTCCCGGCGAAATCGACTGTAATGCTGTCGCCCCGTACCGTAACCTCCACCGCGATCGTCAGTCGTTGCGGGTCGTCTCCAATTCCGTCAATGTAATCCTTGAACGAGTATCTGCCGTCGGGTATAGCCGATATGACATGCCTCATCAGAGTCTCGGCGCGGTCTTGCAACGCATTCAGATAACGCCGCATTTGCGCAGGTCCATGCTTTACCAGCAATTCACGATATCGCTGTTCACCGACACTGCACGCCGCCAACTGCGCCCGCAAGTCACCCAGTACCTGTTGCGGCAGACGGGTGTTCTTGGAAATGATGCTTAGCAGCGTCTGGTTCGGAACTCCAGCATCATGCAACTTCACGATGGGGATACACAGACCCTCCTGGAAGACCTCTGTGGCGTGCATTGCGCATGAGCCGGGAGCAATACCACCGACATCGCAATGATGCGCCATGGTGCATACCCAGCCCTCGATGACGTCTTCGTGGAAGACCGGCTTGATGATGTAAATGTCCGGCAGGTGCTGACCACCAGATCCGTACGGATCATTGAACAGGAACACATCGCCCGGACGGGCGCTCGATGCATGTTCGGCAATGATGATCCGCATGCAGTCGGGGAACGACCCGAGCTGGACCGCCAGCGTCAGGCCTTGCGCGATGAGCTGTCCCTGGCTGTCACACAATGCGGTGGAGTAGTCCATCGAGTCCCTGACCACCGGCGAGTATGCGCTGCGCATGATGATGAGCGCCATTTCATCCGCGGCCGAAGCGAGCGCGTTCGTGACTACCTCGAATGTGATGGGGTCGAGTGACCCATCCGAGCGTGGCGTGTTCATTGCGCGGCCTCCACCGGAACGTCAATTTCTATATTCTGAAGGTCATCAACTCGCGCACGGGATCCCGGCGGCACGACGCACGTCGCATCATACTCCTCGATCACGATGGGTCCGCTGCGCCACGATTTACTGAGATCCGAGCGCGCGACGACGGGAGTCCTGATCCATCCATGAGCCTTACCGAAGTAGGCGTTGCGGTGAGCGGACTCGAGCGTCTCCGTGACGGGAGCTTTCGCAGCGAATAGTTGCGAATAAGTGCTCGAGCCCTGCTTGGAGATGACTCGAGCATTGATCCGAATGGCCACCAGATCGACCGGATCGCCTTCGGATCGATGTCCATACGTGCGCGCGTGTTCCGCGTGAAAGCGCTCGACCATATCGGCCAGCTTGTCGCCCGGCTGCACGGGAACGGACAGCTCATAAGCCTGACCCGAATAGCGCAACTCCGCGAAGCGCGTCAGCTCCACCTGCTCGAGCGGATGATCGTCGGATTTAATTTCCTTAAGGGCGCGCGTCTCGAGCTCCTCGAAAGAGCCGAGGACTCGCTCATCGCTCAGCCGCCCCGTATCCATCATGAGACTCATGCTGAACTCGTGCTCGACTTCAGCCAGCAGCAAGCCGAGGGCGCTGAATACCCCCGGTGACGGCGGCACGAGAATTCTCTTGATCGCAAGGGATTCCGCGAGAGCTGCGGCGGCAATCGGTCCGTTTCCTCCGAAGGCGACGAGGGTGAAATCCCGGGGGTCACGACCGCGATAAGTGGTGACCGCTTTCACCGCGCGCGTCATGGTCGCCGCAGCCACCATGTAGATTCCGTAAGCGGCATCCTGGACCGAAAGCCCCATGGGCTTCGCAATGCGCTCCTCCAGGACCTTGTGCGCCCGAGTAGCATCCAGCTTGACCCGTCCACCGGCGAGCGCTTGCGGATTGATATAGCCGAGCACCAGCATCGCATCGGTGAAGGTCGGTTCCACGCCGCCATTTCCATAGCAGACGGGCCCCGGTACTGCACCGGAGCTTTGTGGTCCGACATGCAGCCCCCCGGCTGCATCCAGGGACACGATGGAGCCGCCGCCCGCGCCGATCTCCGAGACGTCGATGAACGGCAGCTTGATTGGATAGCCGCCCCCCTTGACGAGCTTGCTGGAAAGATTGATACCCGAGCCCACCTCGTACTCGGTGGTTCTCGCCGGCTCTCCACCTTCGATCATTGCAGCCTTGCAAGTCGTTCCACCCATGTCGAAGGAGATCGCATTCTCCAGGCCGAGGGCGTGCGCGAGCTTTGCGCACGCGATGACGCCCGCCGCTGGCCCCGACTCGGTCAGGTACGCTGGTTTGCGCTCGGCGGACGCGGCGGTCATGATCCCGCCGTTGGACTGCATGATCTGCAAAGCACCTTTCACGCCCAGGGAGCGGACGTCCCGAGCCAGCGCCGACAGGTAATTGCGAACGGTCGGACCTACATACGCATTCACGACAGCGGTGCTGGTCCGCTCGTACTCCCGGATTTCCGGCAGGATTTCCGTCGAGTACGTGACGTACACGCTTTTCGGCAAGGCGGCGCGCACGAGCTCGGCTACACGCCGCTCATGCCGGTCGTTCGCATACGCGTGAAGCAGTGAGATGGCAACAGCCTCGACATTGAACTCCCGCAGAGTTTCGATGGCGCGACGAACCGAGTCCTCATCAAGTTCCTCGAGCACGACGCCACGTGCGCCGATGCGCTCCTTGATTTCCAGCCTCAGCCGACGCGGCGCAAGTGGCAGTGGCTTGTTGTACTGGAGATCGTAAAGAGCGGGGATGCGCAGTCGCCGAATCTCGAGGACATCCCGGAAACCACGTGTGGTGATGAGAGCGGTCTTCGCGCCTTTGAATTCCAGGATGGCATTCGTGGCAATCGTCGAGGCATGCACTAGTTCGCTGAGCTCGGCGGGCGATAGATGCCGGTCCTGCATCAGCTCGAGCATCCCCTCCACGATCGCACGCCCGTAGTTATCGGGTGTCGAGCACACCTTGCGTGTGGCGATCGACCCGCCGGCATCGAGCAAAACCAGGTCGGTGAACGTTCCGCCGATATCAGCACCGATTCTGAAAGTCTGTCCGGGCATGGCTCGACACACGCTGCTGCTGGTCGGGTGGATACCTTAGCAATGCGGGCGAATTACCAGAAGCTCTATGTTCTGATAGTTTCTGATAAATTCATCTGATCGCCCCGGTGACACCTGCGGAGGCAGCGATGTGAGCTGCGAACTGAAATGATGAAGTCGGCACCTTGGTCGCGACGCCGAGGACTCGGGCCGCTAGATCAGGCCTGCATCACCAATCGCCCACGCTGCCGTCACGATAGAACACGCGCTGGGGAGCTTCCTGCTGGAAAGGATGCGCTGCGATCGCGCGCTCATCGAGCTCGATCCCAAGACCAGGCTTACTGCCCGGCCGAACCGTCCGTGTACGCCGGTCTACCTCGAAGCCGTCGCGGACAACATCCGCACGCCAAGGCACATCGTCATGTACCGTTTCGCAGATCACATAGCTCGGCTCAGCGAATCCGAGCTGCAGAGAGGCAGCCGTACTAACCGGGCCCTGCGGATTGTGAGGCGCGAGGGCCGTGCGCGTGGCTTCGGCAAGCGCAGCCACCCGTCGGGCCGCGGAGAGGCCGCCGCAATGGGTGATATCGGGCTGCAGGACGCTGCAGCCGCGCACCGAAAGCATGCGATGGAATTGCTGCAGGCTCGTCAATCTTTCGCCCGTAGCGATCGGCGTTCGCACAGACGCCGCAATGCTGGCGAGTGCCTCGGGGACCTCCGGCCAGCACGGCTCTTCGAGAAAGAAGAGCCCGTACGGCTCCAGCGCTTTCGCGAATTGGAGTCCCATGGCAGGAGAGGGTCGCGCATGACAGTCGACCATGATATCCATCGAATCCCCGACCGCGGTACGCATCGCACCCAAGCAAGCCTCGGCGGCTTTGATAGGTGCCAGTCCCTCCAACGGCATCGTCGACGGTACCGCCATGCATTTGAAAGCTGTAAATCCGTCCGCAACCGCTCGTTCGGCAAGCTCCGCAAAGCGCGCCGCTTCGCTCACCGGCGTTTCGTAAAAGCTTTCCATCCGCCCGCCTCCGAGATGACAGTAGAGACGAACGTGGTCGCGCACGGCACCGCCCCACAACTTGAAGCATGGAAGGCCGGTAGCCTTGCCGAGAATGTCCCACAACGCAATGTCGATTCCGGAAATCGCCGTGCTGCGAACGATGCCGTTTCCATGCCAGAAGTGCTGGCGGTGCATCATCTGCCACAGATGCTCGATGCGAGTAGGGTCCTCTCCGAGGAGAAGCGGCTTCAGGTCCTCGATCGCACCACAGACGGCGCGGGTATGCCATTCGAGCGTAGCCTCTCCCCATCCATACAGTCCGGCCTGATCCGTGACGACCTTGACGAAAATCCAGTTGCGCATTCGGGCGTGGCAACAGAGCGTTTCGATGGCGGTTATTTTCATGGCGAACAGAACTCAGTATTTGAAGCCCGAATCTTCGGCCCCTGCGCGAAGCTCTCGCAAAAGGCGAGACGATATTGTATCGTTACAGATAAAAGCTCCGCAAATATCATACTCCCCGGCAGGAGCCCAGACTGTCATTAGAGGCGCCCGATGAAATTCGTAGGAAGGAAAGCTTTGATCACCGGAGCCGCAGCGGGAATCGGCCGGGCCATTGCCGCCCGCTTTCTGGCTGAAGGCGCAGACGTAGCATGCGTCGATGTCAACGCCACGGCGTTGGAGGCAACGGTGCGCGCCCTTGAGGGACAGGGCACCAAGGTGATCGGCATCACCGCGGACGTGAGCTCGCCGGTGGATGTCGAGCGAGCCACGAGCGCGACCATCAGCGAGTTGCAGGGACTGGATATTCTGATCAATAACGCCGGAATAAACTGTAGCGGCACTGTCGAGTCACTCGAGCCCTCGCAGTGGGATAACGTCATCGCGGTGAACCTGACCAGCGTCTATCTGACGTGCAGAGCGGTATGGTCCCACTTCTCGCGGCAGAAGCGCGGAGTCATCGTCAATATGTCCTCGATCATGGGGCTGACCGGCGCGCGCAACAGCTTCGCTTATTGCAGCACCAAAGCCGCCATCATCGCTCTCACGAAGTCCCTTGCTGAGGATGGCGGGCCTCTCGGCATACGTGTCAATTGCGTTTGCCCGGGGTACGTGCATACTTCATTGATGGACGAGATCCACGATGCGCAGACGCAGCAACGGTTTGCCGCGCAAATACCGCTCCGTCGCATGGCATCTCCGGACGAGATTGCAGCAGGATTTGTGTATCTTGCTTCCGATGAAGCCTCGTACGCGAACGGGCATGCATTGGTCCTCGACGGCGCCGCAACCGTAGGATTTGCGGGCTGCTACCTGAATATTTAGCACTCCATTTCGGGTTTGGCTTCGTCATCAGCGGTGTATGACTGCCATCATCGACCTCATAGCGGATAGCCGGTGTCACCTCGGCGAGGCTCCCGTCTGGTCGCAGCGCTCGGGACGATTGTATTGGCTCGACATCGGCCTGCCCACCAGGCTTTTCAGCTGGGAATTCGACTCCCGCTGTGTAAGCGTCTGGACCCTCTCGGAGCTTGCCACCGGCCTCGCCCTGTCGGACAAGGACGAGCTCATTCTGGTATCAGCGAGCGCCATCAGTATCTTTGATCCATCGAAAGACGGCTTGCTACGCACGCTGGTCACGCCTCCATTCTCGATGCAGGGCATCCGATTCAATGATTGTGGATGTGATGCGCTGGGCCGATTGTGGACTGGCACGATGGTGAACGACTTCCTTGCCCCGGAACGTCAGTGCTTGCCCGAGGCTTCTGGCAAACTGCTTTGCGTCGACACCGACTTTTCGTGCCGAGTCACGCGCGCAGGATTCGGCTGCCCGAACACTTTCGTGTGGTCTCCTGACGGCAGAACGTTGTATACGGCCGATTCTGCGGCTGGCTGTTTATATTCGTATGCTTACGAGCCCGGGACCGGACACATTGCAAATCCAGTCGTATTCGACGGCTCGTCCGATCTCGGCATTCCTGACGGTTCCGCAATGGATGTTGAGGGCTGTCTCTGGAACGCAAGATGGGGCGCGGGCTGCGTAGCGCGCTTCACGCCAGCCGGCCGCCTCGTGGAAGTGGTCCGGCTGCCTGCGGATCTCGTGACGAGTTGCGCCTTCGGCGGGCAGGGTCTTGGAACACTTTTCGTCACCTCCGCCAGGATGAGCCTGTCTTCGCCTGGCCTCGAAAGACAGCCCCAGGCGGGTGGCGTATTTGCATTCAGGCCGCGCGTGCCGGGCGCCTCTGCTGGAGCTTTTCGGACTCCGACGCAAGCTTTTCCCTGAGCACTTCAGTGCTATCGCCGCGCAGGAGCTCATATGATCGTTCATCGCAATGCCCCCAATACTGTCCCTGAGCTATGTAGGTCTCTCGCAAACTTGCACCGCGCTTCCACGGTTCAGTGCGACGGCTGCCGGAAGGACGAGGAGCAGGCAGCCCACGTAACAGGCGGCTGCGAACGCACCTATGGCAGCGTGACCAGCATGAGGAACCAACATGGCTGCGATCGCAGGTCCCGCAGCGGAACCACCGGTCGTCATCACGACGCCGGCCATATTGGCGCGGCCCAATGGGTCGAACGCTGCCAACAATCCCATCTGATATGGCAGTCCGTAAAACCACGACATTGCCACGAGACCGCATGCTGTCCCGAAGATCCAGGGGGCGGCGCCCCAGACGAGCAGGATGGCTCCCAAAGCGGACAGACCGAGCGACAGGTACTGCGGCAGCACTCGTCCCAGCCGCAGCCCAAGCGCGCGCGCCGCCAATGAGCCGCCCACGCCCCCGATCAACATGGACATTCCGATCATGTTTCCGATCTGAAGATCGCTGAGACCGAGTCCCACGCCAATCCGCTGCTGGTACGCCCAAATCGAACCGTGCCCCATATAGAGCAGCAACATCATGAGCAACAGCATCACTATCTGGCGCGAGAGCGGCATGAACTGGGTGCCCGAATCACGCTGCTCGTGTTTCGATGCAACAGCCGGAGCACGCCCATCGCCCAGTCCAAGAGTCAGCGGCAGCATCAGGAGCGCAATGGCGGCTAGGGTCAGGAACAAGCCTGCAAGCCCCCACCTCGAGAGAATGTGAGGGGCGAACGGGGTCAGCGCTCCGGAATAAGCGATTGACACGGCATTCACTACAGCGAACGTGTTCTCCGGTCGTTCTTGTGATGCGCCCATAGCGAGAAAGACCGCGAGCGCCATCGCAGCGCCGAAGCCCGCCAGAAATCTTACGAGCAGCATGCCGCCGAACTGATGGACGGTACAGGCGACGACATTTGCAAGCGAGACGGATGCAATCGCGGCGAAACCGAGCAGCCGGGGCGGACATCGCCGGCCCACGAGAACGAGCAGCACCATGCCGATGGAGAGACCGGACAATTCCACCGACGCGGTGATGCCGGCCTGTCGCTCAGTGAACTTTAGCTCGTCAACCAGTCCACCGACGATCATCGGTTGCACCACGAGCGAGCTATTGCCCAGCATCGAAAATCCGATCATCGTGAGCAACGGAGGCGGACGCCTCATAGCAACCATCCCATGATCGGCTGGACCTTGCTTGGTATGTAACGTTACACTGACTATAGTCGCTCAGTTCGTATGGCGCAAGCGCACACCCCCATGCCACTCATCCACGGTCAGAACGCGTTCGTCTTGGCTACCCGCGCCGTGTCCGCGGCGATCACCCGCTTTGGCGCAATGCTTGCTCCGGTCACATTTTTTGCGGACAGCGGCGCACCCATAATGCCGTACTCTATCCCACCGTGGGCAACCGAGCCGGCACTCTCTTCCGTCCCGCCACTGCTGCGTGCGCTGCGCGGCGACTTCATGTGCTCCGCCTTCGGCGACAATGGCACACCGTATGACGGTGTTGTTATACCTCCGCACGGAGATACCGCCAACGGTGGGTGGATGGTCCTCGAGAAGCGCAGCACCGCGCTGGGAACGGCGTTGCGTCTTGCAATGGACCTCCCGACGCAGGGTGGACGCTGCATCGGGACGACCGCTCTGATCGAGGGACATCAGTTCGTATACCAACGGCACGATTTCGAAGGACTCTCCGGGGCCATCAATCCCGGACACCATGCCATGCTGGCCTGCTCCCCGGCACTCGGATCAGCTCTCTTGTCTTTCAGTCCTTGGGCGTTCGCCGCTACGAGTCCGCAGCGCGCCGCCTTGACCGAGAACAAGGCGCGTTCACAGCTGGTGCCCGGGAAGTTCGCCGATGGCCCAGCGGCCATGCCTACCGTGAACAATGGGACAGTCGATCTCACGTCATTCCCCACGGAGGAACGGGCTGACGATGTCTTCCTGGTGTGCAGCAAGCCAACAGCCGCGCTGGCGTGGTCGGCCGCGACTTTTCCTGCGCGAGGGTATGCCTGGATCGCCCTGCGACGAGCTGCGCAGCTTCCCTCCACATTGGTATGGCTTTCGAACGGCGGACGATTCGAGTCCCCATGGAACGGACGACACGCACCCGTCCTGGCGCTCGAGGACATCATCGGATACTTCGCGTCTGGTCTCGCTGAATCCGCCCAACACAACGCTCTGGTCGCGCGTGGCATCCCAACTTGCCTGATCGTTACACCGGGCCTGCCTATTCTCATACCTTACATACAGGGACTGGTACGAATACCCGCGGATTTCGGTCGTGTCGCAGCCGTGGAGCCCGCGGGCCCAGGGGAACTCCTCGTGCTCGGCGCGGGCGGCGGGAGAGTGGCGACCCCGTGCCGATGGGAGTTCCTCACAGAGCTGTGCATACCAGGGCTGTGCGAGTGACGCCATGGCGAGATTTTCTGCAAATCTGACGATGCTCTTCAATGAAGTGCCGTTTCCCGCTCGTTTTCGCGAGGCGGCGCAGGCCGGCTTCTCCGCCGTCGAGTACACGTTTCCTTATCGCTACCCGAAACTGCTGCTGGCGGATCTATTGCAGGAGAACGGCCTCTCCCAGGCGCTATTCAACCTACCGGCGGGCGATTGGGAGGGCGGCGAGCGTGGGATTGCATGTCTGCCCGACAGAGTGACTGAGTTTCGGGTCGGCGTCGGCGAGGCCATTGCGTACGCTACAGCTCTTCGATGCACAAAGCTCAACTGTCTCATCGGCATCACTCCGTCCGGACCGTCCCTGTCAGAAGTCCGGCAGGTTCTCGTCGCCAACCTCAGATTCGCGGCAGAACTGCTCCGCGAAGCCGGGATTCAATTGATGGTGGAGCCAATCAACACGTTCGACACGCCTGGCTTCTATTTGAACCGAAGCCGGCAGGCGCTCGAGCTGATGGACGAAGTCGGCTCGGACAACCTCTATCTGCAGTACGACGTCTACCACATGCAGCGGATGGAGGGCGAGCTGGCTCGCACGATCCGGGATAACATCAATCGCATTGGGCATATGCAGATTGCCGATAATCCTGGCCGGCACGAGCCGGGGACAGGTGAGATCTGTTATCCGTTCCTGTTTCGGCTTCTCGACCAAATCGGCTACCAAGGCTGGATTGGCTGCGAGTATCGGCCGAAGGAAGGCACCCGCGGGGGTTTGCATTGGATTGAAGACCTCTCATGACCCAAGCGAGCCGATGCGCCGCGGCGGCGCCTGGAAGGTCGGCGCGCGGCCTCCATTACGGCCATTGCCGTGGCCGCGGATATTCTTCTTTATAGGGACACATGGTCCACTTCGGACGGGAAAGCTCTCGGTTCCTGCGTGCCAATGCTCGATGGCTGGCAAGCGGTTTCCTGCTCACCCTCTTTTCCTCATTCGGACAGGCCTTCTTCATTGGTCTATCCAGCAATGACTTGCGCGCCACCTTCCACCTCTCGGGTGGGGCCTTCGGCGGGTTGTACATGCTGGCGGGATTCGGGCGATCATCGTGTCGGCCATGGTGCTCTCGTCGGCGGTGGGGCCTGGCCTTTCAGGCGTGCCGCTCGACGGAGGCATCTCGCTGCCAACGCAGATGCTGTGGCTGTCTGCGTGGTGCGCGGCGGCCTGCGTCGTGCTCGCTTTTGCCGCGCGGCGAGTTCGGCTTCGTGGCTCACGAGAGGACGGCGCGACAGAACGCTCGCCTAAGTTCGTGACTTGACCAGGGTATGCCTGGATATTCGACATTGGAAGGTTCAATGCAGCATCGAGAAGTGGTTTTGATCGGCCTCGGTCAGATGGGCTCCAGATACGGCCGCCGGCTACTGGACGCCGGAGTGAAGCTCACTGTCTGGAATCGTAGCCAGCATCGGACACAGCCCCTCGCAGAGCTCGGGGCCCGCGTAGCTCCATCGGCGTCGGCTGCCATCGCGAGCGGACGCATCGTCATCTGCGCTCTCGAGAATTCGGCTGCTTTCAGTTCTACCTTGCTAAGCCCCGAAGCTCTGGATAGCTTGAGCCCGGAGCACATCGTCATCGATACCAGCACGGTTAACCCCAAGGATTCGTGCACCGCGAGCGATATCCTGAGCACACGTGGCACACGGTACCTTGATGCGCCCGTTTCTGGCGGTACTCACGGAGCGGCGGAGGGGACTCTGACCATTTTTGTCGGGGGCAAGCCGGATGATTTCCACGTGGTGGCGCCAGTCCTCGAGATTCTCGGTACGCCGCACCTGCTGGGTCCAACGGGCGCCGGACACAAGGCCAAGCTGGCAAACCAAGTCATGGTGGCTGTCACCATCGGCGCGGCTGCCGAAGGGCTTTTTCTCGCCCAGCGTGTCGGACTCGACCCGGCTCAGCTGCTTTCGGCATTCAGAGGCGGGTTCGCCGACAGCAGAATCCTACGTGAGCACGGCGACAGGATGGCTCGGAGTAACTTCACACCGGGTGCTGCCAATAGGGTGTTCCTGAAGGACCTGAATGCGGTCGCCTCGATGGCTGACGAACAGTCCACCGTTCTCCCCCTGCTGCTCCATTGCCAGCGCGCGTTTTCTGAATTGATCGCCAGCGGTCTCGGGGAGCATGATCACAGCTCGTATTTCGAGTACCTCTCGATGCTCAATAGCTCTCGATAGAAGTGGGAGCTCATCCGATGCAGCCGCGCGCGCCCGCTGGAGTCGGCTCTCTGGTGGAGGACGTGGACACGCCCGCTCTGCTCGTGGAGCTCGAGGTGCTCGAACGCAACATGTTACGAATGGCTCAGAGTCTTGCCCCCACAGGTGCGAAGCTCAGGCCCCACGCGAAGTCGCACAAGTGCCCCACCATCGCACTGCGGCAGATCGAGCTCGGCGCCGTCGGCGTGTGCTGTCAGAAGATCAGCGAAGCCGAAGCCATGATCGATGGCGGAGTACGCGACGTGCTAATCACCAACCAGATCGTCGGCTCGTCCAAAATCGCGAAGCTGACTGACCTCGCCCGCCGCGCCAGCGTCGCTGTCTGTGTCGATGATCTCGAGCACATCGGCGCATTGAGCTCAGCTGCCCAAACGACGAAGGTCGTACTGGATGTACTCGTCGAGATCGAGGTGGGCACCAATCGGTGCGGGGTGCCACCAGGCCTGGCCGCGCTCGAGCTTGCGCGCAGAGTGGCGGCCGCGCCGGCGCTACGATTTCGCGGACTTCAGGCGTACAGCGGAGCCGCACAGCATCAGCGGGAACATATCAAGCGGGTTGAAGCCGCGAAAGATGCCATCGCCTTGTGCAGAGCAACACGAGATCTGCTTCGGCTCAATGGAATCGAATGCCCTGTGATCAGCGGCGCCGGGACGGGCACTTGGCAGGAGGACGCCGCAAGCCGTGTTTACACTGAATTGCAGCCCGGAACCTATATCTTCATGGATGCAGACTACATGCGCAACCGTGATGCCGATGGGAACATGTGCCCGGAGTTCGAGCAGAGCCTTTTTGTCTGGACGACGGTAATCAGCCGACCTGCGGCCACGAGGGCCGTGGTGGACGCCGGGCTGAAAGCCGTCAGTATCGACAAGGGAATGCCCTTGGTTCATGGCGTCGA
>Ga0134128_10000785_pt1 | contig 43098 bp, 27 predicted proteins | sample KB31754_FD_96462 | JGI IMG/M metagenome (GOLD analysis project Ga0134128, IMG submission 96462) | Terrestrial soil microbial communities with excess Nitrogen fertilizer from Kellogg Biological Station, Michigan, USA - KB3-175-4 | ecosystem: Environmental > Terrestrial > Soil > Unclassified ...
AAGCAATGATGAGCACTAAAACCAGCACAGCATATACTACCCATTTTTCTGTCGACATTACTGAATAAATTGTTTCATTTTGTTCATAGCGGGTTTGCACTTTATAAGCTCCTCCTAATAACTTCTGTATTTTTGATTTTACCATTAGGGGATTAGTTCCATGAACGAGTTTAAGCTCTATCGAAGAATATTTACTATTCTGATTAAAGAAACTTTGAACTAATGATAGCGGGGCAAGAACAAACTTACTATCAAATTCATCATTTACTCTAAATGTACCATCAGGCTTCAGCGTAAGCGATCTGGTAGCAGAAGCTACGTCTACCGCAGAGCTGACAGACGAATTATTTAAATAGTAAAGGGTAATTCTGCTAAATGCATTATCTACATCCAGCCCCAGTGTATTGGCAATATGCTGGCCTACAATGGCAGTTGGCAAGGGAAAAGATGTAACAGAGTCTCTGCCAAGGTTAATATAAGAACGAATAGTATTTACCTTGTAGTAATTACTGTCTATTCCTTTTACCGTTACTATTTGTTCATTTGGATCGTTATTGGCAAGTACATTATCCTCTATTACAATTGCCATATTCTGCACGCCTTGCAGATGTTTAATTGAATTTAGTTGTGAATCATCAAGTGAAAAAAATTTGCCTTTCACAACCGATACCTTTACCTCAGGGTAAAATGCTATATACAGATCCTTGACCAGCGATGCAAAGCCATTAAAAACAGAAAATAAAATGATCATTGCCCCGCTGCCAACAGCTATGGCTACCATGCTGATACGAGAAAGTATAGGCACAACATTTGCCGAACGCTTACCTCTTACATATCTTAATGCCAAATGCCAAACCAGCGTTCGATTCATTGGCTCTTATTGTTGGGTGTTTTGATTAGGATCGCGCTCTTCATTTATCTTCTTGAATAATTCTTCCATTTTAAAAACGTAGTCCAGCGTTTCATCAGTAAAAAACTGCAATTCAGGCACACGACGTAATTGATTTCTTACCCTTTGGCCCAGCAATTTCCGCCATTCTCCGGTACGTTCTTTAATGCTATGCAGCAATGCCGCTGGATCCTTTATCTGGAAAAAACTTAAATATACTCTTGCTTCCAATAGGTCGGGAGTCACTGAAACTTTTGAAATGGAAACCATACCCCCATCTATAATATTGATTCCTTCTCTTTGAAAAATATCGCTCATTTCTTCTAATATGAGCTTGCCAACCTGCTTCTGGCGCTTACTTTCTTCCATAACCAATAATTTATCTCAGGTAAAGTTAAAAGAAATGCGTTTTAATTGCCCATGATTCCTAAAGTATTATACAATTGAATTAATTCTGTAATTTCGTATACTTAAAATGTGTTTTTGATGAAGAAAGCCTCGATACTTCTTACTTTTTTTGTATCTGTAATTTTATTTGGTTGCAAAGAAATAGGTCCTCCTATAGATTTTGGTCATGGTGCACAGCACATAGATACTACATATGTAGGCTCCGTTGAATCACCTCAACCACGAAATGTAATGATCGAGGAGTTTACAGGTGTTTACTGCCCGAATTGCCCGGCAGGACATGCTATACTTGAAAGTATTCAGCATACAGATACAGGAAGAGTGGTGATTGCGGGATTGTATATTATTGGCCCTCCCCAGACAGATCCTGTTCCGAGTTTAACTTCTATTCCGGGTATATCTGACTCCAGTTTTCAAACAGTTGTAGCTACAACAATAGGTAATTCCATTTATGGAGGCATCGGTAGTTTGCCATCAGCCGGAATAGATAGAGTCAATTATTCTTCATTAGGTATGTTGCTTGATAGGAGTGTTTGGGGAAGCACTGTAGATACACGTCTGACTGTTCCTACTATTGTAAATCTATATCTGACAAGCACCTACGATACTGGTAGCAAGGCCGCCTCAGTAATATTTAAGGCAGCTTTCACTCAGGCTATCAGTGGAAAAGTGCAGATCAATATAGGGATTATTGAAAATAATATCATCAATGCTCAGGAGGATCAGACACAGGTAGATACTTTTTATGTTCAGAATCATGTTTTACGAGATATGATAACGACGCCTGCTACTGGTACTCCGATTCTTAACTCAGTGTCTTCTATAGAGGCGGGGCGAGTATTTCAATCTCAATTCACTTACAAAATAACTAACCCTACATGGGTACCATCAAATTGCAAAGTTTTCGCTTTTATGACTGATAGTACGCAGCAGGTAATGCAGGCAGTTGAAACATCGCTTACAGGCTTTTAACATTACACCTACTAAAACTTTCATTATTTTGCCTTGTCCGAAAAGACAAGGCATTTTTTAAATAATTATCCATAATGAGGAGTTTCGCTTTTCTTTCTGCAATAGTCATTATAATTTCTATATCTGCTTTAAGTTGTAAAAACAAAACCGGGAAAGGTACTGCTATAACCGACACCACGCAGCAATCAAAACAATCCAGCATACCTGATTTTAATTCCGATTCTGCATACCAATATATTATCACCCAGGTAAACTTTGGCCCAAGAGTACCTGCTACACCCGCACAAAAAAAATGTGCTGCCTGGATGGAAATCAAACTTAAAGCAGTGTGCGATACAGTTTATAGACAAACAGCTAAGGTAAAAGCAGGAAATTGTAAAATGCTTCCTTGCATCAACCTCATTGGCTCAATAAATCCTAAAGCAACTAAGCGAATATTATTATTAACCCATTGGGATAGCCGCCCATGGGCTGATATGGATACGAAAGACAAAAACAAGCCAATATTAGCAGCCGATGATGGAGGAAGTGGTGTAGCAGTATTGCTCGAAGTAGCAAGAGAAATTAAATTACACAATTTAAATCCTGATTTGGGTATCGATATTTTACTTACAGATGTTGAAGACTATGGGAAAGACACATGGGGTGAAAATTCATATTGTCTTGGCACCCAATATTGGGCATACCATCCACATGTGCCGGGATATAAAGCTGAATTTGGCATTTTGCTCGATATGGTAGGTGCCCGCAATGCCCAATTCCCGATGGAAGGTATTTCTACACAATATGCAGGAAATGTTCAGCAAAAAATATGGCAGGCGGCAGGAGAAGCAGGTTATTCTTCCTACTTCCCATTTGCAGCGGGAGCAGAAATAACAGATGACCATATTCCGGTAAATAAAATATTAAATATTCCTACCGTTGATATTATTAATCTTTCCACTACCACCTCTAATCCTTTTGCGCCTCATTGGCATACTCATCAGGACAATATGGATATAATAGATAAAAACACACTAAAAGCCGTAGGTCAAACGCTGTTACAAGTGATATATGAAACGGCGCAGCCTGTTTAGTAAATGCTTTCACTGTATCATTTAAAATATAATTATTATAGAAAGAGAGATAAAATCAGTTAATAAGTCCTGCTTTTTTTAACCTGCACAACATGTATCTTTGACGCTTGTACAAAGACATCATTCAGTGAAATATCGTCATGCAATATTTATAGTATTAGTCATTATTGTCTGTGATCAATTACTTAAATTCTATATCAAAACCCATTTTTATTATGGCCAGGAAATAAATGTTCTTGGAAATTGGTTCAGATTACACTTTATAGAAAACGAAGGGATGGCTTTTGGCATGAGAATAAACCAAGCCGACACGGGCAAATTAATCCTTACTTTATTCCGGCTTGTCGCTGTTGTTTTTGGATTTTATTTGTTAAAAAGGCTTGTAAGCAAAGGTTATGGAAACGGTGTAATAATATGTGGATCATTGATTCTGGCAGGTGCTTTAGGCAACTTACTGGACAGCATGTTCTACGGATTAATATTTACAGAAAGCTCTTTTCATATGGCACGCCTTGTACCCTGGGGACATGGCTACGGAAGGTTTTTGCATGGCAGAGTAGTTGATATGCTTTATTTCCCCTTAATAGACACTAAGTTGCCTAACTGGATACCCTTTGTAGGTGGAAATGATTTTGAATTTTTCGAGCCTGTTTTTAATATAGCAGATGCAGCAATTTCAACGGGAGTATTGATTTTAGTATTTTTTCAAAAAAGGCTCGTACATAAAAAAATAACAGCAAAAACAGCTACAACTCAATAATATGTCAGATGAGCTAATCACGATCAATGTATGGTTGGCTGGGCGCAGCTACCGTATTCGCATAAAAGCACACGAAGAGGAAACAGTGCGTAAAGCAATAAAACGTGCTGATGAAAGGATCATGGAGCTAAGAAATCATTATGCAGGAAAAGACGATCAGGATTTCGTAGCAATGTGTTTGCTAACTTATGCAGCAGACAATGCAATCGAATCGTTAGGTATGCCCTTTTTGCAGGATGAGTTAAATGTTATTGCAGAGAAAATTGATAAAGTACTTAATAGGGTTGATTAGTTGTTTGGCAAAGCCTCCAGCAATAATTCCATTTTACTGGCTCTCGAACCCTTGATGAGTATTGAACTATTCTGAGGACTATTTCCTTTTATAAATGATGCTGCTTCATTTGAATTTTCAAACCAGTTAAAGCGCCCTTTTATTTTTTGAAATTCTTTTCCCACCAATAAAACATCATTCCAGTTATATTCTTCTATTAGTCTTATAATTTCAAGATGTTCTTTTTCTTCATCTGCACCCATTTCCTTCATACCTCCGATCCATAAAACTTTGTTAGATAAATTCGATGATGCAAAGTTGATGATCGCTGCACTCATGCTTGTAGGATTAGCATTATAGGCATCCAATATAATTCTGTTTGTTCCTTTTTGTAACCATTGAGAACGGCTATTATCAGGGTTATATAACGAAACTGCACTCCTTATATCATCTATGGAAATATCAAAGTATAAACCCACTGCAATGGATGCCATCACATTCGGAAAATTGTATTCCCCAACCAGATGAGTATTTATAATCGTTTCCGCTCCAGCGCTGATCGAAGCTACTTTTAAAAATACGTCTTGCAATAGCGGTTTACCTATATATTGGGCATTGCTACTGCCATATGTTATTTGGCTAGAAATGCCGGTCGCCATAACTTCCAGATAATCTAAATCGCTATTGCGAAATACAGCTCCATTATGTTCACGCAGAAAATCGTACAACTCTCCTTTTCCTTTTTTTATCCCTTCCAGACTTCCAAAACCCTCTATATGAGCTTTCCCTACATTAGTTATGATCCCATGCGTCGGTAAGACTATCCTGCAATAGCCTTCGATCTCTTTCTGATGGTTAGCTCCCATTTCTATCACTGCTATTTCTGCATCTTGTTTTATTTTCAGTAACGTGAGAGGAACGCCAATATGATTGTTAAGATTGCCTTCCGTAGCGTATGTTTTATATTTCTGATTTAAAACAGTTGTTATTAATTCTTTAGTAGTGGTTTTACCATTGGAGCCCGTTATTGCTATAAAAGGAATAGAAAATTGTTTGCGATGGTATGTTGCAAGTTTTTGCAAAGTCTCCAGCACATTATCTACCACTATAAACCGATCATTTACTGCATATTCTCTTTCGTCAATTACGGCATAGGCCGCTCCTGCGTTTAATGCCTGCACTGCAAAAGTATTCCCATTGAAATTGGGACCCTTCAAAGCAAAATAGATATCATCTGCTTTTAATTTTCTGGTATCAGTTTGTACAGAATGATGTTGTAAGTATATTTTATAAAGTTCCGCGATTTCCAAGCCTGAATAATTTGTGTAAAAATAAAAAACCCCTTTCTTACGAAAGGGGCTGATTATAAGTTTTATTAAAAATTATTTGGGTGCTTTTTTGTCTTTGCCGAAGTGATTACCGCTTCCTTCGCTGTTATCGCCGTTAGGAGTGCCTAAACGATCCATAACACAACGGAAACCAACTGTAGCGCTTGCCTGGTCAGCTTGCATAAAACGACGTGTGCCTGGAGACATCCAATAAGCACGGTCAGCCCATGAACCACCTTTGATTACCTTAGAATCGTTATTAATAAGAGTTGTAACACCATAATTGTAAGTGAACTGTGAAGTGCTGTCGCCATCACCATAATCTCTTACATCAGAGCCTCTAACGATGAAGTTAGCATTTTGTTTAGCAAGCATCTCATCAGTAGTCATGTCTTTCTTTTCAAAGTTGCCTAAGCTGTCTTTTTCATCGATAGATCCATCATCAGCTCTTTTATATTCTTCAAATACATTACCACGGAAAGGATTGAAATCATTAACATCGTCATGAGAAGTAGGACGATATGTATCTAATGTCCATTCGCTGACATTGCCTGCCATATTATAAAGGCCGAAAGCATTGGGTTTGTACGAATAAATGTTTGCTGGTATATCTGCGTTATCATTCAGGCCACCTGCTACGCCCATTACATCACCATTACCACGTTTGAAGTTGCCCAGAAATTCACCTTGATATTCATTACGAAGACCATAGCGGGTAGTATTTTTATCACCCCATGGATATACGTTACGATCTGTAACCACTTCTTCCCCACGGCGACGTTTAGTTTCAGGTTCTGGGTTATTTCCTATCAGACCCAATGCAGCATATTCCCATTCTGCTTCAGTTGGGAGACGGTAGTTTGGCAATAAATATCCGTCAGAATATGTGATATTACGTTTTCCTGAACCACTTGGATCAAGGTCACGTTTTTTATTCCTACCGGCTGTACCATCATATTGGCCACCCATATAAGTATCTGTGGTAAATACGTCTTCGTTAACCTGGTTTGGATTTTTCTTCAGCATACCATTCTTAATGAGTATATACTCATTAACACGGTCACTGCGCCATTTACAGAACTCATTTGCCTGGTGCCAGTTAACACCCACTACAGGATAATAATCATACGCTGCATGACGGAAATAATATTGAACCAATGGTTCATTATATGATAAAGCCCTGCGCCAAACTGTAGTGTCTGGTAAAGCCTTCCTAATCAATTCCGGATAGTCGGAAGAATATGCGCGGGTCAACCAATAGATATATTCCCGGTAATGAACGTTTGCAACTTCAGTTTCATCCATATAAAAAGATGATACAGAAACTGTACGAAGTTCATTATTATGATCTACTGTAGGCAACTCATCATCAGTTGCTCCCATTGTGAATCGTCCACCTTCCACAAAAGTAAGACCTGGACCAGTTTGTTGTCCGGGATAATTTGGTACATCAAAACCACCCAGGCGTGGATCATTATAATTCCAGCCTGTAACACTGGAAACACCGCGAGATGATTTTTTCGAAGAGCAAGCCGAAAGAAGAGTACCTGCCCCGATACACAGCAAGCTCACGCCGATGAGAGTTCTTTTCATAATCAAAGAAAAATATTTGCTACAAATTGGGTTGAAAAACGTTAAAAGTGTTACAATGTTAGAGCATTCTTTTCAAAATGTCAAGCCTCAAACTCATTGAAAGAAAAAAAACTGTATTTTTTTCTTTTTCCAATATAAATAATATTATAGTGTTTTTAGCGTTTTACATTACTGCATACCACTATGTAATAAACATGCACACGCACTAAATTACGTATTTTTGATAAGTACAACGATTTTCAGAGACGACCAAAAAATGAGAAAGTTTACTGTATTGACATTATTTACCTGCCTGTCTTCTATCACTTCAGTATTTGCTGTTCCCTCTACAGCTTATCATGTGGCTGATGCTGATATATATAAAGGTTATATAACTGAGAAAGTGTGGCTTAGCCAATATGCAATTCCACAAATACAAATTAATGATATCACCTATAAGGCAGGTGTAACATTACCTGCCAACGCATTACCATCAGATCCTCATAAACTTCAGGTTGTTTTGGGCCTGGACCGTAAAAGGCCTTTTGCATTTGTTAGCATACCTGCCTATACTACAGATCCCGCATCAAAAGAGATCAGGCAGGTGTCGGGATTTACGCTAACAATAGATGAACAAATTCTGGTCACCTCTATGTCTGAAAAAGCGGGCAGAAATACCGGAGTTACTAATTCAGTGCTTGCCAATGGTACATGGTATAAAATAGCTGTTTCAAGTACCGGCCTATATAAAATAGACTATAACTTCCTTAACAGTATGGGCATCGACCCTTCTTCCATTCATATTGCTAATTTCCGCGTTTTTGGAAATGGTGGTAATATGCTATCTGAAGACAATGCAGTGCCAAGAAAAAATGATCTTGCAGAAAATGCAATTTGGGCTTATGATGCCAATGGCAATGGTGTTTTTGACAAAGAAGATTATGTAGTGTTTTATGCAGTCGGCCCCTTAGAATGGGATAAGGATAGTCTCAATCAAAGCTTTACCCATCAGACAAATATTTATGAAAACAATGCTTACTATTTTTTGACTTTCGATCAGGGTGCAGGGCTACGGGTGCAGGATCAGGGTAGTGTACCTGTTGGCAATGAAACAATTACTGATTTTAATGCCTACATGCTTCATGAGCAAGAGCTGGTTAATCTTGGCCCTTTTGGAAGAGAGTGGCTAGGCGAACAATTCAGTAATAATCCCGGGCAACAGCTTTCACAATCTTTCAATTTTAATCTCGGCCCAACTACTTCTGCAGTTGATTTCAAAATTGCAGTAGCCACTCAATCTTCAAGCGGGGGGGATGTATTTAACTTCTCATTAAATGGGCAACCTGCTTTTGGAAGCTTAGCTTTTGGCATTTCCAATACTGGCAGCAGTGCTTCCATATATCTGGAGCAGTTGCAGGAATCAAAACTAAATGTAACGGGAAATGCCGCAATCAATATAAACTATCAACCTACGAATAGCACCGGCTACCTTGATTTTATCGAAGTAAATTATCGTCGCGCCTTAACCTTGACGGATAATCAAATGACATTCAGAGATTGGAACAGTGTCGGTATGGGGAAAATTGCAACTTATCAGATACAAAGTGCAGCTGGCGGCATTCAGGTTTGGGATGTAACTAATCCGCAAATTCCAGTAAAAATGAAAGGAACATTGAGCAGTAGCACCTATTCATTTACCCAGGATGCCCAGGAATTGCATGAATTTGTAGCCATGAATAATACTAATCTATCCACTCCTACATACATTGAGCAGGTATCTAATCAAAATTTACACGGTCCAGGGCAGGTAGATTTCATCATAGTTGCTTATCCCGGTTTTTTGAATGCAGCCAACTCATTAGCAGATTATCATCGCCAGACAGATAATATGCGAGTAATTGTAGCTACTACAGCACAGGTTTATAATGAGTTCTCTTCCGGCTCACAGGATATCAGCGCTATTCGTGACTTCGCCAAAATGTTTTATGACCGCGCAGGTACCGATACTTCGCAAATGCCTAAATATTTGCTATTATTCGGAGGAGCGTCATACGACTACAAAAACAGGATAACTAATAACACTGATTTTGTACCTACTTATGAGTCTCCCTTGTCAAATGATCCTATTAACAGCCTGGCGAGCGATGATTTTTTTGCCATTTTGGATGACAATGAGAATATTGAAAACCCATCCCTCATCAATGCAATGGATATAGGAGTGGGCAGGTTTCCGGTAGCTACTGATGAAGAAGCTATTAGTGTTGTTAATAAATTAGAAAATTATAAAAGTCCCTCATCTTTAGGTCCCTGGCGTTTATCTTCAACGCTTGTCGCAGACAATGAAGATGATGCCGGAACCCATATGGCCGATGAAGAACTGGCAGGCAGCACCATCAATAGCTCAACCGATTTATATAATTACACAAAAGTTTACGAAGACGCATTACCATTTGTTTCCACGCCGGGAGGTGAAAGATGCCCTCAGGCTAATCAGGATATAGATGGACAAGTATTTAAGGGAACATTTTTACTAAATTATACCGGTCATGGCAACACCGAAGTCTGGTCTTCAGAACGCATTTTAACACAGGCAGATTATGATAACTGGAACAATATTAATGCACTGCCTTTTGTAATAACCGCAACTTGTGATTTTGGCCAATTTGATAATCCGGCTTATGTTTCCGCAGGACAGGCTTTAGCGATCCGTAATAATGGAGGCGTTATAGCCGCCCTCACCACAACACAGGAATCATATGAAAGCGGGAATGTGGCAATTGACACTAAATATCTTAATGCACAATTTACCCCCACAAATAATGGATGGAACACGTTCGGCGAAGCATTGCGCAAGGGTAAAAATGCCGTTATTTTTTCACCAGGAGGGGCAGATATATCTAATTTAAGAAAGTTCGTTCTGTTTGGTGACCCAGCACTAACACCCGATTTTCCGGCACATTCAATCAGTATAGATTCTGTAAAAGATGCAGCTACACTGCTACCCACAAGCACCGTAAGTGCATTAGGTTCTTATGTCATTTATGGGAGTGTGACAGATGGAAGTGGCACTTTGCTTAATAACTTTAATGGTCTGCTCTCTGTTACCATTTATGATAAACCGGTTACGTTTGATGTTATTACTAAAGCAACTGGTCGTAATGCGCAATTTCAGGTACAGGATAATATTGTTTACAGGGGCAAGGTATCTGTAACAAACGGGCATTATTCTTATACGTTTGTAGCGCCTAAAGACATTAACTATGAATTTGGAAAAGGCAAAATAAGCTCATATGCGCAAAGCGATGTAACTGACGCGGCAGGCTCCGATACTACACTTGCAGTCGGCGGGTTTTCAGACAATCCCGTGCTTAACAACACTCCGCCTATAGTAAAACCGTACATCGGTGACAGCTTGTTTATTAATGGAGGCATCACAGGGCGCAATACATCTCTTTTTGTAGAGCTATTTTCTAAAACAGGTATTAATGTTACAGGCAACGGAGCTGGTCATGACCTTACAGCCGTGTTAGACGACAATACGCAACAACCGTACGTTCTAAATGATTATTACGAAACCTTACCTAATACATACCAACAGGGCTATGTAAACTTCCCTATTACCGGATTGGCCGATGGCAGGCATTCCATTACAGTTAGGGCATGGGACGTAAATGACAATTTAGGAGAAGGCACTGTTGATTTTCAGGTTGTAGATGGTCAGGTAGTAGAGGTACAAAATCTCATGAATTACCCCAATCCGTTCAGAGATCTTACCCATTTTGTCTTTGAACATAATCATCCAAATGAACAATTAGATGCGCAGATAAATATTTATAATATATCAGGTATACTGGTACGTACTTTAAATCAATCGTTTATGCCCACTGGCAGCCGTACTAATCAATTGGATTGGGACGGAACTGACAATAGCGGCGCCAAATTGCCTTCTGGCGTATATGTGTATCGTCTGAATCTTTCGACACAAAATGGAATTCAATCCTCTGCATACCAAAAACTGGTCATCTCACGTTAATAGATACTGATTATGTTAAATTAGGTCTCTTATTGTAGACTGCTTAAAATAAAATACCTTTGCAGAACTTAAAAACAAACAGTAAAAGAATGCTCAAACGCATTGCCTTCATTGGCTTAAGTATTATTATCGGATTGTGCTCTAAACCCGCTATTGCGCAACAAAAAACAAGCTTGAATGGTGGTACTACCACAGGATCAGTATTACCTGAAACAGGCGTTCCATTTTTAAGAATTTCTCCTGATGCACGTTCAGGCGGCATGGGCGATGTTGGAATAGGCCTTTCCCCGGATGCTAACTCTCAATATTGGGATGTGGCAAAAATACCTTTCACAAATAAGATGTACGGTATTTCTGCTACATATACTCCCTGGCTAAAAGACCTGGTACCGGATATATTCCTTGCCTATATAGCCGGGTATTTTAAATTCGGTGCAGACAGTTCTCAAGCTATAAGTGCCTCAATGCGCTATTTCTCATTAGGTAATATTAATTATACAGATATTAATGCACAGCCTATAGGTACTGGTATGCCCCGTGAATTTTCATTTGATGCCGGTTACTCTATCCGCCTTTCTCCTTATTTATCTGCCGGTGCAAGCTTGCGCTACATACATTCAGATATTGCTTCAGGAGCCGGCGCACAACAAGGACTGGATTACAAACCCGCTAATGCTTTTGCTGCTGATCTTGGTATGTTTTACACTAAGACCCATGAAATTGATGAATTCCGCAGCTCTACTTTCAATATTGGGGCTATCCTGAGCAATGTTGGTTCTAAAGTATCTTATAGCTCTCAGCGTAGCGATTGGATACCTGTTAATCTTGGTATCGGTGCCGCATATACTTATCAGTCAGACGCATACAACAAAATTACCTTTGCAGTTGATATGAATAAATTGCTGGTTCCTACGCCACATACAGCCGACTCCTCCGGGAACGTAACTATTGAATCACCAGGAAATATTGCATTAGCTCCCGGCATTTTCCAGTCATTTGGCGATGCTCCCGGCGGCTTTAGCGGTGAAATGAGACAAATAGACATCTCTGCTGGCGTTGAATACTGGTACCAGAATCAATTTGCTCTCCGTGCAGGATATTTTTATGAAAATCCACAAAATGGTGACCGTAAATATTTTTCATGCGGTATAGGTGTTAAGTATAATATTTTTACTTTGAACGCATCTTACCTGGTGCCTTCAGGTTCGGGAATTGAGAGAAATCCACTTTCTAATACAGTTCGTTTTTCACTGATGTTTGAATTTGACAAAATTGAAAAACAAAACAGCACAACGGAATAGTTCAACATAATTTGAAATAAAAAAGTCCTGCTAAAAGCAGGATTTTTTTATTTCTTCTGCTTGAGAATATCTCTATAAAACTTCTATCTGATTACGAAGCAGATCGTCAAAATCATCACGCTCACGAATTAGATATGGGTGATTTTCCATTAGCATCACTTCTGCCGGCTTCAGTCTGGAATTAAAATTGCTGCTCATTTCAAATCCATAAGCACCTGCGTTATGAAACATTAAATAGTCTCCTTCACGCACCTCGTTTAACACCCGATCCCAGGCAAAAGTATCGGTTTCGCAAATATTGCCGACAACTGTATATATCCGTTCTGGGCCATCTGGATTTGAGATATTGGTGATGCGATGGTAAGCATCGTAAAACATTGGTCTTATCAGGTGATTAAATCCTGAATTCACCCCTGCAAATACTGTTGCAGTAGTTTGCTTGATAACATTTGCTTTCACTACAAAATAGCCACACTCACTCACCAGATATTTACCCGGTTCAAACCATATTTCAAGCGTGCGGTTGTATTCGGCTTCAAATTCTTTCACTGCAGCAGCAAGCTTTGAGCCTAACGCAAATACATCTGTCTCTGTATCGCTGTCTTTATATGGCACTTTAAAACCACTACCTAGGTCTATGAATTCTAATGAAGGAAAATGTCGCGCAATGTCAAACATCACATCGAGTGCCTGCATGAATACATTCACATCCTTTATCTCACTACCGGTATGCATGTGCAACCCCTGGACGTTGAGGTTTGTTGTTTTTACAATACGCTCAATATGGCGCATCTGGTGGATGGAGATACCAAATTTGCTATCAATATGCCCTGTGGATATTTTGTAATTACCACCTGCTTCTATATGAGGATTAATACGAATACAAACAGGATAACCACTGCCAAAGCGGTTACCAAACTGCTCAAGGATAGATATGTTGTCTATATTCACATTTACACCAAGCGCCTGGGCCTGGAGTATCTCTTCAAAATCCACACAGTTTGGAGTGAATAAAATATTCTTTGGTTCAAAGCCTGCCTTCAGTCCCAGCTTCACTTCGTTAATGCTTACACAATCCAGCGATGCGCCTAAGTTCTTCAGGTACTTCAAAATATTGATATTGGTAAGTGCCTTACAGGCGTAGAAAAACTTGGTAGGATGACTTTTGAAAGCCTCCTGCAGTTTATGATACTGCTGCGCTATTTTTTCCGCATGGTACACATATACGGGTGTACCGAATTCTTTAGCTATCGAAATTAGCTGTTGATTATTTACCGGCTCGTACATAAGTGCGCGAAGATAAAAAAAGAGAGGCACTTATAAGGCGATTATTGATAATTCGTAATATGTGTGCCTTCTTTATGTATTACGCTCCAAAGATTCCAAAGAAACAGATGATAAAAATGAGAACTGCTACGAGCAAAGTTGAGAATATTATTTTATTGATTTTACTCCTCACTGCCCATTCCAGTATATCGTAATACAGTTGCTTAAGCATAAAAGGGTATTGTTCTATAAAATTAGTTAAAAAGGAAATTCAGTAAATGTAAAAAGTTTAAAATTTCACGTTATTTTCCGTCAGGGTATAACTACATATTCTTTTTGTATGCTATAAGATGTCATGAGCGTACATATTATATTTGGATAAAAGAAGACAATATGGATGTAGCAATTTTATTTACAAGCTCTAATAAAGGTTAATTAATGAGAAATTTATTTTTTATTCTATTACTAATATTGTCAATAAGCGCTCGTGCACAAGAAAGATGTGATTGTTTTGACAGACTTTATAATTTAAGCACTAACTACTATTTTTCTAATAATTGGCCAATGGCCATAAGTGCGCTAAAAGATGCTATCTCATTTTTGGATTCCAATCGCGCAGGTGATTATTATTTTGAGTTAGGTGATTACTATAGCCACACCACAGACACAGATTCTGCTGCATTATATTTTACTAAGGCGATAAAAAGAGGATATCCATTGACCTGGATAAAATCAGGCTATCCTACTATTTATAGCAAAATAGATTCAGCCAAAATTCAGAAATATATATTAGACCTTAAAGCAAAAATTGATTTTGATCTATACGACAAGTTTGTTCAAATAAATGCTTTAGATCAGGCCGTAAGAGATGGAACTTTGTATCCAATAAATGATATTTTTCATGGTACCCCCGAACAAAAAGCATTTATAGATACAATGTCTATAAGAGTAGACAGCAATACATTTGAATTCGTAAAGCAGGTACTGGAAAAATACAAGTATCCTATTGCATACAATTTGGGATTTTACCCTTCAGGTTTCATGGGGCTATTATTACATATTACTGCTGTGGACAATGCACGAAGCAGAAATTTATTTGCCATTCTCGAAGAGCTAAACAGAACTTGCAATTTTCCACAAAAATCAATTATCCTATTTTTAAAAGACCGGCAGAAGCTATACAACGAGCATAATAGCTGTTGTGGCTTGTTCGGAGGAATTAACAGATATTCAGACATTGTAGACGTAAATAAAGCTGATAGCATTCGACTTTCATATAATCAATTGCGTTTAAAAGAAGAGACATCTCGCGATGATACGACATCAATAAGAAATAGATCTGAATTACGTTCAAAAGGTTATAAACCCAAACCATATCCTAAAAAATATTTTTGTATTGAAAAATATCATTTTGACTAATGCCATGTGCTAAATCATTTTTGCTTTAGTTATCTTTTTAATTTTATTGTCTTACTGTTTCTAACACTCAGCAAGACCCGTCAAAGTCAGTCTTTTTTTTGTATTATAATTACCACGTGCAAAAATTCATATAAAAATAAATTCCTAAACTTTCCCATTCTTAATATCCTCTACTATTGCTGGATCAAGCAAAGTAGTAATATCACCTAGATTATTCATTTCGCCTTCTGCTATTTTACGAAGTATTCGGCGCATAATTTTCCCGCTTCGTGTTTTAGGGAGACCGCTTACAAATTGAATTTTATCAGGGCGCGCAATGGGGCCTATCAAACGAGAAACGGCTTGTGCAATATCTTTTCTTGTTAGCTCATGATCATGTGTTGCATCATCAAAAATTACATAAGCATAAATGCCTTGTCCTTTAAGATCGTGTGGGTAGCCTACTACTGCACTTTCTATTACGCCTGTGTGCATGTTTATCGCGTTCTCTACTTCTGCTGTGCCTATACGGTGACCGCTTACATTGAGCACATCATCTACTCGGCCTGTGATGCGATAATTGCCTTGCAGATCTCTAATGCAGCCATCGCCTGTAAAATACAGATCAGGATAGGTAGAAAAATAATTCTGCTTACAACGCTCATGGTCGCCATAAGTAGTGCGTATGATAGATGGCCACGGAAATTTAATGCAGAGATTGCCAGCTATTCCATTTTCTTTTATTTCTTTCCCCTGCTCATCTACCAATATTGGCTGTATACCTGGTAAGGGTAATGTGGCATGAGCAGGCTTGGCAGGTGTAACACCAGCAAGATTGGAGATCATTATGCCTCCCGTTTCTGTTTGCCACCATGTATCTACTATCGGGCATCTTTTTTTACCGATATGCTCATCGTACCAATGCCACGCTTCTTCATTAATAGGTTCACCAACTGTGCCTAATACCCTGAGGCTATCAAGGCTGTGGCCTTCTACAGGCTCTAATCCATAGCTCATAAGGCTGCGTATGGCTGTGGGGGCAGTGTATAGAATATTTACTTTGTGCTTGTCCACAATATCCCAAAAGCGACCAGCATCGGGCCATGTGGGTATGCCCTCGAACATAAGCGAGGTAGCACCTGCAGCCAAAGGACCATATACTATATAGCTATGCCCTGTGATCCAGCCAATATCAGCGGTACAGAAAAATATATCCCCAGGCTGGTATTGAAATACATTTACAAAGCTGTAAGTAGTATATACCATATAGCCAGCGCAGCTATGCACCACACCTTTAGGCTTTCCGGTAGAGCCCGATGTGTATAGTATAAAAAGCGGATCTTCCGCATCCATTTCTTCAGCAGCAATTGGGGGATTACCCTGTTGTTCTACTTTTTTTATTTCGTCTTCCCACCATACATCCCTGTCTTTTATCATGCTAACGGTTGTGCCTGTCCTGTTGACGACAATTATCTTTTTTACAAACGGGCAAGTTTCTAATGCGTCATCAATGATACTTTTTAGTGGTATATCTTTTCCACCTCTATAGGCGCCATCGCAAGTAATAATGTATTTGACATTCGCATCGTTAAGGCGGTCGGAGATACTATGGGCACTGAAGCCACCAAATATTACTGAATGGATCGCTCCTATACGCGCGCAAGCCAGTATAGCAATAGGCAACTCTGGTATCATGCCCATGTAGATACATACCCTGTCTCCTTTGCTGACGCCATTATTTTTCAACACATTGGCAAACTGGTTTACTTTAAAGTGCAGTTCCTTGTATGTAAGTATGCGTGTATTTTCTTCAGGATTATTTGGCTCCCATATTATGGCAGGAGTATCGCCCGATGATTGCAAATGACGATCAAGACAATTTTCGGTGATATTCATCTTGCCGTTTATAAACCATTTTACATTTGGCTCTTTAAAATTCCACTCCAGTACTTTATCCCATTTTTTACGCCAACTAAAACTATCTGCCACATTAGCCCAAAAACCTTCCGGATTTTTAACGCTTTCGTGGTATTTCTCTTTATACTCTTCTAAAGATTTTATCTGGAATGGGTATGATGACATAAGGCAAAATTTCGATAAGCTAATATATCATAAATATTCGCGGCAGACATACTCATGGGCAATATTAATTATGTATTGCGTCCTTTATAAAATTTTGTTAATTTGCATTCACAGTCAATTAGCCCCCTTTAAAACCTATTGCGGATGCAGCATTTTGTACGAACTATATTTTTACTTTCCCTATTAATCGGGCTTCGGGCAGAAGGGCAGCTTAAAGCAGATTTTGGAGTTTCGTCTTCTTCATCTACTTCAGGATGCGCTCCATTACTCGTACAATTTCAGGATAAATCAACCGGTTCTCCAACCTCTTATTATTGGGATTTAGGCAATGGGGCTACCTCTGCTTTTCAAAATCCATCAACAAGCTATGACTCTGCAGGCACTTATACGGTAAAACTCACCGTATCAGATGGGACCACAACCAACACTAAAACTATTACAAATTATATTACTGTATACCCTGCACCGAAAGTGGATTTCAAAGCAAACGATACAGCAGGATGTCCTGGCTTTGCTGTTACATTTACCGACCATTCCACGCTAAATGCTTCGGGAACGGGTAAATACTTATGGAATTTTGGAGATGGGACTGCAGACTCCGCAAAAAATCCCACCAAAAATTTTTATTCTCCAGGATATTATAGCATTGCATTACGGGTAACAAACAGCCAGGGCTGTGAAGCATCAGCAACCAAAACTAATTACATCCATGTATTTACTCCTCCATCTATAGATTTCTCTGCATCCGATAATTATTTTTGCTCTGTTCCTGCAAGTGTTACATTTTCAAATAATACTACAGGGAAAGGGCCTCTTTCATACGAATGGAAATTTGGTGATGGTGGCACTTCCCCTCTTGATAGTCCCACACATTCTTATACTACCACAGGATATTTTGATGTAACTCTTATTGCTACCGACGGTAATGGATGTAAAGACACTTTTACGCAATCAAGATTCATCAAAACAGAAAAGTTAAATGCCAGCTTTACTATTTCCTCCAATAAATGTGTATTTGATTCTGCTACTTTCACTAATACAACTACCACCACTCTTTTATCAAGTACATGGTTGTATGGCGATGGCAGTAGCTCAGGATCTCGGGTGGGTAATGCAAACGGATCACATTACTATACCACAGCAGGTACTTATACAGTATCCCTTATAGCTTACGACGGCTATTGCCGGGATACCACCACTGGGAAAATTACAGTATATCCCAGCCCTAATCCTGTAATATCGTTCACACCTGCTCAGCCTTGTCCTACGCCATCCACAGTGACATTTAAGGATACTACCGGCACAGCAGGAACAACTTATTCATGGACATTTAGTGATGGTGGTAGTTCGACACTCGCTACATCTCCACATACATTTATGAAGGATGGGGTAACTGATACAATCAATCTTGTTGTAACAGATGCTCATGGCTGCAAAGCTGCTACTTCCACTCAACTCGAAATTTTTCCATTATACGTGCATATTATTGGTGCAAACAAGGGATGTATTCCTATGACCGCTACCTACTTTGATTCTCTTAGCATGGTACCTATTGGCTTATTACCCGTATATCCGGGAAGAACAGTATCTCATAAATGGAACTTTGGAGATGGAACAGCGTCCAGCACGGCTGCTAAACCTACACATACTTATACTAAGTATGGCACTTATGTGCTGACTGACACCGCAGTCACATCTAACGGATGCACAGTTTCAACTACAGATACGATACGGGTCGGCACTCCGCCTATTCCCGATTTCTCAGGCCCTTCTACGATATGTATAAATCATGAAATAGATTTTACGAATCATTCAACAGGCGCTACAAATTATGTTTGGGAATATGGAGATGGCAGCACTGATACAACCAAAAATGGCTCATACAAGTTCCAGGATACTGCATCCAGGGATACGGTAACTCTGGTCGCTTACAATAATGGCTGCCCGGATAGTGTGAAACAGTTTTTATACGTGAGGCCCCCTAAAGCTGGCTTTCAAATAAAATATCATTGCGATAGTTTGCCAACAGTAACCTTTTTAAATACTTCGCTTTTACCAACTTCTGTGAAATGGTATTTTGGTGATGGCGATTCATCTTCGGTTGATTCTCCTAGTCATACCTATAGAGCATTAGGGACTTTCGTGGTAACACTCATTGCCTATAATGACACGGCCATGTGCTCTGATACCATGAAGCTCCATGTAATGCGGTTGGCTGAGCCGCAACCCTTATTTACAGCCAGCGATACAGCTATATGTAAAGATCAGATCGTAACATTTACAAGCACCATAATAAATGGACCGGCATATAGCTATGCCTGGTCTCAGAATGGCGTTCCCCTCCCTATATGGGATCAGGGTTTACCCGTTGTTAAGGATACTTTCACCACTCCCGGACATTATGATATAGAATTAACCATCAGCGACTTTTATAATTGTTTCGATAGCCTAGTCAAATACAATTATATCGCTGTTGCAAAACCAGTAGACACCTTTGCAGGCACACCTATCTCCGGATGCGAGCCATTGAGTGTAAATCTTACAGATTATAGCACTGATATATCCGGAGTATCAATTACAAATCGTCTCTGGAGTTTTGGGGATGGAACGTCTGCATCTGTAGGTACCGCAAGCAAGTCGCACTTATACACCATACCCGACTCTGCAATGACTGTAACGTTAATAGTGACTGATAATATAGGATGTAAGGACACGCTTACACAATCCGGCTATATCATAGCTTACAAACCTTCCGCTACTTTATCCACATCAACCAATACCCCTTGCATTGGTATTCCGGATCTGTTTTATTATACAAGTACCTCGAAGGATCCGATAACAAATGTTATTTGGGATTTTGGCGATAGTAGTACTTCAACCGATCTCTCTCCTGATCATACTTATAAGAAGACAGGTACTTATACCGTCACTCTGATCGTTTTCGATGGCCATGGATGCTCTGATACTATAGTACAGCCAAAGTTTATCCTTGTAACAAAGCCAACAGCTTCTTTTAACATGGATGATTCCGTAAGAATATGTCCGCCGCTATTTGTCAACTTTACCAATACTTCTACAAGTGCAGTCAGCTACTATTGGGATTTTGGCGATACTGCTTCTTCTACTATTCCAAGTCCTAACAACTTATATACCTATTCCGGATATTATACTGTAAAGCTTGTAGCATTTAACAGCTATGGCTGTACAGATACAGCTATCAGTCATGTAAATATCTTTGGCTATGCGGGTGCGCTTACCTATTCACCATTGAAAGGGTGCGCGCCTCTTACTGTAAATTTTGTGTCGAGTATAAAAGGTGCCTCTGAAGCAGTATGGGATTTTAGTGATGGGGTTACCAGCAGTGATACATCGGACACTACTACTCATACATATTATACACCTGGTGCGTATGTGCCCAAATTATTATTAGGTGATGGCAAAGGATGTGAAAGCTCCAGCTCGGGTCTGGATACAATAAAGATAGATGGCATTATTCCGGGGTATAAAGTATACCCGGCATGTGAAATGGATACGGTTCGGTTTTACGATACATCCAAAACATATTTTTCATCAATAGTAAGCAGAGAATGGATCTTTGATGGGTATATCACTGATTATGACAGTATGGCCACTATGTATTATGATACCGCAGGTAAATATCCTGTGAGCCTTATTGTGAAAAGCCAAACGGGATGTATAGATACACTATCAGATAGTGTCACTATATACCCTCCACCAAATATTGATGCTGGCGCCGATACTACGGTCTGCGTTGGTGATGCTGCTACATTAATGCCAAGTGGCGGAGTATCTTACACATGGTCTCCCGCTGCTACATTGAGCTGCAGCAATTGTACTAATCCATTAGCAAAGCCAACAGTACCCACTACTTACACAGTCGTCGGTACAGATATACATGGTTGCGTAAATAGTGATACCGTTTCTGTAGGATTAAAAACTGTTGCAACAGGAATTGTTGATAGTGGCGGCACCATTTGCCAGGGAGATACGGTACAGCTTCATGCGTCAGGGGCACAACATTATTTATGGATACCCTCCACATCGCTAAGCAACAGTTCAATATCCGATCCTTTTGCATTTCCCCAAGCTACTACTACCTATATGATGATAGCATCAGAAGGTAGCTGTATACCAGATACAGCATATGCCACAGTGAATGTGCACCCTGCACCGCAAATCAATGCAGGCGGAGACCAGCAAATAGTAGCCGGGCAATCTGTTACATTATTAATAACCGGAACAAACGTAACCACCTATTCGTGGACTCCGGATACTGCTTTGAGCTGCGATAACTGTCCTAATCCTGTAGCAAATCCGTTGATTACAACAACTTATACGGTAAGAGGATATTCAGACTTCGGCTGCTATGATTCAGCTAAAGTAACAGTACATGTTGTATGCGATAAAAGCCAGGTATTTATCCCTAACTCTTTCACTCCTAATGGCGATGGAATGAATGACATATTCTATCCGAGAGGAGCGGGAATTAAAACTGTTAAGTCGTTCCAGATATACAACCGATGGGGCGAGATGCTTTTTGAAAAGGATAATTTTAATATCAACGATGCTTTAAGCGGTTGGAACGGCAGATATAAGGGTGCTGAACCCAAACCGGATGTATATGTATATATAATAGTAGCGGAATGTGAATCGGGAGAAGAGATAACATGGAAAGGGGATGTAACAATCATTCGTTAACGTAAAAACCGTGATGCATGAGAAAGTTATTTTATAAAATAATAGCCGGCGTATTTTCACTGTTATTGCCTGCAGGTGTAATGGCGCAGGCTGATATACATTTCTCACAATTTTATGAAATGTCAATTTTGCGCAACCCAGCATTGACAGGCGTTTTTACAGATGACTATAAAGCAGGCGTTCTTTATCGCAATCAGTGGAGCAGTATCAGTAATCCGTTTCAGACCGCATTAGTAAATGGTGAGTTTCGTATTCCTATCGGGAAAAATGTTACTGATTTTTTAAGCGTGGGACTGTTAGCTTATTATGACAAAGCCGGCAGCATAGACCAGCAGATAATGGGTGTTTATCCCGCAGTTAATTACAACAAATCACTCGAAGACGATCATCATTCATTTTTATCTGTCGGCTTCACCGGCGGATATCTTCAATATAGTTTTGACCCTGGTAAGGCCACCTTTAATAACCAATTTCAAAATGGTGCTTTCAATTCCGGAAATCCAACCGGAGAAAATTTACCCAATCCAAAAGTGACTATTTGGGATATGGGCGCAGGTGTGAATTTCAATAGTAGTGCCAACGATAATGTTAGTTATATGTTCGGAGCCGGAGGTTATCATTTTACCGAACCTGTAAATTCTTACTATCGCAATCCCGATATCAAATTAAGTATGCGATGGAATATCAATGCTGCATTGAGCGCTAAAATAAACGACTATTTTTCACTCCAGTTACAGGGCAACTATGCTTTAGAAGGCAACTATAACGAAGTGGTATTTGGCGGTCTTGTAGGATGGACAAAACCTGCGGCGATTGGTGTAGATCTCTTTACGATATATGCCGGAGTATTCTATCGTGCGGGAGATGCTATAATACCTGTTGTAAAAGTTAAGTATAAGGATATGGCTTTCGGCCTAAGTTATGATGCAAATATTTCTTCATTAAAAGCAGCTACCAACTTACGTGGAGGCTATGAAGTTTCTGTATTTAAAACAGGAGTATTTCATACTTCTGATAATGGCAAGACTATCTGCCCTACTAATTTCTACTAGTAGCAATTTTCATTTAAAGAAATGGGGAATAAACTTACTCGTATTATTAGTAATCAATGACGCGCTATTCCCATTTGAATGACCTTACAGATAAAGGAACTATTATCATAGACCAAAGAATAAGCCCACCAACTTTCCAGGGCATTTGCCAGATATGTGCGCCTTCAAAGGCAATTTTACGAAGGCCATCCACAAACAAAGTAAGTGGCAATATGTCGCAGAACTGCTGTAACCAATGCGGATAATTTTCTATAGGGAAAAATAACCCGCACAATAATATTTGTGGCAGCACAACAGTATTAGCAATCGGAGAGATAGAATTTTCATTTTGTACTACACCGCTTATCACAAAGCCGATACTCATAAAAATAACAAGTCCGAATAAAGAAAAAACCAGCATTTCCATAAACGTTGCAAAACCATTTACAAGCGTGAACTGAAAAGCAAAATATCCTAATGCTACCATGATGATAAAGCTGATGATATGGAAGAACAACCTACTTAACATCTCACCGACAATAATAGAGCGCCTCCTGACGGGTGTGCTTCTCAATCGTTTTAATACCAAATTTTCCCGAAGACTGAATAACAGGAATGAAGAGCCATATATACCTGCCATAAGTAATGAAAATCCCAACTGTCCCGGCAGAATAAAATCTATAGAGCGATAAATTCGCCCCGGTATTTTGGTAACTTTTAGAGTGGCTATGGAAGGGTCTTGAGGAAATACCTTCTGGTTGATCTTATCAATAGCTGCATTGAGCATTACCTTAAGCATATCTATGCTTCCTTGCGGGGCGCCTGCAGTCTGCAAGCCGATAGTGTAATGTGGTATTGAGGCCGTGTTGTTATCTACTATAATATTTATAATCGCAGCTATACGCCCTTTCTTTAAAGCTTCAGTTTGTTCTGCTGATGACAAGCCACTTTGAATCTTTATAGAAGAGATTTTTTTGATCGTAGTATATATCATTCCGGATGTATCACTCCCCGGTGCAACAGCTATTTTCATCACAGGGCTTTGATCAACCATTGAGCCAAATACTGTAATAAAAATAATGGGGAACAACAATGAAAAAACGATAGAGGTAGGGCTTTTGAGCATAGCCAGCAAGCTATATTTCGAGATGGTGAAAGCAGCTTTTAGCTGGTTAGGACGATTGCTCATATCAGACAAAGATAAAGTAAGCAAAATCTTTGTGCCATGAACAACTCTGATAATTGGATCACATTATCTTATACGTCCAAAATCATATCTGATGCCCGCTGATATAAAGCTGTAGCTATCCTTACTTTTATTAGAAGGCAGATCGGGTTTATATCCATCCAGGTAATCGTCCAGACTACTGCTATACTGAATATTAAGATTTAAAACAAGATTGGCGCTAACATTTACATTCAAACCAACATTTACCGGCACTATCATTTCTGTAGTCACGGGTTTAAAACCAATTAATTCCTTATCCGGCTCAGGATACCTTTGTACATCCGCAGTGACATTACTATTGATAACACCAAATCCGGCTCCTACATATATTCCTTTCACTACACGCATAACCGGGGATTGTGCTTTTTGCATAAACTGTCCTATGCCTACACGTACATTGAGGTTAGCTGCATTAAAAGTATTGGTCACACTTATATGGCCCCTATTGGGGTTTTCAGGTGCAACAAATAATCCACTAGCTGCTAAATAACCATATTGGCCTTCTACCCCAAAGCTTATAAACTCAGTTATATTATAGTCCAGGTTAACCCTGGCCGCACCTTCGTTTGTGGGGTTAGGTAAATCAGCAAAAAGGGTGGTTACCCCTCCGCCCACACTAACACAAAAACGATGTGCAGCGGGAGGAAGTTGCTGGATCTGACCATATGACTGGTGAAAAGAAAGTATAATTATTATTATCAGTATAACTTTAATTGGTTTCATATGCTCTTGATATTGGGTTAATTAATTGTATGTTTAATAGTGCCAGATATGCTTTTTATACTGGGTTATTTGTTGTTCTATTTCATTTGATTGCTGCAGTTCTTCTTTATTCGGCGCATAATCTTTTAAGCTCAGATCACCGGGATTTGATTCCTTTACAATTTTACTACTGAAAGCATGCTCAATAAAAATATCATCAAAGCTTATGTTGTAAATACTGTGTAGTGGGTCAATGACCTCTTTTGTAACAAACACTTTGCGGCACTGTGGAAAGTACAGCCAGAAAGCAGGCTGCTCACTTACTACTTCTTCAGCAGCTTTTATTTTTATCAGCGGTGCAATACCTATTATCCTTGTCTCTACACGTGAGCGTTGCTTATCATAAAATATATCTTCTTTTATTCTGAATTTGGTCACGCTTTCAGAATTAAAGTCATTAAGCTTCATCACGGCTCCTGTCTGGTTACCTTCAGAGTCAAACTGGGGTACAAGCACACTATCGGTGAGTCTTGCCAATGCTTGCACGGGTGTAAGCCGTGTTACGAATGCATCACCTGTAGGATTTTCTTTTGTGCTTGTGGGATCGTAAGCAGTGATTTTCCTTTCAGCGATGCCTTCCATAATAATATCCATCAGGCTTGCTCCGGGGGTAGCAAATATTTTGTTTTTAGGATCTGTTAGATCTATATCTCTCCATATCCTTTTATAAAAGCGTACATTATTCATGTTCACCTTTGGATACGGAAATGGCTTGGCATTTGCCAGCGCATTCGATTTATAATAGCCATCTACCGGCAATGCTGTGTCTTCCGGGTTCACTACTGCATTAGACGAAACTGAATCCTGACCTTTTTGTGGATTCGCTGATGGTGTATCTACAACGTTTTGTGCCATTACGTAGGTATATATCCCACACAACAAAACTGAAAACAACACAAATCTTAATTTCTTATTCATGGTTTATCCATTTATACTTTTAAATTATTCAGCTGTTAATGTTACAGCATCCAATTGCCTTTTCATTCCATCGGGCCCTGTGGCAATAATGTTATCAAATATTACCCTGGTACCCGGCACTATATTATTCATTGCTGATTGCATAGCGCCTGATAATACATTTCCTGATGTTTGCAAAACCATGGCATCAGCCCTGGGTCTCACGATCACAAGCGTAAAACGGTCTATATTGAATTTTGCATCAAAGTCGAAATTATCGAGCGTCGCAAATATTCTGTTTTGCGATTTCAGCGCAACAGTACTTAAGCGGCCACCGCTCTTTCCGCCAAATTTTACCCTGGGATCCGGTATTCGTTTTACCCTGAATTCCGAAGTGCTTATATTCTGAACTTTTCCACCTTCCAACACTGCAGAAACTGTTACTCTTGCAGTACCCGGCTGGCTTACGCTCACCGTGTAATGTCCGTTAGCCCCCGACATAGATCCTCCACTTATGCCAACGCGCAAATTTTCTTTCGGAATACCTGGAGCAGAAACCGATACCGGGTTAGGTACACCGATGTAAAACACATTCATTTTATCAGGAGAAACAACTGCAGATGGCCTTGCCACCTGGTATTTTTCTTCCGGCGTCTGGTATGTTTTAATGGTACCGTCTGTTTGAGTTACTTTTATTGTACCTGACCATGTATATACCCCTTCCTTATCTGTATTTACCGTGTACATGCCTTTACCATCTGTTACGGTAAGTTGTTGCCCGTTTACAGATATTTGCGAATTTGCCTTAGAGTCCGAAGCAGTCAAAAATACTTGTGCTGTATATGGCTGTCCTTGTATCACATACGAGGTAGGCGCTACAGCAACTGCTGCAAATTGGTCAAGATTTACAACTGCTCTATCCATCTGGCCAAGTATTTTTCTTATTACCGTTGCCTCGTCATTTTTCAGATCGGCTTGTATTTTAGTAAGAATAGTAATAGCGGCAGTCAGTGGCATACCATCTCCAAAATTGGCCATCTCCCAGCTCTTCCTTATCCCGCCTTTATGCTTAGGCGGGTCTATGGCAGATAGAGTACCTGTAAAACCTTGTTGATCAATCGGACTAAGCAAAGCAAACATTTTATCTCTTGTCGCGTTGATAGTATCTTTTAACTTTTTTCCTCTGCCCTGGTTTATCATTAGCCGGTATGCTATATCCTGGTTATCGCGTTTTTTTACGTCTCCAGTTTTAGAATCATATCCTCCACCATCATCTATCATCAGGTTTTTTATAGCTACAATATATCCATCCAGGTCATCCGCATATTTTCTAGCCTGCTTTGCTCTTTCATATATTGGCCGTGCACGTTCGGGTTCACTCTGTAGTTTTGTAGATTCAAAAGCTGCGAAGTTATTATCGATGTTACCCTGAACATTTTTTGTAGAAGTCTGTAGGCTGGTTGTCAATGTCTTGAAAGCATCCAATACTGACGTACTTACATTCAAGGCTATCATACCCAGCAATACCAGGTATAATATCCCAATCATTTTCTGCCTTGGCGTCTCGTTAATACTTGCCATGCTCGGTTTTTAACTTTTACGGAATGCCTCCAGTTGGGCTTTATATACCATGTTTATCTGCGCCAGGTTATTACTTAGCGCACTCAGCTCTGCAGTGGTTTTTATCATTTCCTGCAGCATATCCTGCATAACAGCAGTAGAACCCTCTACCTGGTTAACTGAGTCAACGGTTTTAGTAAACTGTTCAAAACCTATTCTTAATCTTTCAATCGTCGCAGGATTAATAGAGGTTGCCAATAGCTTTTCCAGCTCGGCTGTTGGTGCGGCTTCCTGTTTGCGCGCAATTACATTATTATCCTTCGACTTTAATGAGTCAAAACCCAGGATAAAGAAAAGGAACGATTCTACAGCGAGACCAATACCAATCATCCATTCCGCACCATCCCAGTGTAGTATCTTAAACATTACACCTATTATCACAACGCTGGCACCCCATGAGATAAGTGTATTTATACCGACTTTTCTTTCTACTTTATTTGTCGTATCCATAATGTAATTAAGATTGGTTTTGTTGAATTGCGATCTTGTTTTCTTTTTTATTTTTTCTACCCCTATACTTCCGGGTAGCAACTTTTTTACCTAATATTTCAGGAGCAGGCATCACGCATCTGAAGCCAATGTAGGAGTGTGAAACATCCTGCACTTCATAATCCCGTGTATAAGGGCTAAGCGAAGAGGCATTATCTTTCCAGGAGCCGCCACGTACTACTTTCCTCTTCATAAAATCGGTTTCAGATGAATCTGCGTCGTATAGCAATACAGGATTTTGGTCGTGTACGAATGCCCAGGCAGATTCTTTATACGCATCAAGCACCCACTCAGATACATTGCCTGACATATTGTATATGCCATATTCATTAGGTGCATAAGACATTACAGGTGCAGTATATGATGAACCGTCTTCAGTATAATCGCCCTCGTTTTGTTTAAAATTCTCTACCAATCTGTCCTTTCCATCGCGGGGAGCAACTGTGCTATCTACGTTCCGGGTAGTATTACTCTGTTCTTCTCCCTGCGCATATACCCACTGGGCTTCAGAAGGCAAAGAATATGGGAAACGGTATTTTTTCAAGTATTTGCTTCCACCGCGTATCGGGAATCTGCTTCTCCACGATGTATATGCCATAGCTTGCTTCCAGTTAACCCCAACTACAGGATATTGATCATAAGCAGGATTATTAAAATAATCCTGAACCATTATGTCGTTTTGAGAGTTAGGGAAATCCGTTGCCCATACTTTAGTATCAGGGTAAACATTTACAGCCTCTATCTCAAATGTATCTGCGTTTGGGTCTGGTGCGCCCTCACGTAAATGAGCATACGCAAATACATACAAGTTCTTGCGTACTTCATCATGGTTATACATCGGGGCAAGCTTTTCAGCATTTCGTCCGCTAAAAATTTCATTATGCTTTACTTTCCTCCAGTTGATCTTCCTTCCGAAAGAATCGCTATGAGCATTGTACTTAAAGTATTTGTCGTCTTTCAGATAATTAGTAACTGCAATCGAGTCTATCACCCAGTTAACAAATTGTCTGTACTGTGCGTTACTTACTTCTGTCTTATCAATAAAGAAAGAGCTAAGGCTCACCTGTTTATAGCTACTCGAGTCCGAATCATTCTGGCCATATTTTATAAGAATGCTCCCACCTTTTACATAAGCCATTCCGGCAGGCGCTGGCAATGTGCTTCCTTTATAAGCTTTTATACGCGTAGCTCTTTCTCTTTGAGAAAAACATTTAGGCGATAACAATAATAGCGGGATAATGGATAATAATCCCAACGAAATATTCTTCAGGTGCATATGTAGAAAAAGGTTTTTTCTGGTAAACAAAAATGAATTTGTTCACATGTAACGTTTACTTTACTTCATCCTCTTAGAATCAAAGATAGGGTTCAACATTATATTAAATTCATCAAATTGAATTCAACACGATATGTTAATAAAATTATAACAATATTTTAATACTTTCTATAAAATACTGATCTACAACAAATTACCAATACAGTAATTATTATTAATGATAAAACATTAATAAAATATTATTACGTTGTAGTTCTCATAATCATATAAAATCCAATTAATTATGATAATCATTATATTAATTATGCCTTATTTAAATAATTATAAATTTTCAGGTAATAATTTTCTTATGAACAATCGTAACTGCTAAAGATTGCAGGATCCTACCATATAAAAATGTGAATAAAATCTCTTTTCCATTCCTCCTAATTAATCCTGAGGGGATGGTATCAATGTATATTTGTAATGCTAAAAAAAGGCGATGGGTAATGAATTAAATACCGCCTTCCGGAAAATAATACACATCGATATGGATGCATTTTATGCATCTGTGGAGCAGCGGGACAATCCTGAATATGTTGGTAAGCCTATAATAGTTGGAGGGTCGCCGGAAGGACGTGGCGGTGTGGTAGCGACAGCAAGCTATGAGGCGCGCAAGTTTGGGGTACGCTCCGCAATGCCATCCAAAAGAGCTATACAGCTCTGCCCGGAAGCTATTTTTATTCCTCCTCGTTTTAGTGCATACAAAGAAGCCTCTCAAAAAATAAGAGAAATATTTTCACGCTATACAGATCTGATAGAACCTCTTTCATTAGATGAGGCCTACTTAGATGTTACTACAGATAAACAAAATATTGGTTCTGCAATAGAAATTGCGAGGCGGATAAAACAAGCAATAAAAGATGAATTAAAGCTCACCGCCTCAGCAGGAGTTTCAGTTAGTAAGTTTGTTGCAAAGATCGCTTCCGATTATGATAAGCCTGATGGATTAACGTTTATAAGTCCGTCAAAAGTGGAAGAGTTTATGGAGCAGCTTCCTGTAGAAAAATTCCACGGCGTAGGAAAAGTAACGGCCGACAAAATGAAAGGTATGGGACTGCATACAGGGGCTGATCTAAAAAAACTGACAGAAGATGAGCTTGTAAAACATTTTGGGAAAAGCGGTCATTTTTATTTTAGAATAGTTCGTGGCATAGATGAACGACAGGTACAGCCCGATCGTAAAACAAAATCATTAGGAGCAGAAGATACTTTCCCTTATGACCTAACTACGATAGAAGAAATGAATAAGGAACTGGATAAGATTGCCAAAGTAGTTTACGACCGTTTACAACGTTATGAATTGAAAGGAAGAACTATTACACTAAAAGTAAAATACAGCGACTTCAGACGGATCACGCGCAATCAATCGTTTTCTAACCATGTAGGTGACCTGGAAACAATAGCCACCACTTCAAAAAATTTGTTATCAGGTACTGACTTAGAAAATGTAAAAATAAGATTGCTGGGCATTTCCCTTTCCAACTTTAAGGAGGTTGCTCCTGTTCAAAAGAAAGAAAAAAAGTCAGAGCAATTAAATCTTTTCATGTAGCGCACATTTACACCTCAGCCTCTACAGGAGATGGCTCTAAAACCGGGGCAACTACTTCATCCTTTATTTTGTGCTTTTTAAGGAAGCGCACATGCAGCAAACCTATCAGCAGAGCAATAATTCCTTCTCCTAAAACAGTGTTTTCTACACCAAATCGCTGTGAGACAGACCCGATGATTAATCCTCCCAATGGCTGCATTCCAAAAAATGCCATTGCATATATACTTATAACCCTGCCACGCATAGATTGTTTTACGGTAGTTTGTATGATGGTATTGGTGATAGTAATCTGCGACATCATACCAAAAGCACCGATCATTACAAACATCAGGGCTAAGGGATAATATTCCATATGCGAGAAAAGTACAAGCCCTGCACCAAAAACGAACGTATTGATAGCAAGTATTCGTCTAAGGTTAGCATCGTGTTTTAATGATGCAAGGAATATAGCTCCGACAAAAGCGCCAACTCCGATAACGCTGTCTATTATACCGAATGTAGATGCTGTACCATGGAAAATATCTTTTGCGTACACGGGTATTAACGTAGCAAAAGGCAAAACGAACAGGCTGATAAGTGCAAGCATCCCGATTACAAATGCAATAGAAGGAGTGTTCTTTATATAAATAAACCCTTCATATAGATCCCTTACTATATTTTTTTTGCGTCGCACCCGCTCATGTTTGGGCAGCCTCATCATTAATAGTGAAATAATCACTGCAACAAAGCTTAAAGCATTCATCCCGAAACAAACATCATCACCCAATTTCTCTATAGCAATCCCGGCAATACCCGGCCCTATAAGTCTCGATAGGTTGACCATAGATGAGTTTAGTGCTAATGCATTGGGCAGATCTTTTTTATCATCTATCATTTCATACACCAAGGATTGTCGTGCGGGAACATCATAAGCATTTATAATGCCTAATAAAGAACTTAGCGCAATTATCTCCCACACATTGTAATGTTTGAAAAATACCAGCACAGTAAGTAATAATGCCTGCACCATTGATGCAACCTGGGTCCATATCAAAACTTTGTGTCGGTTATACCTGTCTGCAACCACCCCCCCGAAAAATGAAAACAGGAATGAAGGGAACATGGATGCAAACAATGTAAGCCCTAACATAAATTTGGAATGCGTGAGAGAATATATTACCCAGCTTACGGCAGTTTTTTGCATCCAGGTGCCTATTAGTGAAACAGATTGCCCGGCAAAAAACAACCTGAAATTACGACTCCTGAAAGCGGCGAAAGTATTAATGTTCTTCATAAAAAATATCCATCATCTATAACTCATCATTCATTCCAACTAATCAAAATCAACCAACCTGGTAAGAGGCACTAATAAATTGCGCAGCATGTCCCGCTCTTTTGCAGAGCATGCTTCAGCTAATGCTTTGCTAAGCCATTCATCACGTTCACTCCTGGTTTTATTGATAACATTTTGCCCAGCTTTCGACAGTGAGATAATAACTTTGCGCTTGTCCGTCTTCGAGGATTTTCTATTAATATAACCTAACTCTAAAAGATGATTCAGAATTTGAGACATGGATTGAGTGGTTATCTTCTCTATTGCCGCCAGCTCGCTTGGCAACAATTCCCTATGCTGGTCAAGCAAAACAAGTGTAGACCGTTCTGTCAGGGATAAACCTTCTGCGGTAGATATTTTCTTCAATTTTTTCACAAGCCGGGAGACAACCGTCCTGAGTTCCGATGCCAACTGAAGATTATCCTTTTCGATCATAAAATGAAGATAAACTTATAAGTTTACCTTACAAAATTACAATTTAAATGTATCAATGCTTCGGAGAACTATATAGTATCTCCTTAATTTAACATTGACTTTATTTATTGTGGATTGCTATCGGATTTATTTTCATCCTTTCTTTCTTCACTATCAGCATTGTTTGGTTGGTCAGGATGTTTTATTTCATATTCTAATTCCACATCTATATTTTGCGCTTCGGCTCTTCGGGCTTTCTCCATAAGATCTTCATGATGCGCCTGCAGATACGCAAGCTTCTTTTTACCATAAGAGAAACGTGTAATTACAACGAATAATACCGGGACAATAAATATCGCAAGACTCGATGAAGCAATCATGCCTCCAAGTACCGTAAACCCAATAGTATTACGTGCCACAGCCCCGGCACCCGTTGCAAATACAAGAGGCATCACACCTAAAATAAAGGCAAGTGAGGTCATGATGATCGGTCTTAAACGAAGTCTTACGGCTTCCATGGTCGACTTTATAAGCTCTTCCCCGCGGTCTACTCTTATCTTGGCAAATTCTACTATCAGGATAGCATTTTTGGCAGAAAGTCCTATCAGCGTTATGAGTCCTATTTGTGCATATACATTATTTGTAAGCCGCGGCACACATATAAGCATTAGTATTGCACCAAAGGCACTCACTGGCACAGCAAGTAATACAGAAAATGGCACAGACCAGCTTTCATACAAAGCAGCCAGGAACAGAAAAACAAAGATGATAGAGAAGATAAATATGTAAATGGTTATTTGTCCCGCACGTATTTCTTCATAGCTCAGCCCTGAAAATTCATAAGTATATCCTTGCGGCAATACTTTATCTGCTGTCTCTTTAAGCGCTTCAATACCTTGTCCCGTACTGTATCCAAACGGAGTAGAACCATCCACTTCTGCGGCACGAAATATATTAAAGTGGGTTATTAATGGCGGCGCTTCTGTAGCATGATAGCTGATCAATGTGCTTAATGGCACCATTTGGCTATCCAGGTTGCGAACATAATATTTGTTCATGTTCGAGATCAAAGCACGGAATACTGTATCCGCTTGCACCACCACATGATAAGTACGGTTATAAAGTATAAAGTTATTTACAAACAGACTACCCATATACGCCTGAATAGTTGTAAACACATCCGAAACATTCACTCCCATCTTTTCACATTTGTCACGGTCTACTGTAAGCTCATAGCTGGGTGTATGTGCGGAGTAATAACTGAATGCTGTAGATATTGCCGGGTTTTTGTGTGCTGCTGCAACAAATTTTTTCACTACTTTTTCAAATGCATGTACATCATCGCTTGTATTTCCCTGCTCTATCTGCATACTGAAACCTGCAGCTTGTCCAATGCCCCTGATAGGAGGGGGCGGGATCACTACAACGTTAGCATTCTTTATACCTGCGGCAGCTATCCGGTTTTTTACTACTTCCATAATGCCCGGCACCTGCTCTTCAGGCTTATTGCGCTCTCCCCATGGTTTGAGCATACAGAAAATAGTCCCGCAATTCGATGTAGTCCCCGAGTTAAGTATATTTAATCCAGATAGAGCAGCATAGTGATTAACTCCCGGCGTAGAGCCTATTATTTTCATCAGCTTGGTTATCACTTCCACCGACTGTACTGTAGAAGCTGCCTCTGGTAATTGATAAGTGATGTAAAGACGGCCTTCATCTTCAGAAGGGATAAACCCACTTGGCTTCGCCTTGAATAAAAGAACCACACCGATACAAATACAAATCAATACGATAATAACATACTTCGAACCACGGATACAATGCTGCACTCCGTTGGAATATCTGTAAGTAGTCCTGTCAAACCACGCATTGAACTTATAAAAGAACTTAGCAAGGCCCTTCGATTTTTTATTTAGATGTGAAGGCTTCAGTAGCAATGTGCAGAGAGCCGGTGTAAGCGATAAGGCAATAAAAGCAGATAGCATCACCGATATGGCTATGGTTATTGCAAACTGCTGGTACAGTCTTCCTACTATACCCGGTATGAAACCTACAGGAACAAACACGGATGCCAATATCAATGCAATAGCCACCACAGGCCCGGATATGTCTTTCATCGCCATATACGTTGCCTGCTTGGCAGTCATATGTTTCTCATCTATATAATGCTGCACAGCCTCCACAACAATTATCGCATCGTCAACTACTATACCTATCGCCAGCACAAAACCAAACATGGTAAGAGTGTTAATAGTAAAGCCTAATGGAATGAAAAAGCAAAAGGTACCTAATATAGATACAGGTATAGCTAATACAGGTATAATTGTAGACCGGATGTTTTGAAGGAAAAGGAATACAACAAGCGCTACCAACGCTAATGCCTTTAGTAAGGTATCTATTACTTCATGCATCGATACCTTGATAATGGTAACCGACTCAAATGGCACTGTGTAGTCCACATCTGTAGGGAAAGATTTTTTCAACTGCTCCAATTCTGCATATACATTGTTCGCAGTTTCCAATGCATTGCTGCCCGGAGCCTGATAGATCATAAGGTATGATGACCGCTTGCCGTCTACAAATGAATTACTTGAAAAAGTGAATTTGCCTAATTCTACTCTTGCAATATCTTTTAAGTAGATCATTTCACCCGTGCCAGGCATAGTCTTAACTATCACATTTTCAAAATCCTTAACGGTGTTCAATTGTCCGTTTACAAGAACTCCTAACTCAAACTGCTGGGTACTCTTCTGTGGCGGAGCACCTGCAGATCCCGCGGCCACTTGCACGTTCTGAGCGTTTAATGCACTAATCACATCCTGTGGGATAAGACTATGCGCAGCCATCTTTTCAGGATCCATCCAGATACGCATACTAAACGGGTCAGTTCGGGAATTCACATCTCCAACACCCGGTACGCGCAGTATGGCATCTTCTATAAATACATTTGTGTAATTATCGAGGTAGGTAATATTGTGTGTGCCCTTTGGTGAGTATATAGCCACCATCAGAAGCATGCTCGGATTACGGGCACGCACAGTCATACCCAGCCTGCTCACAACAGATGGTAATAAAGGTGTTGCAATGCCTACTCGGTTCTGAACATTTAATGCAGCAATGTGAACATTTGTACCGACATTAAACGTAACATTTATTCTTACACTTCCTGTATTGGTATTGGTACTTGTCATGTACTCCATACCAGGGGCACCGTTTATCTGCTCCTCAATAGGAGTAGCTACAGTTTGTTCAACTGTTTCAGCATCTGCACCAGTGTATTGTCCCGACACCGATACGCTCGGCGGCGATATATCAGGGTATTGATCTACTGCAAGATTGGCAATACAAATAATGCCTGATATTATCAGTACCAGGGAGATAACAATAGCAGTGACCGGTCTTTTTATAAATGTATTAGCTATCATTCTGCTGCCCTGGTTTATTTAGCTCACGTGATTGTTGTATCTCAAATTCCAGTTCCGGATCTATATTCTCTGCCTCTACTCTTCTGGCCTTTTCCATTAGGTCTTCGTGGTGTGCCTGGAGATATTCAAGCTTCTCTTTACCATAAGACACCCGTGTAATAATCACAAACAATACCGGAACAATAAATATCGCAAGAGTTGACGCTGCAAGCATACCGCCAAACACTGTAAAACCTATTGTCCTTCTTGCTACCGCACCAGCGCCGGTTGCAAACATCAGTGGCATCACACCGAGGATAAACGCAAGCGAGGTCATGATGATAGGTCGTAAACGCAGCCGTACTGCTTCCAGTGTAGATTTCACAAGCTCCTCTCCCCTGTCTACGCGCACTTTGGCAAACTCTACGATCAATATCGCATTTTTAGCAGCAAGGCCTATCAATGTAATAAGACCTATTTGTGCATATACGTTATTTGAAATTCTTGGTAAGCATTCAAGCATCAGTATAGCGCCAAATGCCCCGATTGGTACGGCAAGCAATACCGAAAATGGAACTGACCAGCTTTCATATAATGCCGCAAGGAAGAGAAAGACAAAGGTGATAGAAAAAATAAAAATGTAAATAGTTGTTGTCCCTGCACTTATCTCTTCATAGCTCAATCCTGAATATTCATAAGCATATCCATCAGGCAGAACTTTTGCCGCAATATCTTTCAGTGCATCCAAAGTTTCGGTGCTACTATAGCCTGCGCCTGATGAACCATCTATCTCTGCTGAACGGAAAATATTAAAATGCGATATTAATGGCGCAGCTTCCACTGGTTTAAAACTGATAAGTGTACCAAGTGGCAACATCTCGCCTGCCTGGTTGCGCACATAATACTTGTTCATGTCTGTCACCAATTCACGGAATGCAGTATCGGCTTGCACCACCACATGAAAAGTACGGTTGTAAGTGGTAAAGTCGTTTATGTACAGGCTACCCATATATGCCTGGATGGTTGTGAACACATCTGCTACGTTCACACCAAGCTTCTCACATTTTTCCCGGTCAACAGTAAGACTTGTATTAGGAGTATGCGCCGAATAATAAGTAAATGCACCTGAGATCGCAGGGTTCTTATTTGCTTCTGCTATAAACTTATTTACTACGTTTTCAAAAGCATGTATGTCATCATTGGTATTCCTCTGTTCTATCTGAAAACTAAAACCAACAGTAGAACCCACACCGGGAATAGGAGAAGGCTGAATAACCTGTATGCTCGCTCCCTTTATGCCTGCGTCTGCAATACGCTTCTGCATTACTTTAATAATGCCGGGAACTTGCTCACTGCTTTTATGCCGCTCGTCCCATGGAGACAATTGGCAATAAATAGTTCCGCAGTTAGAGTTGGTCGCATTAGTTACCACATTCAATCCGGATAAGGCAGCATAGTGGGCAACACCGGGAGTAGTAGCCACCACCTTCATCAATTGACGCATAACTCCAACAGAGCGTGCAGTTGACGAAGCCGGGGGTAATTGAAAAGTAACATACAGGTTACCATCATCTTCCGACGGAATAAATCCCGTAGGCTTATGTTTAAATAAAAATATTGCAGCAACGCAAATACATATCAGCAAAACAACTATATACCTTGACGCTTTTATAGATCGCTTTACTCCATCAGAATATTTATCTGTTACCTTGTCAAACCATGTATTGAATCTATAAAAGATCTTTTGGAGACCTCTTGATTTTTTATTCAGATGCGAAGGCTTGAGAAGAAGGGTACAAAGTGCAGGCGTTAATGACAACGCAATAAAGGCAGACAGCACTACCGATATTGCTATGGTTATCGCAAACTGTTGGTACAACCTACCAACAATGCCCGGTATAAAACCAACAGGCACGAACACTGCGGCCAATATAAGAGCTATCGCAACCACAGGGGCAGATATATCTTTCATCGCCATGTAGGTCGCTTCCTTGGCCGACATATGCTGCTCATCTATATAATGCTGCACGGCCTCCACAACAATTATCGCATCATCCACCACAATACCTATCGCCAGCACAAAACCAAACATGGTAAGGGTATTAATGGTAAAGCCTAACGGTATGAAAAAACAAAATGTACCAAAGATAGACACAGGTATCGCGAGTACAGGAATAAGAGTAGAGCGGGGATTCTGTAAGAAAACATAAACAACTATCGCAACCAATGCTAACGTTAGCAACAAAGTGATCACAACGTCCTTCATCGAAACTTTTACCACAGTCACCGATTCAAAAGGAACACTATATGCCACATCAGCAGGGAAAGATTTTTTCAGTTGCTCCAGTGTTTTATAAACACCGTTCGCAGTCTCAAGCGCATTACTTCCCGGCGCCTGGTAAATAAGCAGGTAAGAAGCGCGTTTACCATCTACGAATGAATTACTCGAAAAAGTAAATTTACCAAGCTCTACTCTCGCTACATCTTTCAGATAAACTAACTCTCCTGTGCTCGGTACTGTTTTCACTATCACATTTTCAAAGTCCGACACTTTACTCAAACGCCCATTTACAAGAATACCCAATTCAAATGTTTGCGACTTCTGTTGTGGTGGCACACCTGCAGATCCTGCTGCCACCTGTACGTTTTGTGCGTTTAAGGCAGCAATTACATCCTGCGGTGTCAGGTTATGAGCCGCCATTTTCTCGGGGTTCATCCAGATGCGCATACTAAAGTCATCTGTAAACCTGTTGATACTACCCACTCCTTTCACGCGAAGCAATGCGTCTTGTACAAAGATGTTGGTGTAGTTGTCAAGAAAGGTAATATCATGCGTGCCTTTAGGTGCAAAAATAGCCACCATCATCAGCATACTAGGATTCACAGCTCTCACCGTAAGACCCAGACGGCTTACTACTGCCGGCAACAAAGGGGTGGCTATGCTTACACGGTTCTGAACATCAAGGGTAGCAATATCTATGTCTGTACCTATTTTAAAGGTTACATTCATTTGCATCAGCCCGTTATTGGTATTATTACTCTGCATATACTCCATTCCGGGAGTACCATTCACTTGCTGCTCTATAGGTGTAGCCACAGTCTGTTCCACTGTCTGAGCATCTGCTCCGGTAAATTGGCCATTCACCTGCACAACAGGGGGAGTAATATCCGGGTATTGATCTATCGGCAGGTTCAGGATGCATATTACACCTGTAATTACCAATACAATTGATACCACTATAGCTGTAATCGGCCTTTTTATAAAGGTGTTGGCGATCATATCTTGTTAATCATATAAAAGACAAAAATTTGGTTTTCATTTCAAGCCCGATTTATCGTCCACCCTTACCTGGCTGAGCAGGTGGACGTTTATTTGCTGTAGTTATCGATGAACCATCATGCAACGATTGTACACCGTCCGATACTATTTTATCACCTTCCTTAATACCTTCTTTTATTATTATGTTAGGCCCTATTACTTCGCCCGGTTGTACTTTCTTCTGAAATGCGAACAATCCCTGTTTTACTTTTCCGGAATGATATGCCGAAGTATCACTGCTTATAGTGGTATCCTTGGCGATATATACAAAGTATTCCCCCATCTGCTCTACCACTGCTTTATTTGGTATTACCATTTGAGGTGTCGAATCCTGGTTGCGAACTCTTACCACACAGCTCATACCTGCTCTTAAAGAATAATTAGGATTTGGGAAAACAAGCCTTATCCTTAGCGCTCCGGTTTGTGGATCTACAGCCCGGTCTATCACAGATAAGTTACCTTGGTGAGGATAAAAAGACCCATCAGGTAAGATCATGGTAAATAACGAATCAATGGATTTGTATTTACCACTTTGAAGATCTTCAAAATAGGTTAGTTGCTTTTCGTTGATCAAAAAGTCAACACCCATAGGATCATCTGTGGAAATGGTATTTAGTACTGTTTGGCCAACTGTCACGAGGTTGCCTAATTTCACCTGACTAAAGCCTATAGTCCCATCAAATGGTGCAGTGATAATAGAATATGCCAGATTGATCTTCGCAGTCCTTACCGACTCTGCGGCAGATTTCACCTGGTTCTCAGAATTTTGCAATGTTATCATTGCGTGGTCATATATCTGTTTGGCCACAGCTTTTTTACTATTCAGGAATGAATAGCGATCAGCATCCTGCTGCGACTGCTTCAGGTTGCCTTCAGCTACTTTAAGATTAGCCTGGGCTGCACTCAGGTTTGCTTCATAGGTACGTCTGTCTATCTCATACAGCTCCTGCCCTTTTTTTACATGCGTGCCTTCTTTAAAGAATATACCGGTAATATAACCTTGCACTTGCGGCAAAAGGTTTACCTGGCTCAGCGCCACTGTAGTTGAAGTATACCTGTCATAATAAACTACAGGCTGTGCTTTAACAGTGTATAGATTAACAGGTACTGCCTGAGGAGCAGGTGGTTGCTTATGCTTGCATGAAACCAGGATCAGGCAACTTACTAATGTTATTCTCGATATTAATTTAACCATTGACGGTCGTTTTTATTTTTTTATTGAATTGTGATATCGCCCATTGCTTTTTCCAGGTCTATTTTGCTGGATAGCAATTGGAACAGTGCATTTGTATATCCTATTTCTGCCGATATAAGATTCGATTCGGCTACTATCATGCTTAGGTATGCTACTATACCTTGTTTATATTGCAACTCTACTATTGTATATACATTCTTGGCTTTCGTCACGTTATCCCTTAGCATCTTCCAGTTATACATATTGCTTTTATAATTGGCAAGAGCTGTGGTATATTCGGTATAGATCTGCGATCTCAGGTTTATCTCCGACCAGTTTAGTATATCTTCCTGCAACCTTGATTTGTGAATATTTTCAAGTCTTGAGAAACCTGTAAATATTGGGATGTTAAATGATAACCCGAAGTAAGAATAAGGATAGGAAGTATTAAATAGCTGGGAAGCATTATTGTCTTCGTACTGTAAGTAGTTATTGTAGAAAGCAGAAACAGTAGGCAAGAATGCAAGTCCATAATAACCAGTCACCTCATGTTGCAATGCTTTATTTGTTTGTAGTTGCTGATACTCTATCCTCTTTTCAAACGCGAGCTGCTCCGTAGTATCAAAACCTATTTCCTGCATCATTTGAAGTGTATCAAAAGATACATTGAACTGCTTTTCCGGCGGATAGCCCATTAGTTGCTTTAAGGTGGCATAATCTGGAACAATATTTTCTATTTGCTGTACCAATTGTCCTTTCGAATTATTTAGTGAGATCACTGCTTCGTCATAATCTGTTTCATCTACTATGCCTCCTATATATTGATTGTAAGTATCAGTGACATTTCTATCCAGGCGTGCAGTATCCTCTTTCAGCACATTAACCTGCTCCAATGTAAGCAGTAGATTATAAAATGCCTTGCTTATAGATGAAATAAGAAATATTTGGGTGCTGTCTCTTATTTGCCTGGCTTGTTTTATATATAGCGGGGCACTTTTAGCAGCGTATAAAAGTTGCGGATTGAATATTGTTTGGCTAACAGTTAGCTCCGGTATAAAAGTATTGACAACGCCCGTACGTCTCGGAATGGTAGCATCGCCTAACGAGTCCGACAAAAATGTAGTCGGCAATTGATTATAATGTATCAGGTTGCCTGAAATATTTGCCTGTGGCAACCATCCCGCGAGATTGATAGCATTGTTGGTTTTGGCAACCCGCACATTGATCAGCGACTGGTTAAAGGATGGCTGATGTTTTATTGCATAGTCAATACATTGCCCTAACGTAAATGATTCCACATCACCATTAGTAGAATCTGTTTGTGGATAGGCACACACAGGCACACTTAAAATAGCAATAAGAACAATGAATTGTTTTATTCTATGTCTCTTTATCATAGCACTAATTATAAATAATTGTTTCAGATGCATTTCATCATAAACAAACACATTCAAACCATTTGGCCCTTATGTGTGGATCTGGCTTAGTAAAATTTACCTTTTTCGGAAAGTCTGGAGTGTAATGCTTTTCCGGATATGATCCTGAATAAGCAAACGCTTTTTTATTGCAGCAAAAAAGATGGGAAATCAGATCTGCAATTTTCTACAATACAGGTACAGTGGCACAAGTGATGTTATATCACTATTTCTATGAAAGAATTTTGAAAAGAGTTCGTTGCGAAAGAATAAAATTGATAAAGCAAAAGATGATGCAAAAAGCAAAAGATGATCTGCATCCGATGTTGCTTGAGGAGTAATATGAATTGTGGGAGCTGTAAAACGTCTTTCTCTATATCCCGTTCTTAGTTTATGGCTGCTATATTGAGCAGAGATCGAAATATTCTCTCTTACTAATCGTAGCTCTATCAGTTTTTTTACGGCACTTGAAAAAATGATTATAAAGATGGCTAATGCAAGGCATAAAAATTTAGCAAAAGGAGAATATGTAGTGAGTTTATTCTTCATCTAAATAAACGATCGGAGGCAAACTTAGGCATTATAATACTTCAATTCCTAAATAAGTTTATGAAAGCTAAAGGTTTTATCTTAAAAAAATGCTAATTAAATATAGCTTTAAAACAAAGATATATCACTTTACTGACGTCTTACCTAGTTATAGATCCCATTATAAGGTCTAATTGAATATATATTTTATATAATAAATGCTTTTTATTAATTTAATGTATTAAAGACCCGTTTTATGAAAAAAATTTACCCAATCAAGTTCTTATCTGTTTGTTTCTTGTTTCTTTCTTTCGCAGCTAATGCGCAATACGTTATTAAAACAATAGCAGGCAATGGTATTGCCGCTGATTCCGGCGATGGCGGCGCTGCCATAAATTGTGAACTGCATTTCCCCATGCAGGTTTGCACTGATGCCATTGGCAATATCTATATAGTAGAACAGATAAATAATACGATACGTAAGATAGATGCCTCTACAGGTATTATTACAACTTTTGCAGGCACAGGAATAGCAGATACACCTAAGGTAGCAGATACATTGG
>Ga0134128_10000786_pt1 | contig 43090 bp, 38 predicted proteins | sample KB31754_FD_96462 | JGI IMG/M metagenome (GOLD analysis project Ga0134128, IMG submission 96462) | Terrestrial soil microbial communities with excess Nitrogen fertilizer from Kellogg Biological Station, Michigan, USA - KB3-175-4 | ecosystem: Environmental > Terrestrial > Soil > Unclassified ...
CACCCACACCCCCGAACACCGGAGGTCGCTGACACACGTTGAGGAACTAACGTGCCTCAAACTTTACGCATGCCCCCACACGCCCGGCAAGCCGCCGCCGAATTGAGACGCAAGTTTTACGGATTGTTTCAGTCGATTTGAATGACTGGCACACTTTCTGCTGGCCGTGGCCGAATTAACGGCTGCCCGTTTACCAGGGCTTGTCGTACGGCAGGGGCGGCGAGTCGGAGAGGGATTCCTTCAGCTTGCCGCTCTGGGAACGCTCCTGCTGGGCATTGCCGCTGCGGCTCCCGAGCTGGTCCAGCTTGCTTTGCGGCGGCGCCGGGGTATCCGCCGGCTGCTGGCCTTTTCCGTCCTTGCCCCCATCCTTCGCCGTGGCAGACTTGTTTTGCTTCTCCGCCAGCCGATCGCCGGCCGCCTTCAGCTTCTCCCCCTCACCGGATTTGTTGCCTTCACCCTGCGGCGCAAAACAGCCGCGGGGCGCGGCCGTCACCACCTGGCTGCCCTGGCGGTAAAAGTCCACGGCCTGCGGGGTGTCCCCGGCCTGTGCGTTTTCGTCGCCAAGTTCTTCCAGTGTCAGCGCCAGGTTGACGCGGACCTTGCATTCCTCCGGCCCCGGCCGCAATGTCAGGGCCTCGGCAAACTCGCTCCGGGCCGCGGCGAAATTGGCGCCAAGCACGTGTCCGTCACCCAGCGCAAAGTGGGACTTCCACGGCTCCACAAAGTTGCCCGTGTCCAGTCCCTGCGCCGCCCGAACCACAGCTGCGGAGCTGCCTGCGGCGAAAGACGAATCGGCCTGGCCGGCAAGGATGGGCAGGCTCAGCAGCTTCCCGGCCGTGGCAACGGCCAGGAGCAGGACCGGCGATGACCGCAGGAGGAGGCGCCTGCGCCTCTGAGTTCGATTCATGCTGCACGACCCCGGCCGCGACCCAGCCTCGCGAGGGCCCGCCCGGAGGCCAGCAGGCCGCCCAGGGCCACGCCAAAGCCTGCGAGCGCGGGCAGCCAGTAAAGTTCCGTGCGCCCGGCACCCTGGCGGGCCTCAGTTCCCCCGTCGACGGCGGCAACGGCGGCCAGGGGCGCCGAATCGGCCAGTGCGGCATCAATCCCGGCGGCCTTTTGACGGTGTACATAGGGCACTCCCAGCTGGCCCGCAATGGCCTGCAGCGTCTTCTCGTCGATGACGGACAGTGCGGGTCGGCCGTCCCGGGTGGACCTGTCAGTGATGTAATCCCCCGGCTTGTTGGTGCCAAAGGCGTAGTCACGCATCTTTCCCCCGCTGCTGGTGCCATAGCCCAGCACGGCCCCGCCGTCGACCAGTTTCGTGCCGGCTGCAAACGGTTCCGGCGGATTGGCTGACGTTTGTTCGCCGTCGCCCAGATAGAAGACCAGCCGGGGCCGTTCGGGATGGGCCTTGGCTGCCGCGGCCAGCCGTGAACCCAGCAGGGCGTTGGCGCCGGTCACGCTGCTGCCCCGGGACGCGTACGCCGTTTGCGGGGAGAGGATGTCCGCCGCCGTGCGCAGGGCCGTGGCGTCCGTGGTGAGGGGCAGGACCACCTTGGCTGTGCTGTCGAAGGTGATGAGGGAGAACCGCGCCCCGGCCAGCCGGCCGGCAATGGCGTTGATGTCGCCCTTCATCCCGTCCAGCCGCAGCCTGTTGCCGTCGAAATCCTCGGCGCCGGCGCTGGGCGTGGTGTCGACCACGAAGAAGACGTTCAGCTCGGCGGCCGCCACGGGGGCGGAGGCACCTGGAATTCCGGGGCGGGCGGCTGCCGCCACCAGCAGCAGCAGCAGCACCAGCGCAGCGTACCGCCAGCGTGCAGGCGTGCGCCGCCGGGCCAGGAGGGCCGCAGCAAAGCCGGCCAGGAGGGCTGCCGAAATCAAAAACAACCAGGGCGGCAGTATGGGCAGGAGTGTCATGGACGCACCTTCCAGGCCGCCACGGTCACCACGGCGGCGCCCTTGAGCCGTTTCGCCTCCGTGCCCTGCACAGCTGCCACAATGGACTTCACTGCGGCCGGGGAGGTGAGGGGAAAGTAGGCGCCGCCGGTCGTGGCGGACGCGTCCTTGAGCCCCTGGGCAACGGGGTCGGCGTAGGTGCCTTCGCTGTAGTCGTTGGGGTTGAGGCTGTATATGCGCACCTTGGAGGTCTTCGCCAATGCTGCGGCTTCCCCCAGGGTGAAAAGCGGTTTGCCGGCCAGCATGTTGTCGGTTGAAAGGACTATTGAGCGGGAGCGTTGTTGGCCGTCGCCCCCGGGGAAAGCGGTCACACAGCTGGCCAGGCCGTCGCCAATGAGGGAGGACCCGGGCTGCTGGTACGTTCCGGCGAAGAAGTCAAAGTTGCCGGTGTCCTTGTTCATGGCCTTCCTGGCCGCCGCGAGCTGTTCGGCCACGAATTCGTAGTCGTCGGTCAGCGGAAACACCTGCACGGCGCTCGAGTCAAAGATCGTCAGGCCAATCCGCTCCCCCGTGAACCGGGTCACCAGCTCCGCGAACACTCCCACAATCGCCTCGTCGGTGCCCACCATGGATCCCGACACGTCGAGGCACAGGATGATGTCGCGGTTCACCTGCCCGGGAATGGTGGTGCTGGCGGACACCGGACGGGCAGCCGCCACCAGCAGCGAGCCGGCCAGCAGCAGCACGCTTGCAACGCCCAGGGCAAGCCACCGCCGCTGTGCTGCCAGGGCCCGCTGGTACCGCGGCAGTGCCGTCAGCCGGTCCGCATGCGCCACCGGGACCGGTGCGCCGTTCCTTCCCGGCTTCCGCTGGGCAAGCACGACGGCGGCGGCGAGGGCGGCGATCCCCACGGGCAGCAGCCACCAGAATTTCAACTCCACGAGGCCACCACATCCCTGGCCACCCGGGCCGCCAGTGCCACGTCCGTGCGTGCCGCCGGGCCGCCCTCGCCGCGGCCGGGGCCCGCTGGGCCGAATTCTGCGGGGTAAAAAGTTTCCACGGCCCGGACCACGGACGGCAACTGGTGCGCCCGCAGCTCCGCCAGGGTCATGCGCTGGGCCTTGAGGCCGGTCATTTCGTGGACAAAGGAGCGGACGGCGGCACTGAGCTCCTGGTGCGTCTCACGCAGTCCCCGTTCGCCGGCGTCGTGCTGGCGGACCAGTGTGTCGATCCGGGCCAAGTACCTGCCCTTGATGGTGGCGGCGTTTCGCGGCCGGACAAAGTGGGGCACGCTGGCGGTGTTCCTGGGCCGTGTGGACATCCACACCCACCCCAGCCATCCGGCACAGCGCACCAGCAGGGCGGCGCCCAGCAGGGGCCACAGGATGGAATATCCGGCCGGCGCGTAGAAACCGCCCTGGGCCGCCACGGCTTCACTGTGCACGGCGGTGCCTTTCCAGCAGGGCAAAGAGGCTTTGGACCACCTGTCCGGTGTGGCCGATCCGGGCCATGGCAATCCCCCGGGACACCAGCAGCCCGGTCAGCGCCTCGGCCCGCGCCGCCGCGGCCCGGGCATAGTCCCGCGCCAGTTCCGGGTCCGCCGCCAGCGCGGTCAGCACCGGGCCCGTCCCCGCCACGTCACAGCTGGCCCTGGCTGCTGCCTCGGCCCCCGCCAGCTCGGCGTCGTCAATTTGAACCCACAGGATCTCTTGCTGGGCTGCCAGCCGGCGCATCACCTTGGTGATCCGGGCGTCAACGGCGACCTCGTCCGCGAGGACCAACAGCAACATCCGCCGCTTGAAGCGGGCCGCCGCATATTCCAGCTGCCCGGCCAGCCTGCTTTCACCGGCGCCCAGGGTCGCGGCCGCGTCCACCCGTTGCAGCAGCCCTTCCAGGTGCCTTTCGGTGCCCTGGGCCGGCAGGGCATGGGTGCCGCGGGAATCGCCGTGCACCAGCGCCACCTGGTCGCCGTGGTTCAACGCCAGCGAGCCAAGGATTCCCATGGCCATGACCGCAATGTCCTTCTTGGTCTCCCCGCCCCGTGCAATGGCGGCCATGTTGCGCCCGGTGTCCACCACAAAGAGGAGTTGCTGCCGGCGCGTGGCCTTGTGGCGCTTGACGAGGGGCGTCCCCACCCGGGCGGTTGCCTTCCAGTCAATGTCACGGACTTCGTCGCTGGGGACATAGGTCCGCAGGTCCTCAAAATCCAGGCTCCGGCCACGAAATATGGACGCGTATTCGCCCTCGAGCAGGCCGCGGGCTTTGCGGTGCGCAAAGATGTACATCCTTGACTTCACCGATTTGAGAAGGGAGGGCACTGTTTCCTTGGGGACGCTGGCGGCAGGCTGCGGGTCTGGCCATGGGGTCTGGCTATGGGGTCTGGACCGAGGCCACGATGGCATCTATGACGGTTTCCACGGGAATGATTTCGGCCACAGCCTCAAAACCCAGGATGATCCTGTGGCGCAGCACCCGCGCCGCCAGGGCCTTCACGTCTTCCGGGAAGACGTGGTCGCGGCCCTGCAGCAGCGCCAGGGCGCGTGCGGACTGTGTAAAGGCAATGCTGGCACGCGGGCTGGCGCCAAACTCGATGAGCGAGGCAAGCGCCGGGTCAATGTATTTTGCCGCGTGCCGGGTGACGTAGACCAGGCCCACGATGTAGTGCACCAGTGAGGGGTCCAGGTACACCCTCTTGGCTGCCCTTTGGAGCAGGCGCACATCATCCAGCCCAGCCGCCGCGGTGGGGGTGGCCTCAGCGGAGTACACGCCGGCGTCGATGCGCCGGATCATTTCCGCCTCCTCCACGGGGCTCGGATAGTCCAGCACGTCCTTGAGCATGAACCTGTCCACCTGAGCCTCGGGAAGCTGGTAGGTGCCCTCCTGCTCAATCGGGTTTTGGGTGGCCAGGACCAAAAACGGCGACGGCAGGGGATGGTTTTGCCCGCCGATGGTGGTTTGGCGTTCCTGCATGGCCTCCAGCATGGCCGACTGCGTCTTGGCGCTGGAACGGTTGATCTCATCAAGGAGCACGATGTTCGCATGGACCGGGCCCAGCTGCGTGACGAATGTGCCGTGGGCGGCGTCATAGAGCTGGGTGCCCACAATGTCGCTGGGCAGCAGGTCCGGCGTGCACTGGATCCGGTGGAAGGCGGCACTGATGGAGTCCGCCAGCGTCTGGGCCGCCGTCGTCTTGGCCAGGCCCGGAACTGACTCCAGCAGCACATGGCCCCCAGTCAGCAGGGACAGCAGGAGCGTCTCGCGGAGCCGTGCCTGGCCCACCACCTTCGCTTCAAAACTGCGGGAAATGCTGCCCGCAATTCGCTGCACCCGGTCCAGCTCGGAGGGGTCGATCCTGGATGACACACTAGCTTGCAACAATTCCTGTGGCCTTTCTTGCGGCGCGCCGGAGCACCACTGCGGCGACCCTTGCGCTCCAGTCCATCCAATTGCGGGTCCTGCCGCAATGGGCAGAACTTCCCATGGGCCCTGTCCACGCCGGGCAGGCAGCGCTAGTGTGTGTTCATGAAACAGTTACCGGAGGCATACGAGGCATACCTGGCGGGCAAGGACGACGACTTCATCGCAACCGTCAAGCCCATTCTGCAGCAGTCCGCAGCCGAGGGAGACCACGGGGTCAGGGTGGTGATCGATCCGCCCCTGTTGCAGGCCCACCTCGACAGCCACGTGCCGTTCGGCACGGTGGTCGAGGACGTGGACTAGCCCTGCCGGACCCCGCAGCCCGGGCCGGCTACGGCTTGGAGTCCAGCAGCAGCTGGGCGGCGTTGGGGCTGAACGTCTTTTCCATGACGAGGCAGGCGGCCCCAAACGCCTCCCCACTGGTTAGCAGGCGGGTTCCGGCAACACCGACGGAGTGCACGTCCGTGGTGACGCTCAGCTGCGCCAGCAGGTCAGGGACCCGGGCCAGGTAGGTCTCGGCCAGGGACGGCCAGAAAGGCCCGCCAAATACCACCTGGTCAACGTCCAGGAGGTTTGTCAGCACGGAGACGGCCCCGGCCAGGCGCCAGGCACTCCGTTCCAGAATGCCGGCCGCCTCCGCGTTGCCGCCTTGGGCGGCCGCGGCCAGGGCGGCGAGGTCGGCCTGCAGGGTGGCCGGGTGTGCTCCGTCAGCGGCGGGCAGGGCCCCCAGTGCGCGGGCTTCGGCCACGAGGGTTTCGGGCATGCAGGTGACCTTGACGCAGCCGCGTCGCCCACAGTCGCAGGGGGGCCCGTCGGGATCGGTGATGATGTGGCCGATCTCCCCCACGTTGCCCGACGAGCCGCGGACCACCTCATCACCCAGGACCAGCCCCGCGCCGATGCCGGTGCCGATGTAGACGTACACAAAGTTGGACGCCCCGCCCGCGGATCCCGTCCACAGTTCGGCCACCGCCGCCGCGGTCACGTCCTTGTCCATCACGACCGGCAGTCCGGTGGCTTCGGCCAGGATGTCCCGCAGCGGAACCCGCGTCCAGCCGGGCATGTGGGGCGGGGCCACCACCGTGCCGCTGGCCGCGTCCACCGGTCCCGGCGTTGCCACGCCCACACCGGCAATGCGGCCCTCGTCAACGCCGGAACGGGCCACCAGGGACCGGATTTCCCGTCCCATGGCCCTGACGGCGTCTTCGGCCGGCTGGGAAAAGTCTGTGGGAACCTCCAAGGCTTCAAGGACGGTGCCGACGGCGTCCACCAGGGCAAAGCTGGTCAGGGCCGGGTCGATGTGGACGCCCACCGCAAACATGCCTTTCGGGTTCAGGCGGAGGATGGTGCGCGGCTTGCCGGGGCCGGACGTTTCCTTGCCGGCTTCCACGATCAATCCGGAATCCAGGAGACGGCGGCAAATGTTGGAGACGGTCTGTGCGGCCAGGCCTGCGGAACCGGCCAGCTCCACGCGGCTAAGCCCCTCCTCGGAGCGGCGGATGGAGTCCAGGATGACCGATTGATTGAAATCACCCATCTTGGGCAGGTTCGTGCCTCGACGGCGCGCCGGCACACCAACCTCGGGAACACCCAACATTTTCTCCTTGCAAAGCTTTGATGTGTCGGATGCACGCATCCCTATGGCCCCCGCTGACAGATTACCCTTCCGGGCGCCCCAGTGCGCGCACGCCACGGCAGCCAGGGTCCGGACGCCCGTTGGGACGTTGTGGCGGGGCCGGTTCCGGGGTGCGGCCCGCGGACGTCAGAAGGCGGGCTTCACCGACACGGCGACCGTAAATTTCGGATTGCGCCCCTTGATTTCCGTCGGCCCCACCCGTTCCTGCAGCTGCCCGCGGTAGTCAAGGTGCCGGTTGTAGACGGTCCACAATTCGCCTCCGGGCGCGAGCACCCTCGCGGCCGCGTCGAACAGCTTCAAGGCAATGCCCGCGTGGACTGTGGCCCCAACATGGAACGGTGGGTTGAGCACCACCAGGTCAGCCGAGTTCGCCGGAAATCCTGCCATGGCGTCGTCCCGCACCACCGTGACACGTCCGCCCAGCCCGTTGGCTTCAGCTGTTGCCGCGGCGGAGGCGACGGCGGCAGCCGACTGGTCGGTGGCCAGCACGCGCAGCTCAGGCCGGGAGGCCGCCAGGAATGCCGCTATGGTGCCGTTGCCGCACCCCAGGTCAATGGCCCGGGCCGCACCGGGACGCATGAGGGGAACAAAGTCGAGCAGGAAGCGGGTGCCGATGTCCAGCTTGGTGCCGGCAAACGTTGCCCCGTGGGCGCACAGCCACAGGCCGGCGTCGTCGTTCCAGTCCTTGCGCGGAAACGCTCGTGCGGGCAGCTGGTCCCGGGGGCTGTCCACCTCGAGCACACGGGACTTGTGCCACGCCCGGCCCGGCAGGACGCTGCCGAAATACCGCCCCAATACGCCATTCATGGCCACGGCCAGGTGTTTTTGCCGGCCGCCGGCATAAATTCGAACTCCCGGCTCCGCGTTTGCCGCAATGAGGGCCGCCACCTCGTCCACCTCGTCCAGGCTGCGCGGCAGCTGCCACAGCACCACCGTGGCGCCGGCAAACAGCTTGGCCGACAGGGGCAGTGATTCAAAGGACCCGGCCAGGCCCAAACGGGCGGCATTGGCGGCGAGGGCGAGCTCGCCCGACAGCGGGTCCTGGTGCACGCGGATCCGCTCCAGCCCATGCCCGCCCGCCGCACCGAGGGCCAATGCCCCGTAGCGGTCCCCCACCACGGCCAGGGCCCCGGCCCCTTGCCCGCCGGCGGCCAAGGTTGCCAGTTCGGCGTCGGCACGGTCAAGGATCAGCTCGTCAGTGGCGTCGTGCGCGTGGAGGTTGCCCGCTTCGACGTCCGGGAACCTGCGCAGCAGGGACAGCTCCAGTCCGGGGGGCCGCGGTGCCCCGGTAGCCGGTTGTTGCATGCCGTTCATGGTGTGGCCTTTCCTCCGCCCTGGTCGCGGGCATCCCGCCAAGCTTAGCCGCGCCCGCATTCTACCGGCATGTGACTAACTGCACATGTGCAACACGTCACAATCGCCATAGAATCAAATCAGTCACTCAAATCAAGGGCTATGTCGCCGTCAGCGACGACTCTAGGGAGCATCATGAGCGAAATATCTCCACTGAGAAATGCGGTCCGGCACGGCAGCGGGCTCAAAGGCATCGGGGGCCTCTGGGGGGAGGTGCTGGGTGAGTTTCTGGGTACATTCGTCCTGATTTGTTTTGGTGACGGCGTCGTGGCCATGGCCGTCGCGGCCCTGCCGGGCAGCGGACGTGCTGCCACCGACACCACCATTTTCATGGCGGCAGGCGACTGGCTTCTCATCACGTGGGGATGGGCACTCGCCGTGGCAATGGGGGTATATGTTGCCGGCGGGGTGACCGGGGCGCACCTGAACCCGGCCGTTACGCTGGCGTTTGCCGTGCGGCGGAAGTTCGCGTGGAACAAGGTGCTGCCGTACATTGCCGCCCAGGTGGTGGGGGCGTTTGCCGCCGCCGCCCTGCTGTATGTGCTGTACTACAACGCCATCGACGCATTCAACGCCGCAGCCAAAACACAAAGGAATGCTCCCGGCGGTCTGGCCACGTACTCAATATTTGCCACTTTCCCCGCCCCGTACTTCCACGGCAATCTGGCCATTCCACTCATTGACCAGATCGTCGGCACCATGTTCCTGGTCCTGCTCATCGCGGCCATTGTGGACATGCGCAACCTGGCGGTCCAGGCAAACCTTGGGCCGTTCATCATCGGACTGGCCGTGGCGGCCATCGGCATGTCCTTTGGCGCCAACGCCGGGTACGCCATCAACCCCGCCCGCGACTTTGGGCCGCGGTTGTTTGCGTGGATGGCCGGCTGGGGTGATGTGGCCTTGCCGGGCACAGTTGCCGGGTCCTTCAGTTGGTACTTCTGGGTGCCGATCGTGGGACCGCTCATCGGCGGTGTTCTTGGCATTTTAATTTACGACTGGTTCATTGGCGACATCCTGCACGCCCGCCGTGCGCTGGCGGAGCAGGCAGAGCCCGGAAGCGCCACCAAGGAGGACTGAGTCCTAGGCGACGGTGAGGGCATCCACGTACAGCCACTGCCGGCCAATCCGGACGAACCGGCTGGTTTCGGCTTGGCTGCCGCGGGTGCCTTCCCGCCTGTAGTGGGCCGTGAAGGACACAACCCCCTCCGTGTCCCAGGGCCCGCCGTCCGTGATACCACGGATGTCCAGCCGGACCCACTGCTGTGACGCATCCAAATCCAGGGTCCCCGGCCGCGTGTCAGGGTGCCAGGTCTTGAGCAGGTACGAAGCGTCGCCTGTGGCAAAGGCGGTGAAGCGTGAGCGCATCAGCGCCTCGGCAGTGGGAGGGAAGGAGCCTCCGTCAATGAACCTGCCGCAGCAGCCGGCATAGGTGTCCCCCGAGCTGCAGGGGCACCTCAATGTCGCCCCGCTCACTGCATCGGGTGTGTCTGCGCGTGGAACCACTGGATGTGGTGCCTGAGGGCGGCGGCCGCTGCACCGCCGTCGTGCCGGAGAACGGCACCCATGATGTCCTGGTGCTGGGTGCGCAGCTTGGGGACAATCCCCGCCCACATGGCATCGCTGTCAATGGAGTCCGCCACGTATCCCTGTATGGCAAAACGCAGCGACTCCATCATTGCGGTGACCACCACGTTGCCTGCCAGTGAGCTGAGCAGCACGTGGAACTGGGCGTCGAGGACATGGAATGCGTCGCGGTCCAGGGCAGGCTCGGCCATGGCGGCCAGGAGTTCCTGCGCCTGTGCCAGCACGCCGACGTCGTGGGTCCGCCCGGCTGCCTCCCCTGCGGCCCAGGTCTCCATCATGACGCGGGTCTGCACGATGTCGGCCACGGGGAAGTGCCGGGTGGCCATGTGCAGCCGGAGGGTGGAGCCCAAGCCGGCCGACGGGTTTGAAATGACCACGGCGCCGGAGGTGGGGCCGGAGCCGACGGCGGTGTGCACCACGCCCATGACGTCAAGGATGCGGATGGCGTCCCGCACGGAGGCGCGGGAAATCCCGTGTGCCTGGGCAAGCGCACGCTCACCGGGCAGCCGGTCCCCCACCTTGACCTTGCCGCTCTTGAGGTCCGCCTCGATGCTGTCGAGGACTGCCTCATAGCTGCGGGCGGCAGTCGCGGCGGCGGGTTCTTCAGTAGGCACGGCACCATTCTTTCACTGTTTGCCGCCCGCTCCCGGCCAAGGGAACCGGCCATACAAAATGTCCCCCAAGGCGCGGCGGCCTTGGGGGACATTTTTGTTTTGGTGGAGCTGAGTGGATTCGAACCCCTGACCCCCTGCATGCCATGCAGGTGCGCTACCAGCTGCGCCACAGCCCCAAAACATAATCGATATTCAGTTTCAAACCACCGGATGCCCGGCCTGTTTGGTGGAGCTGAGGGGACTCGAACCCCTGACCCCCTGCATGCCATGCAGGTGCGCTACCAGCTGCGCCACAGCCCCAAACACTTACTTTTTCCCTGACCTGGCGGTCTTGGCCGAAGCAACTTGTCTATCCTAGAACACGTCTCCGCCGCTTGCCAAATCGGCAGCCGCACCCCCTGCGAAAGGCTCCCGAAGCCCGTGATTTGACCGAAGGGGCGCTCCTAGTCCTCCACCGGCTCGGCCAGGTCCTCGGGCAGTTCATAGGGTTCCGGCAGGGTCCCGACATTGTGTTCGGTGAGCCGCCAGTGCCACTCCCGCGCACCGGCCAGCGACGGCGGCGACTGTTCCAGCACGGACCAGTGGCAGTTTGACAGCCCGGACAGGACCCGCCAGAGCTCTTCCGGCAGTCCCAGGAGCTTGGCCATGGCCACCCGGGTGGCCCCGCCGTGCGTGGCCACCACCAGCGTGCCTCCCTCCGGGACGGTGGCAGCGGCGTCTAGCACCGCAGCCACCATCCGCTCTGCCACCTCGACACGCGTCTCTCCCCCGCCGGCGCGGACGCCGGGTTCGTCAAGCTGCCACAGCTTGATCAGGGCGGGGTCGCCGCGCTCAATGTCCTCGAACGTCTTCCCCTCCCAGCTGCCGCCAAAGGTCTCACGCAGGCGCCGGTCCTCCGTGACAGGCGTTCCGGTCAGCGCTGACAGCGCCCTGGCCGTGTCCCGGGCACGCGAGAGGTCGGAGGAAATGATCCGCACAGCCGCCATCTGCCCCGGGCCGCCCAGCTTGCCCGCCAGCAGGGATGCGGCACGGGCAGCCTGCAGCATGCCAACGTCGTCGAGCGGGATGTCGCTTTGCCCCTGGAAGCGGCGGGCCGCGTTCCAGGAGGTGCGCCCATGCCGCCAAAAAATGACCCGACGGCGCGAACCGGCGGGCTGCAGCACTGAGGTCGTGGGGGCCTGGGTGGTTGTCATGGCCGGTGCGGTTCCTTCGTCACGGGCTCCAACTACTTTGCCTCCACGCCCTCACGTCCGGAGTCGGCGATGTCGTCCTCGGTGCTGCTGCCCGCCGGCGCGCTGTCCTGCATGCGCGACGGATCGGCGGCATCCAGCTGCAGGTCGACGACGGGGCAGTCTGCGTAGAGCCGCTCCAGGGCGTAGAAGATCCTGTCCTCCTCATGCTGGACGTGCACCACGATGTCAGCGTAGTCCAGCAGCACCCAGCGCCCGCCGGAGCGGCCCTCGCGGCGCACGGGACGCATGCCGAACTTGTGCAGTTCGTCCTCAATGCCGTCAACAATGGCGTTGACCTGGCGCTCCGTCGACGCCGAGGCGATGAAGAAGATGTCAGTGATGGCCAGCCTGTCGCTGACGTCCAGTGCAATGAGGTCCTGCGCCAGTTTGTCTGACGCCGCCCGCGCTGCAGCGCGAACAACTTCGATGGAGTGTTCTGTTGCGGTCACTTGCATTTCCTTTGATAAACCCGGCTCTAGCGTGCCAGTGCGGTGATGAACATGACGGCTCCGGCAACCAGTGCCGCACCCCCAAGAATGATGCTGCCCCATTGGATGAACAGGTTGCGCTGAGTTCTGCCCAGCCCCGCCGTCACGGCGTCCAGCGGTTCCAGTCCGTGCGCGTAATCGGCTGGCATGGGCGGCATCTGTGTGCGGGTGACGCCTTCCGGGCCGGGTGCCGCGGCCCCGGTAACGGCGGCTGCGCGTGCGCCGGGCGCGACGGCGGGAGCACCCGTGGCGGCGGCGGGACCCGGGGGAGGCGCCTGGACTGCGGGAACACCGGGGGCGGGAACTGCGGGAGCGCCGGCGGCCATTGCCTCCGCACGCTTGAGCGTGCTGCTGCGCCCGCCCGTCAGGGGCCGGTTGCCGGGACCTGGCCGGTGCGGGGGCCTGGCGGCCAGTGCGGCGTCAAAGCGGGCCGCTTCGGGGCTGACGGCTGCTGCGTTCGAGGCCGCATTCGTGGCCGGGGTGCGCTTGGCGGTGCGCTGCTTCGGGTTGGACATGGTGACGATCGGCACATGCGTGGTTGCCGGGGGGCGCAGCACGGGGCGGTCCAGGCCCGGCACCTCGATGAACTCCATGGGTGTCACCATGGCCAGGTTGTTCGTGGACGTTGGATCCGCTGCCGTCCGGCGGCTCTTGGCGCTCTCGGCCAGCAGCCGTTCGCGCGCCTGGGCGCGCTGGCTGAGCACGGCTGCCCGCTCTGCCTGTGCACGCTGTTCGGCCAGCGCCTGCAACTCCTCGGAGCTGGGCGCCTGGCTGGCCGTCAGGCCAATTCCCGCCGACACGGGATAGTACGGAACCGGTGCACCAGAAGTACCGGGGCCGGCGGTGGACGTGCCGGCTCCGGACGGGCCGGCTCCGGAGGGGCCGGTTCCGGAATGGCCAATGGCGGGCGGAACGGCCGGAGGTGCGGCGGGGGCGGCGGCCGGAGCGCCGGGCTCAGCGCGGGGTGCCGCCACGACTGGTGCACCCACCACGGGGATGGAATTGGGGTGGGCAAGGGCGGCAGACCCCGACGGGGACTGCCCCACGGGTGCCGTGCCCGGCGCGTCGGGCGCGGCGGTGGGTGCTGCGCGGCGGCCGCCGCGGCGGCGAATCGGTTCCTGTCCGGCCGCGGCAGGGAATGGCCCGGCGTGGTGGTGGGGTGCGGGAACGGCAGGCGTGGCCGGTTCCGCTCCAGGCGCCAAGTCCGTGCCCGGTGCCTGGACTGCAGGCGGTGCCGAATGCACCAGGGGCGCCGGGGCTGTTCGCGATGACTGTGCGGAACCGGGCGCCGCCGTGGCGGGCGGGACGGCATCAGGGGCCGGCTTCACCGCCATCTTGACCACGGGGTTCACGCTCGTGACGGGCGCACGTTCGGCGTCGAGCTGTGCCTGGCGAAGTGCACGCCGGGAGGGCAGCGGATCCACGGGCGCCGCAGCAGGCTCCAGCAGTTCCTTGTAGGCCCGCAGTGCCGCCCTGTCACGGGCACGCGTCTGGGACGACCGTTCGCGGGCGGCCGGGGCACCGGCGTCGCCGTCCGTGGCGGCAGTGGCGTCCGTGGCGGCAGCGGATCCGCGGCGGCCATGCCTGTCCACCATGGGAGCGGAGGCAGGGGGCACCGGGGCAGGCGGTGTTGCCGGCGCGGGCCGCGGTGCCGCCGGCGGCTGGCCTGGCGTCCCGGCAGCCTGTGCCGCCAACACGTCCCGCAGTTCCCTGCGGCTGCGGACCGGTTCCGTTTCCTTGCTCATCACTTACTCATTCAGTACTGGAAGCCACCGGCAGGACACGTCCTGCCGAATTGCCGTCTGGTTGAACATACAGCCCGTACTTGGCAATGTATTGCACCACGCCGTCCGGGACCAGGTACCACACCGGGTTTTGTTCCGCCACCCTGGTGCGGCAGTCCGTGGAGGAGATGGCCATTGCGGGCACTTCCAACAAACTTACGTCCGATCGGCCCATGTCGTCGAGCACATGGCCCGGCCGTGTCACGCCCACGAAGTGTGCCAAATCCCACAGCTCGTCATTGTCCTTCCAGGACATGATCTGTGCCATGGCGTCCGCGCCCGTGATGAAGAACAGGTCCGCTTGGGGGCGCATCCGCTTGAGGTCGCGCAGGGTGTCAATGGTGAAAGTCGGCCCGGGGCGGTCAATGTCAACGCGGCTGACGGTGAACCGCGGGTTGGCTGCCGTGGCGATCACGGTCATCAGGTAGCGGTGCTCGGCGGCGCTGACCTTGCGGTTCGCTTTTTGCCACGGCTCCCCCGTGGGAACAAAGATGACCTCGTCAAGCTTGAAGACACTCGCAACCTCGCTGGCTGCGACAAGGTGACCATGGTGGATCGGATCAAACGTGCCGCCCATGACTCCAACGCGGAGACGGTTGCCGGTGCCCTCAACGGAAGGCACCAGGCCGCTGACCTTAGTGATTGGAGGACGCCGGATCGTCGTGGTGCATGTGCTTGTTGGTGTGCTGCTTGTGCGGGTCATCGGTGGCGTCCACGGCGGAGTGGCGGTTGCCAAGGTTCATGAAGGACACGCAGATGAACATAAGCAGCAGCAACGTGGCCAGCATGACCCCGCCAATCACTAACGGCGGCGCAATCAAGGGCGCGGCTTCCTCGTGGGCGGCTGCTTCGGCAAGGACGACGCCGGCAAGCTGGGTCAGCATTATTTCTCCCCTATGGGTTGTGGTCCGGTGCCCGGTTGGGCGGCACCCGGCCTTCATGTCTTGGAATCACTCTAATGGTACGTGGTAACCGTTGGCCGTGGCACACCGGCCGCGCCGTGGGAGTGGATTCCCGGCACCGGAAAAGCCTCCGTCAGGCCCGTACCTGGCCTTCGCCCTGCACAATCCACTTCGTGGTGGTCAGCTCCGTCAGCCCCATGGGCCCCCGCGCATGCAGCTTCTGTGTCGAAATGCCCACCTCGGCGCCCAGCCCCAGTTCCCCGCCGTCGGTGAAGCGGGTGCTGGCATTGACGATGACGGCGGCGGAGTCGATCTCGGCAATGAACTTTTCGGCGTTGCCCAGGTCATTGGTGAGAATGGCCTCGGTGTGCCCCGTGGACCACTTCCGGATATGCTCCAGCGCCTCGGGCAGGGAGTCGACCATTTTCACGGCCAGGTCCAGGTCCATGTATTCGGTGGCCCAGTCCTCGTCGGTGGCCGGGAAGCTGGCGGCGCCTGCGGGAACCAGCGGCGCCACCCGGCTGTCCACGTGAAGCCGCACACCGGCGTCGGACAGGGCCTTGAGCACCGCCCTGGTGACGGTGGCGTCCTTGTGCACCAGCAGGGTCTCAACGGTGTTGCAGACGCTGGGCCGCTGGGTCTTGGCGTTGAGCAGGATGTCAACGCACATGTCCTCCCTGGCGCTGGCGTCGATGAAAATATGCACATTGCCCTCGCCCGTTTCAATGACGGGCACGGCGGCGTTGGTGACAACGGCCTGGATCAGTTCCCGGCCGCCGCGGGGAATGAGCACGTCCACCTGGCCGCGGGCCTTCATGAGCAGGTTGGCGCCCTCGCGGCCGTACTTGTCCACGGACTGGACTGCGTCGGCGGGCAGCCCCACCGAGTCCAGGGCGTCCCGCAGGATGGCCAGGAGGGCCTCATTGGTGTGCGCGGCAGCCGTCCCGCCGCGCAGGATCACGGCGTTGCCGCTCTTCAGTGCCAGGCCGGCAATGTCCACCGTGACGTTGGGCCGCGCCTCGTAGATGGCGCCCACCACGCCCATCGGCACGTTGACCTGACGCATGCGCAGGCCGTTGGGCAGGGTCTGGCCGCGCACCACGTTGCCCACGGGGTCCGGCAGGGACGCGAGGTTCTCCAGCGCGTCGGCAAGCCCCTGGACGCGCTGGGCGGTCAGCGTCAGCCGGTCCAGCATGGCCGCGGACGTGCCCTGCTCCCGGCCGGCGGCAACATCCCTGGCGTTTTCGGCCAGGATGTGGTGCTCATTGGCCAGGAGTTCCTTGGCTATGGCCCGCAGGGCCCTGTCCTTCCAGGCACGGTTTGCGCCGGCCATGCGGCGGGAGGCGCGACGGGCCCTGTCCGTGATGCTGCGGACATTTTCCGCCGCCGAGGAAGGCGCGGAAGCAATGTGTTCAACAATCTGCTCGCTCATGGCTCAAGTCTAGGCCACGGCACGCCACATTACGTGTGGAGAAGCACCAGGTCGTCCACGTGGACCACCTCGCGTTCATACTCCCGTCCCAGTTCCTTTGCCAGGGCCTTCGTGGAGCGTCCCAACATCCGGGGCAGGTCCCCGCACGGGTAGTTGACCAGCCCGTGCGCTATGACATGCCCTGACAGGTCGGCGATTTCCACGGCGTCCCCGGCGTCAAAGTCCCCCGAAACCGAGACTATGCCGGCCGGAAGCAGCGACTTGTGGCGTTCGCACACGGCCCGTACGGCGCCGTCGTCAAGCACCAGGCGCCCGCGGATGTCGGCGAGGTGGGCAAGCCACAGCAGGCGCACGGGGCGCTTGTTGCCGTTGATACTGAACCAGGTTCCCACGTCCTCCCCCGCGAGGGCTGCCGCGGCGTTGTCGGTGGAGGTGACCAGTGCCGGAATGCCGGTTTCGGCGGCGATGATTGCTGCCTGCACCTTCGTGGCCATGCCCCCCGTGCCCACGCCGGCCTTGCCCGCGCTGCCGATGACAATGCCCTCCAGGTCCTCCGGCGAGTCCACGTGGCTGATGCGCTTTGCCCCGTCCGACGGCGGCCCGTCGTAGAGCGAGTCCACATCGGACAGCAGCACCAGGGCGTCTGCCTTGATCAGGTGCGCCACCAGGGCGGCCAGCCGGTCATTGTCACCAAATCGGATCTCGTGGGTGGCCACGGTGTCGTTCTCATTGACGATGGGCACCACGCCCAGGTGCAGCAGGCGTTCCAGGGCCCGGTGGGCGTTGACATAGTGGCGGCGCCGGCTCAGGTCCTCGGCGGTCAGGAGCACCTGCGAGACGGTGACCCCGTGCCCCATGAAGGCCTGGTTGTAGCGGGCCATGAGCAGTCCCTGCCCCACGCTGGCGGCCGCCTGCTGGGTGGCCAGGTCCTTGGGCCGCCGGGCCAGGCCCAGCGGCAGCAGCCCGGCCGCGATGGCGCCGGAGGAAACCAGGATGACCTCGGAGCCGGCGAGCCTGCGCGCCGCCAGGACATCGACCAGCTTGTTGAGGGCGGCATCGGAAATGCCGCCTGCCACCGACGTCAGGGAGGAGGAACCAACTTTCACCACAATCCGGGACGCCGTTGCGATCCCCTGCCGTGCCCCCGCAGGGGCGGCGGCTTCGGCCTTAAAGTTCATCGTCGTCGGATGCACCGCCGTCGGCGTCAAGGTCTTCCTTGATCCCCAGGTTCCGGGCATGTTGGCGGTTGGTGGATTCGGTCCAAATGCCGGCCTTGCGCTCGGCTTCCAGCTCTGCGCGCGCGGCGGCCTTCGCGTCGCGGCGGTCCTGCTGCTCTTCACGCTTTTGGGCACGGGTGGGGCGGTCGCCCAGGTCAAGGAGGCGAAGGTCGGTGCCGCGCGGTGCGGCCAGGTGTTCGGCGCCGCCCATCATGGTGGGCTCCCAGTCGAAGACCATGGCGTCGTCCTCCCCGATCACCACGGTGTCCCCGGGGGTGGCGCCGGCCTTGAACAGGCCCGTCTCCACGCCTGCCTTGGCCAGCCGGTCCGCCAGGTAGCCGATGGCTTCCTCGTTTTGGAAGTCTGTCTGCTTGACCCAGCGCTCGGGCTTTTCGCCCATGACACGGAACAGCGGCTCAAGGTTCTTCTCTTCGCGCCGGATGGTGAAAGGCGTGGCGTTGACTGCGCGGGGCCGCAGCACCACGGGAGTCACCTTGGCCGGGGCGGCGGCAATGGCGTCGCGGGCGGCCTGGACTATTTCGGCCATGGCGAAGCCAAGCTGGCGCAGGCCCTCATGGCTGGCCGCGGACACTTCAAAGACCCTGTAGCCGCGGGCTTCCAAGTCACCCTTAACGAATTCGGCCATGTCGCGGCCGTCCGGGGAGTCGATCTTGTTCAGGGCCACCAGCTTGGGGCGCTCATTGAGCGGGACCACGTCGCCGTCGGCCCCGGCAAAGCTCATGTCCACCGCGTAACGGTCCAGTTCGCTTTCAATGACGGCCAGGTCTGACAGGGGGTCGCGGTCCGCTTCGAGGGTTGCGCAGTCCAACACGTGCACCAGCGCCGCGCAGCGTTCCACGTGGCGCAGGAAGTTGTGGCCCAGGCCCTTGCCTTCGCTGGCGCCCTCGATGAGCCCCGGCACGTCGGCAATGGTAAAGCGGATCTCCCCTGCCTGGACCACGCCCAGGTTGGGGACCAGGGTGGTGAACGGGTAGTCGGCAATCTTCGGCCGGGCCGCGGACATCGCAGCAATCAGGCTGGACTTGCCGGCGGAGGGAAAGCCCACCAGGGCGATGTCGGCAATGGACTTCAGTTCCAGGACGATGTCGCGTTCCTCGCCCTCGACGCCCAGGAGCGCAAAGCCGGGGGCCTTGCGCTTGAGCGTGGACAGTTGCGAGTTGCCCAGTCCGCCCTGCCCGCCGGCGGCGGCAATGAATTCGGTGCCCTCGCCCACCAGGTCGGCCAGGACGGTGCCGGACTTGTCCTTGACCACCGTGCCGTCCGGGACGTTGAGGATCAGGGACTCGCCGATCTTGCCGTCCCGCCAGTCGCCCATGCCGGGCCCGCCGTTGGTGCCGTGGCGGTGGGGGGCATGGTGGAAGTCAAGGAGGGTGGTGGTTTGCGCGCTCACACGCAGGATCACGTCGCCGCCGTCGCCACCCTTGCCGCCGTCGGGCCCTCCCAGCGGCTTGAACTTTTCGCGCTTGACCGAGACGCAGCCATGGCCGCCAGTCCCGCCGGATACATGCAAAACAACCCGGTCAACAAAGCTGGCCAATGAATTCTCCTCAATTGATGCTGCCCTTGCGGACTCATTCTAGTCCGCGTATTAAAACACAGTGGAGCGAGCCGTGCGGCCCGCTCCACTGGTAAAAAAGCTTTGGTGTTAGACCGCAGCGGCGACGATGTTCACCACGCGGCGACCGCGGCGCTGGCCGAACTCGACCGCACCGGCGTCCAGGGCGAACAAGGTGTCGTCCTTGCCGATGCCGACGCCGGCGCCCGGGTGGAAGTGGGTGCCGCGCTGGCGGACGATGATCTCGCCCGCCTTGACAACCTGACCGCCGAAGCGCTTGACGCCCAAGTACTGAGCGTTGGAGTCACGACCGTTGCGAGTGGAACTCGCACCCTTTTTATGTGCCATTGTAAAATGCCTACCTTTTGACTAAAAGACTGTTTAAGTTGATCGACGTGCCGAACGCGGAATTACGCGATCGAGGTGATCTTGACCTTGGACAGTTCCTGACGGTGGCCCTGGCGCTTCTTGTAACCGGTCTTGTTCTTGAACTTCTGGATGACGATCTTCGGCCCGCGAAGATCCTCCAACTTCTCAGCCGTAACCTTTACATTAGCCAGGTCCTTTGCGGCGGTGGTGATTGTTTCACCATCAACCAAGAGCAAAGCGGGCAGCTCAAGCGTGCTGCCGACTCCACCGGGGACGCGGTTCATGGTCACGTAGTCTCCAACGGAAACCTTTTCTTGACGGCCGCCTGCGCGGACAATCGCGTACACCACTGGGGAACTCACTTCTCTCGACGTTTATAACAAAGTATTGATGTGCCTCAACGCCGTGGACCTCAATGGAGTTCTACCATGGAGTGGTTGCCCTAGGTTGGCGTAAGCACCGAAGATCAAGAATACGCTAATTCCTGCCCCGGCCGCAAATGAGACTGGCCCGCTGTCCCGGATTCGCTGCGTGCCGGACAGCTGTCCGCGCGCATCAGCCCGTTTAAGAGGAACCATGCGCAACTACTCTAGCGCGCATGGGGACGCGGCGCCTGCTCTGCGGGTGTGGCGCGCCGGTTTTTTCCGCCGCGCCCCGGTGGCGTTAATCACCTCCCGGCCTTTCAGGCGTGCAGCCGTGCGGCGTCAAAGAAGTCCACCTCATATTGGGCCGAGTGCAAAAACGCCTCGCGCATGCGTTCGCGGTCCAGGGCAGATCCTCGGCGCGCGGCGGCGTCAACGATGCGCACGGCGGCCTCAGCGGCGTCGGCGAACGCCTGGTCAGCGTACGTTTCCAGCCACCTGGCGTACGGGTGCACGCCGTCGAACGCCAGGTAGTCCGCGTGCAGGACCCGGCCCACTTCGGCGTACAGCCAGTAACAGGGCAGCACGGCGGCCACCACTTCCCCGTAGCTGCCGGCGAATGCCGCGGCCTGCAGGTGGTCGACATAGTGTTTGGTCACGGGACCCGGGCCCACGTCCAGGGGGTGCCGGGCCAGCCAGTCGCCGTGCAGCGCCAGCTCCACCGCCAGGCAGTTCTCTGCCCCCTTGGCCCAAAACAGCTGTTCCTCCGCGGTGGGGGCAAGGGCGCTGGCGCGCGCCAGCACGCGCGAGTAGCTGCCCAGGTACATGGCGTCCTGTGCCAGGTAGTACGCAAAGTGGGCCTCGGTGAGCGTGCCGGCCGCGAGGTCCTTGATGAAGCCGAGCTCAAAAATGGCCTCGCGTTGGGGCTCCACCTCGTCCCAGAGGCTCCTGCTGAACGCATTGCCCGCCGGTGGCGCCACGTCCCAGAGCGAATGGAAGTGGTTGACCGGCCCATGGCCGTGCCCCACCCCGAGTTGGGCGGACGTTTCCAGCGCACCCCACAACCATCCCTTGGCGCGGCGCACGGACTCCGGCCAGTGGTTGGTCTGGGCCTGGACAGTGGCCAGCGCTGCGGACAGTGAGCAGCCCGTGCCGTGCGTGTTGGCGGTGTCGATGCGCGGTGCCGTGAACTCTTCCACGCTGCCGCCGGGTTCCACGAGGGCGTCAGGGCAGGCGCTGCCGGCCAGGTGGCCGCCCTTCACCAGCACGCGCACCTGTGACGTGGCGGCCAGGCGCCGGCCCTGCTCGAGCGCCGCTTCCCAGGAGTCCGCCTCGGCTTCTCCCACCAGCACTGCCAGCTCGGGCAGGTTGGGGGTTACGAGGTGGGCGTGCTGCAGGAGGTCCAGCAGGGCCAGGCGCGCATCCGCCGCCACGAGGGAGTCGCCGCTGCTGGCCACCATTACCGGGTCCAGCACCACCACGGCGGGCCGCGTGGTCTCCAGCCACTCCCCCACGGCGCGCATTACCTCGGGATTGGCCAGCATGCCGATCTTCACGGCGTCAATGGCAATGTCGGCCGACAGCGAGTCAAGCTGCCGGCGCAGGAATTCCGCGGGGGGAACGTGGACGGACTGCACGCCCTGCGTGTTTTGGGCGGTCAGGGCCGTGACGGCCGCCATCGCGTACCCGCCGTTGGCCGCAATGGACTTGATATCCGCCTGGATCCCGGCGCCGCCGGACGGGTCGGAACCGGCAATGCTCAGGACACGCGGGTGGCGGCGCACCGTGACTGCCGGCGTCGGGGCTGTTGCCCGGTCTCCGGTTGCGGGTTCGGACAAGGTGTTGACGATCATGGGGACATCCCTTCGCCGGTGCTGGCCGGGCAGGTTCAACGGGTCTTATCTCAGCCGGCCCTGCTGGCCTGGCACCCCGTGTCGCACCCCAGCCTAGCCCTCCCGCCTCCCCGTGGGAAAAATTGCGTGACGGAAAATGCTGTCGCGGGACGTTGCACCCGGACCCCGCGCCAGTCAGCAGCGATGGCGGCATTGCCCGCAGGCAAGCCGCCATCGCTGCATACTGACCGTGCAGTCAGTGCCGTTGTGAGCCCTACAGCTCGGAGGCGGGAACCCCCACACCTAGCATGATGATGGGCTCCGGCGCCTTCTTGGCCGTTTCAGCCTTGGCAGCCTGGGCCTTGGCAGCCTCAGCCCTGGGAGTGTCAGCCGTGGCGGCCCGCCCCGAACCGGCCGTTGCCGGAGCCTGGGCGGCAGCGGGCTCCGACGTTTCCACGGACATGTCGGCTCCGCCCTGGGCGCTGCGGGCGCTGCGGTTGCGCCGTGCCCGGCGGGGGCGGCCGTTCCCGGATTCTTCACCGGCCGCCGCATGCGAACCCGCCAGCTGGTCAAGTGCTTCGGCGAGACCGGCCAGGCGCTGCGCCTGTTCGGCATTTCCGGTGTGGGGCGTGTCATTGTGGTGCCCGCGGGGCAGCTCAATGGCTTCCCCGCCCAAGGTCACAATGGCGTTCTCCCCCAGGCTGGCGGGCAGCGCCTTGACCTCCACCTCGGCCACCGGGGACGACGCCACTGCACCGGAGCCTGCACCAGAGCCAGCACCGGCGCCCGCACCGTGGTGGGCGGCGGCGGCAGCGGCGGCAATGTTCGCCAGCGCGGCCCGGGCCTCGTGGGCCTTTTGCACCTTCTGGGCCTCGGTGGCGCTGTCCGCCGGCTCATGGGAAAGCTCGACGGCGTCGCTCCCGTCCGCGTGCTCGTTGTCCAGGTGGGCCGGGCGGTTGTTGCGGTTGCGCTTGCGCTCACTGCGCGTGGAGCGGTTGGCCGTCCGTTCGTTTTCGCGGTGCTCGGGCCGGGAAGCGTGCGCATGGTGGGTGTCAACGGCCACGGTGTGCACGCGGCGGTGCTCCACCGGGATCTCGTGGGTGACCATGCCGCGGCCGGCACAGGTTTCGCAGAGCTCGCCAAAGACTTCCAGCAGTCCGGTGCCCATGCGCTTGCGCGTCATCTGCACCAGGCCCAGGCTGGTGACCTCGGCCACCTGGTGCTTGGTCCGGTCCCGGCCCAGGCACTCCACCAGGCGCCGGAGCACAAGGTCGCGGTTGGATTCCAGGACCATGTCAATGAAGTCGATGACGATGATGCCGCCAATGTCGCGCAGGCGCAGCTGGCGGACCACTTCCTCCGCAGCTTCGAGGTTATTTTTGGTGACGGTTTCCTCCAGGTTGCCGCCGGAGCCGGTGAACTTGCCCGTGTTCACGTCAACCACTGTCATGGCCTCGGTGCGGTCAATGACCAGCGAGCCGCCGGACGGCAGGAACACCTTGCGTTCCAGTGCCTTCGAGATTTGCTCGTCGATGCGGTGGACGCCAAAGATGTCTTCCGGCCGGGTCCACTTTTCCAGGCGGTCCAGCAGGTCCGGGGCCACATACGTCACATAGGCCTCAATGGTGTCCCACGCCTCCTCGCCGGAGACGATCAGCTTGCTGAAGTCCTCGTTGAAGACGTCGCGAACCACCTTGATGGTCAGGTCCGGTTCGGCGTACAGCATCTCCGGCGCCAGGGTCTTGTGCGACGTGGCCCGGTTGTTGATGCCTTCCCACTGGGCGCGCAGCCGGTTGATGTCGTTGGTCAGCTCTTCCTCGCTGGCACCCTCGGCGGCAGTGCGCACAATGACGCCGGCATTTTCCGGCAGGTGGTCCTTCAGGACCCGCTTGAGGCGGTTGCGCTCGACGTCGGGCAGCTTGCGGGAAATGCCCGTCATGGAGCCGCCGGGTACGTACACCAGGTACCGGCCCGGCAGGGAGACCTGGCTGGTCAGCCGTGCCCCCTTGTGGCCCACGGGGTCCTTGGACACCTGGACCAGGACGGAGTCCCCCGACTTCAGGGCGTTTTCAATGCGGCGCGGCTGGCCATTGAGCTTGGCGGCGTCCCAGTCGACCTCACCGGCGTAGAGCACGGCGTTGCGTCCGCGTCCAATGTCCACAAAGGCGGCCTCCATGCTGGGCAGCACGTTTTGGACCTTGCCCAGGTACACATTTCCAATGAGCGAATCCTGCTGCGTCTTGGACACGAAGTGTTCGGCCAGGATGCCGTCCTCCATCACCCCGATCTGGATGCGGTCCTCGTTCTGGCGGACCACCATGACGCGGTCCACGGATTCGCGGCGGGCCAGGAACTCGGCCTCGGTGATGACGGTGCGCCGGCGGCCGGAATCGCGCGAGTCGCGGCGGCGCTGCTTCTTCGCCTCCAGGCGGGTGGAGCCGCGCAGGCTGGTCACCCGGTTTGACGCGCTCGACGACGGCTCTGCCGGGGTGCGTGGCGCCCGGACCCGGGTGACGGTGTTGGGCGGGTCTTCATCGGTGCCGCCAGTCAGTTCCAAATCAGCTTCGCCACGGCGGCGGCGACGACGGCGGCGCGACGTCACGCCGTCCGCGGAGTCGTCCTCGCCCGACTCATCGGCAGCATCAGCTGCCGCGGTGCCTGCTTCGTCGCCGGCATTCCCGGCGGGCTTGCCGCCACGGCGGTGGCGGTTGCGCCCGCGGCGCCCGGCCGCGGAATCGTCGTGGCCCTCGCCGGTTTCGGATTCCTCGTCTTGCTCGTGGCCGGCGGCAGGCGCGGGGACGGCAAGGCTCAAGTCCGGTGCAAGGAAAAGTGCTGAAATGCCGGCGGCTGGGGACAGGAACAGTGAAGTGGCGGCCGCTTCCTGGGCTGGCACTTCGCCGGCAGCGTCCCCAGCTTCAGTGTTTGCGGCTGTGTGCGTGGCAGCGTCCGCGGGTGCCCCGGCAACGTCCCCGCCTGCCTGGGCAACGGCCTGTTCAGCCGGAACTTGGGCAGCGTCCGGGGATTCCGCGCGGGCGTCCACTCCTGCGGCACCGTTGCTTTCGCCCTGGTCGTCAGCCTTCTTCACAGCGGTCCTGCGGCGGCTGCGCACGGCCTTGGCCGGAGCAGCCGCGGCCGTTTCCCCGGCAGCGGGCGTCGAGGCAGCGGGTGCCGAGGCGGGCACCGAATCCGTGGCAGTTGTTTCATCGGTTCCGGCCACCACAGTGGCGTCGTCCTGCACGGCGGTGGTTTCAGCCTTTTTGGCGGCGCGGCTGCGGGCCGGCGCCTTGCGGGCGGGGGCCTTCTTGGCCGGGGCTTCGGCCGCTGCAACAGCAGCACCCTCGGGCTGGGCCGCTTCCAGATGCAATTCGCCTTGGACGGTGGCCGGCGCCATCACGGAGGCCGGCGCCATCACGGGCGCGGTGGCCCGGCGGCGGGCCGGGCGCTTGGCCGGTGCCTTCGCCGAGGCAGTGGCATCACCCGCGGAAGCGGCATCTGCCGGGGCTGATTCGGCCGAGGCGTCCGCTTCCAGGGCGGAGGCGGGAACGGCAGTGTGAGTTTCGGCCGTGCCGTCCGCCAAGGCGTCCAGCAGGGACGGGACTGCGTCCTGGGCGGCCTTCTTGGCCCGGCTGCGGCGGACGGGTGCCTTCTTGGCCGGGGCCGCCTCAACGGCACCGGCAACGGCAACCGCCCCGGCATCAACTGCGGAGGCTGCTGCAGCCGCGGATGGCTGCTGTGCCGCGGGCGCGGCGGCCGGCGAGGTGACCTTGGCCGATGCCCGGCGTGAGCGGACCGCCTTGGCGGGTGCCGCCGTCGTGCCCTCATCGGCGGTTGCGGCTGAATTTGTTGCGTCTTTTTCGTTATTCATTTGGGCGTTACTTTCGCGCCGGGGCAACACCCCCACATCGGGTGCCGCGTACGGCTGATGTGCCAACACCCGCAGGCGTTGACGGAAGTCGTCTTATTACCTCTCAGGCGGCACCAACTCCTGGGTGCACAAGCTCTGAAAAGCCAATGGCCTGCCTGTTCCGCGTTTGCCTGGCGTGGAGCGGCCCTGGTGGAGGGCTGCCGTTGCTAGGTGCCTCGTCACCGGCCGCCCCGTGGGCCTGCCATTGGACTGTGGAGCGCATGTGGAACGCTGAACAGCCACCTTCATTGTCTCATACCAGCCCCGCGCACCCGCCGCAAGGGTGGCCCGGCGCGCCAAGTTTGCCGGGCTAGAATCAGGACAACAATGCCGCTACGAACAGAAAAGGGCCCCATGCCTGACTCCCGCGTTTCCGCGCGCGTTCACGACACACCCGCCGTGCCCACCCTGGTCCGTGCGAATCCTTTCGCCTGGTTCCTGCTCATTGCCGGCGCCATTGGCTGGATCGCCTCCGCCACGCTGGTGCTGGAACGCCTGAGCCTGTATGCCAATCCCAATGCCAAGGTCAGCTGCGACATTAACACCTGGATCTCCTGCGGCGATGTCATGAAAACGTCCCAGGCGGCCATTTTCGGCTTCCCCAACCCGTTCATCGGAATTGTGGCGTTCGCCGTCGTCATCACCACGGCCGTGGCGCTGCTGGCCGGCGCGGAACTGGCGCGCTGGTACTGGATCGGCCTGCAGGTGGGGATCACCGCGGGAATCGTGCTGATCTGCTGGTTCTTCACACAGGCCGTTTACGTCCTCGCCATCCTGTGCCCCTACTGCATGGTGGTGTGGGCGGCCATGATCCCGCTTTTCGTCTGGATCACTGTGCGCAACCTGGCCCATGGAGTGATCCCGGCGCCGGCCGGCGTGGTGAAATTTGCCTCCGGCTGGGCCTGGGTCATCGTCGGCCTGGCCTACCTGGGCGTGGTTGCTGCCATCTTCTTCAAGTTCATGGCACTGATCATCCCTTCCAACGCATAGGCTGCCGGTACGCGAAAGGGCACCTCCCGGCCGGGAGGTGCCCTTTCGCTTGGGCCTGAACAGCTGGCCCTGGGGTGGCGGCGCTTAGGCGAACCAGATGCCGATCTCGCGCTCGGCGGACTCCACGGAGTCCGAGCCGTGGACCAAGTTTTGCTGGACCTTCAGGCCCCAGTCGCGGCCAAAGTCGCCGCGGATGGTGCCCGGAGCCGCCGTGGTCGGGTCGGTGGTGCCGGCCAGTGCCCGGAAGCCCTCGATGACGCGGTGGCCCTCAAAAATTGCCGCCACCACCGGGCCGGAGAGCATGAATTCCACCAGGGGCTCGTAAAACGGCTTGCCCTCGTGCTCGGCGTAGTGCGCCTGCAGCTGCTCGCGGGTTGCAGTGACCTTCTTCAGCTCGGCCAGCGTGTAGCCCTTGGCTTCAACGCGGGCCAGAATTTCGCCGGACAGCTTGCGGGCCACGCCATCGGGCTTGACCAGGACAAGGGTGCGCTCAATGCTCACAGTCGTTCCACTTTCAGTTGGTTTTGGTGTCGTTGTCAGTCTACGGTGCCGGGTTCGGGATGTTCGGCATCCCAGGCGGCCTGCTGGCGGGCACGTGCGCGGTTTTCCCGGTCAATCCGGCCGCCCGCGTTGAGCGCGTACCACCACGCGATGGCGAACAGCACCCCCACAAAGATCATCAGCGGCTCCCAGAAACCGCCGGCAACCAGCAGCAGCTGGAGCACCCAGCCAACAGCCGGGCCGGCCTTCCTGGTGACAATGGCGCACGTGCCGATGAACAGTGCGGCCAGGACCACCGTCACCACCAGGTAGAGCGGGTTCTTTCCGTGCAGGCCGAAAAGGCCCAGGCCGGCAAAGAGCACCACAAACGCCTCCAGTGCCAGCACCGTGGAGGCAAACAGGGCCCTGGTGGAGCGCTGCTTTTTGGGCATGCCGGGCCGCCATTCGCGCTGGGCGCGGGTTAGTTTCGCCATGCTTTAGGCACCTTCCGTTTCCCCGGGACGGCCCAGCAGGATCCGCGCCTCCGCCACCACCGTGATGGATCCGGTGACCAGCACGCCCCCGGCCAGGTCGTTGTTGGCCTCGGCACGTTCCACGGCCCATTCGATGGCGTCGTCGAGCCTTTCGGCGATGTGGACGTCGTCTTCGTCCCAGCCCAGGTCAACGGCCATTTCGGCCAGTTCCGCCGCAGGGATGGCCCGCGGGGAGCTCGACTGGGTGAGGCAGATTTCCGCGGCCTCGTCACCGTACGATTCCTTGAGCGTGCGCAGGATCTCCTCGGCGTCCTTTTCCTTCAGGATGCCCAGCACCACCACCAGCTTGCTGAAGGCGAAGGCTTCCTGCAGGGCCACGGCGCTGGCCGCAATTCCGGCGGGGTTGTGCCCTGCATCCACCACGATGGTGGGTGAGGTCCGCAGCACCTCCAGCCGCCCGGGCGAGGTGGTGTTGCGGAAGCCTTCCTGGACCAGTTCCAGGTTCAGTTCCTTTTCCCCGCCGCCCAGGAACGCTTCCAGCGCGGCAAGGGCGACGGCGGCGTTTTCGCCCTGGTGTGCCCCGTGCAGGGGCAGCAGGATCTCCGGATACCGCCCGGCCAGCCCCTGCAGGGTGAGCATTTGCCCGCCCACGGCGATGGTGCGCGATTCCACGCCGAATTCCACGCCCTCGAACTTGTACTGGGCGTGCATGGCGCGGGCCTTGTCCAGGATCACCTGGGCGGCGTCCACGGGCTGGGCGGAGCTGACCAGGAACGCGCCTTCCTTGATGATGCCGGCCTTTTCCAGTGCAATTTCGCCCGTGGTGTCCCCCAGCAGTTCCGTGTGGTCCAGGGAGATGGGCGTGATGACGGCCACCTGCCCGTCGCCCACATTGGTGGCGTCGGTGATCCCGCCCAGGCCCACCTCCAGCACGGCCACGTCCACGGGCTCGTCGGCAAAGATGGCGTAGGCCAGGATGGTCAGGCATTCAAAGTAGGTCAGGCGCTGTTCCCCGGCCGTTTCGAGCTCGGCGTCCACCATGAGCAGGTAGGGGTGGATTTCATCCCAGATCCGCACAAAGGTGTCGTCGGCGACGGGCGCGCCGTCTATGCTGATGCGCTCCGTGACACGGCTCAGGTGCGGGCTGGTGTACCGGCCCGTGCGCAGGCCGTGGGCCATCAGTCCGGATTCGATCATGCGGGCGGTGGACGTCTTGCCGTTCGTGCCGGTGATGTGGATGATGGGGAACGCCTTGTTCGGCTCCCCCAGGATGTCCATGGCCCGGAACAACGGGGCAAGGCGCGGTTCCATTTTGTTTTCGGGGGCGCGGCCCAACAGCTCGGCGTACACGCTTTCCACGGAGAATTCGTCGTGTTCGGTGCTCATCAAGGGTGTGTCCGTTCAACGGTTATGGTGGTTTCCACGTCGCCCGGAACCAGCTCCAGGTCAAGCGTGAGGGTTTCCTTCTTCACCAGGTCCATGTTGGCGTGGAGGGCGTCCACCACGTCCTGGGGGGCCTGGACAATGGTGCGGATCCGGTCGCTGACATGGAGGTCGGCGTCCTTGCGGGCCTGCTGGATGGAACGGACCATGTCACGGGCCGTGCCTTCGGCCTCCAGTTCGGGGGTGACGGCGGTGTTGAGCACCACGAAGCCGCCGTGCGGCAGCATGGCAACCGCCGTGGCGCCGCCGTCGTGGGCGTCCTCCACCACGGTTTCCAGGGTGTATTCGGCCGGCTCAAGCACCAGGCCGCCGGCCGTGACAACACCATCCGTGACGGACCAGTCCCCGGACTTGGAGCCCTTGATGGCCTGCTGGACGTTCTTCCCCAGGCGCGGGCCGGCAGCGCGGGCGTTGACCACCAGTTTTTGCGAGATGCCGAACTCCTCGGGCGAGGCGTCGGCGGCGTCAACAAAGCGCACCTTGCGGATGTTCAGTTCCTCGGCCACGATGGCTCCGCCGTCGTTCAGCAGTGCAGCGTTGGGGGCCACCACCGTCAGCTCCGAGAGGGGCAGGCGGACGCGCAGCTTCGCAGCCTTGCGCAGGCTGGAGCCGGTCGAGCAGATTTGCTGGAGCTGGTCCATCTGGTCAACGAGGGCCGCATTGGGGACAAACAGCCCGGCGTTGGGCCAGTCGGAGAGGTGCACGGAACGCCCGCCGGTGAGGCCGCGCCAGATTTCCTCGGTGACCAGCGGCAGCAGGGGGGCGGCCACCCGGCACACGGTCTCCAATGCGGTGTAGAGGGCGTCGAAGGCGTCGGTGTTCTCGTCAAAGAAGCGGTTCCGGCTGCGGCGCACGTACCAGTTGGTCAGCATGTCGAGGTAGCTGCGGAGGGCGTCGCAGGCACCGGAGACGTCGTAGTCGTCGAGCCTGGCCTGCATCTCGCGCACCAGCTCCCCCGTGTTGGCCAGCAGGTATTCGTCCATGGTGTCGGTGTAGCCGTCAAAGCGCAGCTTCGCGTCGTAGCCGTTGCCGCCGTCGGCCGTGTTCGCGTACAGGGTGAAGAAGCTGTACACGTTCCACAGTGGCAGGATCACCTGGCGCACGCCGTCGCGGATGCCCTGCTCGGTGACCACCAGGTTGCCGCCGCGCAGGATGGGGCTGGACATGAGGAACCAGCGCATGGCGTCGGAGCCGTCGCGGTCCAGGACCTCTGAGACATCGGGATAGTTGCGCAGCGACTTGGACATCTTCGCCCCGTCCGAGCCCAGCACGATGCCGTGGCTGATGACGTTCCGGAAGGCCGGGCGGTCGAAGAGCGCGGTGGAGAGGATGTGCAGCATGTAGAACCAGCCGCGCGTCTGCCCGATGTACTCGACAATGAAGTCGGCCGGGTTGTGGGTGGTGAACCAGTCCTCGTTCTCGAACGGGTAGTGGACCTGGCCGTACGGCATGGAGCCGGAGTCAAACCAGACGTCCAGCACGTCCTCCACGCGGCGCATGGTGGACTTGCCGGTGGGGTCGTCCGGGTTGGGGCGGGTCAGTTCGTCGATGAAGGGGCGGTGCAGGTCAACGTCGCCGTCGTTGTTCAGCGGCAGGCGGCCGAAGTCGGCCTGCATCTCGGCCAGGGAGCCGTAGACGTCGGTGCGCGGGTACTCGGGGTCGTCGGACTGCCAGACGGGGATGGGGCTGCCCCAGTAGCGGTTGCGGCTGATGGACCAGTCGCGGGCGTTGGCGAGCCACTTGCCGAACTGGCCGTCCTTGACGTTGCCGGGAATCCAGTTGATCTCCTGGTTCAGTTCCAGCATGCGGTCCTTGAACTTCGTCACTTCCACGTACCAGGAGGAGATGGCGCGGTAGATCAGGGGCGTGCGGCAGCGCCAGCAGTGCGGGTAGCTGTGCACGTAGCTGGCCTGGCGCAGCAGGCGGCCGGCGTCGCGGACCACGCGGGTGATGGTTTTGTTCGCGTCAAAGACCTGCACGCCGGCGATGTCGTTGAGCGGGCCGCCCTCAAACAGGGGCAGGAACTTGGCGCCTTCGTCCACGGAGAGCACCACGGGGATGCCGTACTTTTCGCAGGTCTTTTGGTCCTCTTCACCGTAGGCGGGTGCCTGGTGGACAATGCCCGTGCCGTCGGTGGTGGTGACATAGTCGGCCACCAGGACCTGCCAGGACTTAGCCGTGCCGTACTTTTCATCGTCGGCAAAGTAGTCCCACAGGGGCTGGTACTTCAGCCCCTCCAGCTCGGCACCCACGTAGGTGGCCGTGACGGCGGCGGCCGCGGCAGCCGCGTCGTCGTACCCCAGGTCCTTGGCATGGGCACCCACCAGGTCGGCGGCGAGCAGGTACTTTTCCGCGGACGGGTTTCCGGTGGTTGAGCCCGTCGAAACCCCGTTGGGCCCAACAGGCACGACGGCGTAGCTCACGGCAGGTCCCACGGCCAGGGCCTGGTTGGTGGGCAGGGTCCAGGGGGTGGTGGTCCAGGCGATCGCGGCCACGCCGGCGAGCTCCTTGGACAGCTCGGATTCGCCTGCCAGCAGGGGGAAGGTGACAGTGACGGTCTGGTCCTGGCGGTCCTTGTAGACGTCCTCGTCCATGCGCAGCTCATGGTTGGAGAGGGGCGTCTCATCCTTCCAGCAGTAAGGGAGCACGCGATAGCCGTTGTAGGTCAGGCCCTTTTCGTGCAGCTGCTTGAACGCCCAGAGCACGGATTCCATGTACTCGACGTTGAGCGTCTTGTAGTCGTTGTCGAAGTCCACCCAGCGGGCCTGGCGGGTGACGTATTCCTGCCATTCGCCGGCGTACTTCATGACGGAGGAACGGCAGGCGTCATTGAACTTGTCGATGCCCATGGCCTCGATCTGCTTCTTGTCCGTCATGCCCAGCTGCTTCATGGCCTCCAGCTCGGCGGGGAGCCCGTGGGTGTCCCAGCCAAAGCGGCGCTCCACCCGGCGGCCGCGCTGGGTCTGGTAGCGGGCCACGAGGTCCTTGGCGTAGCCGGTGAGCAGGTGGCCGTAGTGGGGCAGGCCGTTGGCGAAGGGAGGGCCGTCGTAGAAGACGAATTCGTTGGAGCCGTCGGTTCCGGCATCCCGGGCGTCGATGCTGGCCTGGAAGGTGCCGTCTTCCGCCCAGTACTTCAGGACCAGTTCCTCCACTTCCGGGAAACGCACGGAAGCTGGCACATGGTTGGATTCGGCATGGAGGCCATGGGCCGCGGTTGCCTTCGGGAAGTGGGTCATCACATCATCCTGGTGGTGGGCGATCAATTCAGGATGCAAGGACGGCTTGCGCCGCGGTACCACCTCGCTTGCCGCCCTCCGGTTTCACCCTTTGCGCGGCCGCTCATTAGCTGCTGTGACGGGCTTACCCGTCCGGTTCTACCAGCCCTTTGTGCGGGGCGTTCTTCCGGAAGCTCACCGGTGATGGCCGGGTCAAAGCTTTGCTTCACATCCTACGGGATGCGGGCCGCTGCCCGCATCCCGCCTGCTGCGGCGCGGGCGGCGCGCCCGCTCAGCTGGTGCGGATGAGCTTGTGGTTGGCGGCCTGGGCCACGGGCCTGATCACAATCTGGTCCAGGTTGATGTGGTGGGGAAGCCCGACGGCGTAACCCACCACTTCCGCCACGTCGCCGGCAGTCAGCGGATTTTCCACGCCCTGGTAGACCTTCTCCGCCGCTTCCTTGTCGCCGCCCAGCCGGTTGAGCGCAAACTCCTCCGTGGCCACCAGGCCGGGTGCCACCTCGATGACGCGCAGGTTGTTTTCCACTTCCTCCAGGCGCAGTGCGTTGGTGACGGCGTGCTGGGCAAACTTGGCGGCGTTATATCCGGAGCCGCCTTCATAGGCCACCAGCCCCGCGGTGGATGTCAGGTTCAGCACGGTGCCGCTGCGGTGTTCCCGGAGGGCGGGGAGGAACGCCTGCGTCACTTTCAGTGTGCCCATGACGTTGACCTGGAACATCCACTCCCAGTCGTCGGCATGCGCCGTGGCAAGCCGGTCCACGCCGCGGGCGCCGCCGGCCACGTTGATCAGCGTGTCGAGGCCGCCATGGTCGGCAACGAAGGCGGCGAGGGACTCGACGTCGTCGTCGCGGGTCACGTCGGCAGCGAAGGCCAGGGCGCCGGTTTCTGCTGCCAGGGCTTCGAGGCGGTCCGCGCGGCGGGCCACGGCCACCACGTGCCAGCCGCCGGCGCGGAGCTTGCGGACGGTGGCGGCGCCGATGCCGGAACTGGCGCCGGTGACTACTGCATGATGGAAGGGGGCGTTATCAGTCATGCTCCCAATGTATCGCGCAGCCGGGAATGTTTTGTCTAGTCCAGTTTTGTCTCCACGCCGTTGAGGAAGTCCAGCAGCACGGCGGCCTGGTTCTGCCGGTGGTCCTTGGCGCTGTAGAGCAGAACCACCTTCCCGTGCTCCCCGGCCAGGCTGCGGATCTCCGCGACGGCCGGGTTGTGTTCCAGCTCCGCCCGGTAGTCCGCAACGAATGCGGCAAAGTGCTCCGGCTGGTGTCCGAAGGCGTTGCGCACCCCGGTGCTGGGGCCCGCTTCCTTGAGCCAGACGTCAATGCGGTCCTTTTTGATCCCCCGCGGCCACAGCCTATCCACCAGGACACGGTATTCGTCCGGTTCGGGTTCCTCATACACTCGCAAAATCCTTAGTGTGCCCATGTTCGCATCATAGTCCCGGGATGTGTGCGCCCTGCACGTCCCCTGCCACCGGCTGTCTCCACTTGGATGGCCATGAAACGCCGGCGCCAAGGGCCCAAAGCGTCCGCAATGCTGTCACACGGTGGCACTGGCCGGAGAAGTTGATTCTATGGCTCACTCGCCAAGGCCGTGCACCGGCCTGGCGTTCGCCGGGGGTTCTCCGACCTCGCTGATGGTGTGGCCGCTGCAGGCCGTTTTGGTTACGGTGGCCTGCTCGATGCGGGACACGGTAAACCATCGTATTGCCTCGCGCATTCGGCACCATCCAACCAGGTACCACTGGCCGTTCGTGGAAGCGAACAGTAGTGGCTCGACGTCACGGGTGGTTGTACTCCCGGCCCTGGATGTGTGGCGAATGCGGACTACTCTTTGCTCGGCCATCGCCTCCTCCAAGGCCGACTTGGTGGCCCGCGAGGACAAGGGAGGAGCGTTGACCCACACGCGGCGGGCCAGCTCGCCTGCCCTTGCCCGGGTTCTGGGATCCAGGACGTCCAGGATTTTCTGGACACCGGCGGCTGCCAGATCGGCGTAGGGGGCCTCAGCAGCAGCGGACACGGCCGCCATGAGCGCCACAGCCTGCGCCGGTGACAGGGTGACAGGTGGCAGGGACGCGCCGCTGGCCATTCCGTAACCACCACCAGGACCTGGGCGCGACCATAGCGGCGCACCGCTGTTCTCCAGCGAATCGAGGTCCCTCTTGACTGTGCGCACGGACACAGCGAACTCTCTCGCCAACCGTTCAGCCGAGATTCCCCGCGCGCCGCTGCGGCGCAACATCTCGGATAGGGCAACGAGCCTTTCTGCCCGCTTCACGGTTCAAACCCGGATAAATTCATGACATAAATAGTGACATACTCTTGTCCGCAGGGCGTGCGAGGGTTGTGGCATGACAACCACCATTGCACCTCCAACCGTCATCCTCATCGCCGGCCACTGGCTGGGTGCCTGGGCGTGGGACGAAGTCCTTGAGCACCTAAAAACCGACCTCCCTGGTGCCATCGCCATGACGCTGCCCGGTCTCGACGTGCACGATCCTTGGCGTGCGACTCGAACCCTCGACGCCCAGGCCGAAGCAATCCTGGCCGTCATTGCCCAACACGGCAATCAGCCTGCACTGCTCGTGGCCCACAGTGGGGCCAATGCTCCCGTCAGTCTTGTCATGGACCGGCATCCTGAGCTTGTCCACCGGGTGGTGTGGGTCGACTCCGGCCCCGTGGCGACGGGAACTGCCTTCGCCCCGGACTTCCCGGAGGAGTTGGACGAGCTTGTTCTGCCGCCCTTCGCTGTCCTCGGACAGCAGGCGAGCCTTGAAGGCCTGAGCGCAGGGATGCTGGAGCGTTTTCGGGCCCTTGCCGTTCCTGAGCCCGGCCCCTTGCTCCGTCAACCCATCGTGCTCAGCAACGAGGCCCGCCGCAAGATCCACACGACCTTGGTCTGTTGCTCAATCCCCAGCGCGCAAGTGTTGGAGCTGGCCCAAACCGGCCATCCCAGGTTCGCCGAAGTGGCGAATTTCGAACATCTCCACATGATCGACCTCCCCACGGGCCATTGGCCCATGTGGAGCATTCCGAGCGACCTTGCCAACGCCATTGCGGCAGAGGCTGCTCGAAGCAGCTGAACTCCCGGCACGAACCGGCCGTTCCTCGCAAGCTCGCGGCAGCTTTGCTCCCCACCCAGCAGCTCTTGCGCCTGCCAGGGAGGCAACGCCGCATGATGCCCACATCTGCCGCGCATAGAGCAGGCACGATCCCCTGAATCTTGGGTTCGGGCCAACTCGTGAAAGAATTGCCAAATGGCTGAAAACATTCCGGGCACAGACACGCCCGCACCCACGAGCACCGTTCCCGACAAGCCGGCCCTTGAAGGCCTTGAAGAGTCCCTGACCAGGCGCTGGCTCGATGAGGGGACCTACAAGTTTGACCGCGAGACCACGCGGGAGCAGGTGTACTCCATTGACACTCCCCCGCCCACGGCCTCCGGTTCTCTGCACGTGGGGCACATGTTCTCCTACACCCAGACGGACGTGCTGGCCCGCTTCCAGCGCATGAACGGCAAGAACGTTTTCTACCCCATGGGCTGGGACGACAACGGCCTGCCCACCGAACGCCGCGTGCAGAACTACTACGGCGTCCGCTGCGACCCGAAAATCCAGTACGACGCCGGCTACCGGCCGCCCGCCACGCCCGCCAAGAACCAGCGCGACTTCGACGTTGTCTCGCGCAGGAACTTCATCGAGCTGTGCGAAGAGCTGGCCGTGGAGGACGAAAAGGTCTTTGAGAACCTTTTCCAGACCCTGGGCCTGTCCGTTGACTGGGACCTGACGTACAGGACCATCGACGACCACTCCCGGGCCGTTTCCCAGCGCGGCTTCCTGGAGAACCTTGCCGCCGGCGACGCCTACATGGCCGAGGCGCCCACCCTGTGGGATGTCACGTTCCGCACTGCCGTGGCCCAGGCCGAGCTGGAAGACCGCGAAATGCCCGGCGCCTACTACCGGTACCCGTTCTTCGCCGAAGACGGCACCAAGATCTACATCGAGACCACCCGTCCCGAACTGCTGGCGGCCTGCTCCGCCCTGGTGGCCAACCCGGACGACGAACGCTACCAGCCGCTGTTCGGCAAGAAGGTCACCTCCCCGCTGTTCGGCGTCGAGGTTGAAGTCCGTGCCCACCCGCTGGCCAAGGCCGACAAGGGCTCAGGCATCGCCATGGTGTGCACCTTTGGCGACCTGACCGACGTCACGTGGTGGCGTGAACTGCAGCTGCCCACCCGTGCCATCGTGGGCCGCGACGGCCGCATCATCGGCGACACCCCCGCCTGGGTCACGTCCGAGGAAGGCCGCGCCAACTACGCAGCCATCGCCGGGAAGACTGTCTTCAGCGCCAAGGAAGGCGTGGTTGCCATGCTGTCCGAGGCAGGGCTGCTGGACGGCGAGCCCAAGAAGATCATGCACCCCGTGAACTTCTTCGAAAAGGGCGACAAGCCCCTGGAAGTGGTCACCTCCCGCCAGTGGTACATCCGCAACGGCGGCCGCGACGCCGACCGCCGCGAACGCCTGATCAACCGCGGCAGGGACATCGAATTCCACCCGTCGTTCATGCGTTCGCGCTATGACAACTGGATTTCCGGGCTGAACGGCGACTGGCTGGTTTCCCGCCAGCGCTTCTTTGGCGTGCCTGTCCCCGTCTGGTACCCGCTCGACGCCGATGCCAACCCGGACTACGACCACCCCATCCTGCCCGGCACCGACCAGCTTCCGGTCGATCCGGCAGCGGATGCGGCCCCCGGCTACACCGAGGACCAGCGCAACGAACCGGGCGGCTTCATTGGCGACGCGGACGTGCTCGACACCTGGGCCACCTCCTCCCTGACCCCGCAGATTGTGGGCGGCTGGAGCCAGGACGAGGACCTTTTCACGAAGGTCTTCCCCTTCGACCTGCGCCCCCAGGGCCACGACATCATCCGCACCTGGCTGTTTTCCTCCGCCGTGCGTGCCGACGCCCTGCAGGACTGCGCCCCGTGGAAGCATGCCGCCATCTCCGGCTGGATCCTGGACCCGGACCGCAAGAAAATGTCCAAGTCGAAGGGCAACGTGGTGGTCCCCACCGACGTGCTCAACGACTTTGGCGCCGACGCCGTCCGCTACTGGGCCGCGTCCGCCAGGCTCGGGGCCGACACGGCGTACGAGATTGCACAGATGAAGATTGGCCGCCGCCTGGCGATCAAGCTGCTCAACGCCTCCAAGTTCGTGCTGAACCTGGGCGCAACGGAGGCCAATGTGCTCACGGGCGCCACCGATGTGGCCAGCAACCCCCTGGACCGGGCGGTGCTGGCCCAGCTGGCCGACGTGGTGCGCCAGTCAACGGCGGCGTTTGAAAAATACGACTATGCCAAGGCCCTCCAGATCACGGAAAGCTTCTTCTGGCATTTCACCGACGACTACGTGGAACTGATCAAGGACCGCGCGTACGGTGCGGCCGGCGAGGCCGGGAAGGCGTCCGTCCTTGCAGCGCTGGCCACCACGCTGGATTCGCTGCTGCGGCTGTTTGCCCCGTTCCTGCCATTCGCCACGGAGGAAGTGTGGAGCTGGTGGCGCACCGGTTCCGTCCACCGCGCACCGTGGCCGGCCGCCATTGACGTGCTCGACGGCGACACCACCATGTTGTCAACAGTCGGGGACGCGCTGGGCGGCATCCGCAAGGCCAAGTCCGAGGCCAAGGTCAAGCAGCGTACCCAGGTGCTCTCGGCCACCGTCACGGCCACGGCGGCCAAGGCTGCGCAGCTTGCCGCCGGTCTCGGGGACCTGAAGGCCGCGGCAAATGCGGAGGCCATCACGGTGGTGGCCGGGACAGGCGAACTCACCGTGTCCGACGTCGTGCTGGCGCCGGCGGAAGAGCCCGTCCAGGCCTAGTCCCGGCCTGTCGAAACCCGGGCCAGCTTCTTCAGGCCCTTGCGGGGCGGCACCCGCACCGGCTCCGGCCAGCGGGGCGTGAGCGTGTCGCCCAGGGTCACCCCGCGGAATTTGCGCGCAAACATGGGCAGCACCCAGTCCCGGATCCACCGCCATTGGTCCCGTCCCCAGTCCTGCCAACTGGGGGCGGGACCTTCCGCCTTCTCCTTGAGCGTGATGGCATGCGGCACCTCCAGCACCTCCAGCACCCGGGCAGCCAGGTACTTATGGCCGGCCTTGGACATGTGCAGCCTGTCCACGCACCACATGCGCGGGTCGCGGTAGGCACCGAACTCCGCGTAGTCAACCACGTCGGCGCCGTGGCGGGCCGCGATCTGCCGGACGCCGTCGTTGTACTGGTGGTTCTTGCGGCGCAGGGGGGACAGCACGGCGGAGACCTCCACGTCGTAGCCGGTGAACAGGACCAGCCGCGCCCCCGTGGCGGCGAGCCGGCCCACCAGGAACTCGTAGTCGGCCAGGATGTCCGGCACCCGTGTCCCGACGTCCATGATGTCGTTGCCGCCGGCATAGAGGGTGATCAGGGTCGGTTCCATGGCCACGGCCGTGCCCAGCTGTTCGGCAATGATGTGCCGGAGCCGCTTGCTGCGGATGGCCAGGTTGGCGTATTCCCAGCCCGGCTCATGGCGTGCCAGCCCCTCCGCCACCCGGTCCGCCCAGCCGCGAACCCCGTTGGGCAGGTGCCGGGAGGCATCCCCCACGCCTTCCGTGAAGGAGTCCCCCAGGGCCACATACCGCCTTGCTGCACGCAATTTACGCGACGGGGCTGCTGGTGCGGGGCTGCGCCCCCAGGCCGCAATAGTCCCAGCCGGCCCGGCGCCAGGCCGCCGCATCCAGGGCATTGCGCCCGTCCAGCACCACGGGGCGGGCCATGGCGGCCGCCGCCGCTGCCGGGTCCAGCCCCGTGAACTCAGGCCATTCCGTCAGGAGCACGGCCAGCTCGGCCCCGCGCAGGGCGTCAATCGGCTCGGCTTCGAAAGCCAGCTGCGGACACTGGAGCCTTGCGTTGCCCAGCGCCTGGGGATCGGTCACCGTTACCATCGCGCCCTGTGCCGCCAGCTGGAGGGCCACGTCCAGCGCGGGTGAATCGCGGATGTCGTCCGTGCCGGGCTTGAAGGCCGCGCCGAGGATGGTGATGCGCCGCCCTTCCACGCTTCCCCCGCACAGCCGCACGGCCCGCTCCGCTGCCCTGAACCTGGCGTCCGCGTTGATGCCGTCCACCAGCGACAGGAGCTCATCCAGTGACTCCACGCCGCGCTGCTGCGCCTGGGACCGGAAGGAACGCAGGTCCTTGGGGAGGCATCCCCCGCCGAATCCCGCGCCGGCCTGCAGGTAGCGGCCGCCGATGCGGCCGTCATGCCCCAGCGCCTCGGAAAGCCGGACGACGTCGGCACCGGCCTCCTCGCAAAACTCACCCACGGCGTTGATGAAGGAGAGCTTCAGGGCCAGGAACGCGTTCGCTGCAACCTTGATCAGTTCGGCCGTGGCGAAGTCGGTGACCACCCGTGGGGTGCCCCGGTCGAGCACAGCCGCATAGACGGCGTCGAGCACGGAAACGGGGCCGTCACCGGCCACCCCATACACCAGCCGGTCCGGCAGCAGCGAGTCCTGCACGGCCGTGCCCTGGCGCAGGAACTCGGGGTTCCAGGCCAGCTCGGCACCCGTGCCGGACAGGTACCCGGCCACGGCGTTCGCCGTGCCCACCGGCACCGTCGACTTCCCCACCACCAGGGCGCCTGGCCGCACGTGCGGGCGCAGGGCGGCAACGGCGTCGAGCAGTTGCGAGAGGTCTGCGGCGTTGGCGGTCTTGGACTGCGGCGTGCCCACGCACAGGAAGTGGACCTCCGCTGCGGCCAGCCGGGCAGGATCCGCCGTGAAGTCAAGCCGGCCGGCGTCCAGGCCGTCCCGCAGGAGGGGTTCCAGGCCCGGTTCGTGGAACGGAGCCCGGCCGCCGGCCAGCAGGGCCACCCGGGCGCTGTCGTTGTCCAGGCCCACCACGTCATGGCCCATGGATGCCAGCGTGGCCGCGTGGACGGCACCAAGATAGCCGCAGCCGATAACCGATATTTTCATTTGCTCCCCTTCAGGGCAGTTGCTTGCAGGCGGTTTTCCGCCATGGCCTCGCCATACAGCCCGACCAGCCGGCTGCAGACCGCCTCCCAGGTCCGCCCCTGGACCTGGGCCAGGGCCGCCGCGCCGAACGCGGCCCGCTTGGCGTCGTCACCGGTCAGGTCAGTGACATACCCGCGCAGCTGGGCCAAGTCGCCCGGCTGGTACAGCCAGCCGGTGCGGGAGGAATCAACCAGGTCCACCGGCCCGCCGCGGCCGGTCGCCACCACGGGAACGCCGCACGCCATGGCCTCCTGGATGGTTTGGCAGAACGTTTCCAGTTCGCCCGGGTGGACAAACAAGTCAAAGGAAGCAACCGCCGCGGCCAGCTCCTCCCCACCGAGGAAGCCGGTGAAGTGGGCGTCCGGGAGCAACTCCTGCAGTGCCTGGCGGCGGGGCCCGTCCCCCACAATGACCAGCCGGGTGTTGGCGATTCCGGCCAGGGCGGCCAGGTCTTCAAGCTGCTTCTCCAGCGCCAGCCGGCCCACGTACCCGATGATCCGCTCGCCGCCGGGAGCCACCCTGGACCGGAAGGCGGGGCTCCGCTTGCCGGGGTGGAACCGTTCCAGGTCGACGCCGCGGCGCCACAGCTCCACCCGGGGAATGCCATGCCCGCGCAGCTGGTTCACCGAGTCCGACGACGGCGCCAGGGTTTTGGTGGCCGCCATGTGGATGCGCTCCACCCTGCTCCAGGCCCAGTTTTCCAAAAAGGGCATGCCGTATTTCGCGGCATATCCGGGAACGTCGGTCTGGTACACGGCCACGGTGGGGATGCCCAGCTGCTTCGCCGCCCGCACGGCGCGCCACCCCAGGACGAACGGGGAGGCCAGGTGGACCACGTCCGGGCCAAAGTCGGCCAGCAGTGCCTTGACCCGCGCCACACCGCCGACGGCAACGCGAATGGTGCGGTAGCCCGTGACGGGAATGGCAGGCAGGCGGTGGACCGCTGCGCCTTCGACTGTCCCCGGGGCGTCTTCCAGCGTGGACGGTGCTATGACCAGCACTTCGTCACCCCGGCTGGCCAGGAATTGGAGGATTTTCAACAGGGAATGGGTGACCCCATTCATTTCCGGCAGGAACGATTCAGCAACTATGGCAACCTTCACGCTTCCACCATGGCGGGCCAAGGTGGCCGCCGGCCGGTGCTGGGGAGTCCCGGCGGTGAAGAGTGGGTTAACGCCTGCCCCATCTCTGAGGGCAAAGGGGAAGCCCCATCGGCATTTTGCCGTCGGTGGGGCTTCGGCTTTCGGCCACTGCGTGACGTGCGGTGGTCTTGCGGACTCCATTGCCTTTCAGTGCATTTAGCCGCGTCACCGGCTTCCAGTTCCTAGTTTCACGGGACTGCCGCCATGGGCGGTATCCCAATGTATCAATCGGTTCTGTCGCTGAATCTCTGGTGTCTGCACCCTCTCCCGAAGGATGGGGTAAGAGAAAGTATGCGCCTGTCCAAGGGCAAAAACAAGGGCAGGGACGGACCAGTTTTTGTCACCGTCCGTCCCTGCCCTTCCTGCAGGCTGCTAGTCGAACTGCGGGCTCTCGGTGCGGGTCCGCTTGATCTCAAAGAAGTAGGGGAAGCTGGCCAGTGCCACCGTGGCATCCCATAGTTTCCCGGCGTCCTCGCCGCGCGGAATGCGCGTGATGACGGGGCCAAAGAAGGCCGTGCCGTTAAAGGCCACGACAGGCGTTCCCACGTCCTGGCCAACCTTGTTGATCCCCTCGGCGTGGCTGGCCCGCAGGGCGGCGTCATGCGCGTCGGTGGTGGCAGCCTGCGCCAGTTCGGCGGGCAGTCCGACTTCCGCCAGTGCCTTGGCCACCACGTCCGTGAGGTCCTTGTTGGCGTGGATGTGGATCTGGGTTCCCATGGCGTCGTAGAGGGGCTTGATGACGGAGGGGCCGTGTGCCTCGGCGGCGGCAATGATGACGCGCACGGGTCCCCAGGCGCGGGCCACGTGGGCCTTGTACGCTTCGGAGATGTCTTCCTTGTGCTCATTGAGCACCGACAGGCTCATGACATGCCAGTCAACTGTGATGTTGCGAACCTTTTCCACCTCTCCGATCCAGCGGGAGGTCACCCAGGCAAACGGGCAGGTGGGGTCAAACCAGAAGTCTGCCTTTTCGGCGGTGGCAACATCATTGTGGGACACGGTTTCAGACACAGCGGTCTCCTTCGTCAACTGAGGAATGTGCGTACGTGGCACGCCTATCAGTGCCAACGGAAAATCAGGCGGACTTGTTCCTGCGCTTGGCCACAACATCGTGGGGAATCAAATTTGGTTCCGCCTTCTTGAGGACGGCCTCGGCAGTGACCACCACGGTGGCAATGTCTTCGCGGCTGGGCAGGTCAAACATGACGGGCAGCAGGACTTCCTCCAGGATGGCCCGCAGGCCGCGGGCCCCTGTGCCCCGCGCCAGGGCGAGGTCGGCAATGGCAGCCAGGGCGCCTTCGTCGAACTCCAAGTCCACGCCGTCCAGGGTGAACATCTTTTGGTACTGCTTGACCAGGGCGTTTTTGGGCTCGGTGAGGATTTGGATCAGGGCGGTGCGGTCCAGCTGGGTCACGGTGGTGATGACGGGCAGCCGCCCGATGAACTCGGGGATCAGCCCAAACTTCAGCAGGTCCTCGGGCATGACGTCGGCGTAGGTGGCCTCGGACTGCTTGAGCGCGCTGAGGGGGGCGCCGAAGCCGATGCCCTTCTTGCCTGCCCGCGAGCCGATGATGTCCTCGAGCCCAGCGAAGGCACCCGCCACGATGAAGAGCACATTGGTGGTGTCGATCTGGATGAATTCCTGGTGTGGGTGCTTGCGCCC
>Ga0134128_10000788_pt1 | contig 43061 bp, 61 predicted proteins | sample KB31754_FD_96462 | JGI IMG/M metagenome (GOLD analysis project Ga0134128, IMG submission 96462) | Terrestrial soil microbial communities with excess Nitrogen fertilizer from Kellogg Biological Station, Michigan, USA - KB3-175-4 | ecosystem: Environmental > Terrestrial > Soil > Unclassified ...
CACCGGTGTTCTTGTCCTCCCAGGACTCCTCCTCGACCCGGCCCACGACGATCACCGCCGCGCCCTTGTCGGGGAAGGTCTCGCACAGGTTCTCGGCCAGCTCACCGAACGCCGTGCAGCGCCACCACGTGGTTCCCGTCGAGGTCCACTCGTTGGTCTGCTTGTCAAACTGCCGCCGGTCAGTAACGACGGAGAACGTCGCGACTGCCTTGCCGGACTGGGCGAACCGAAGCTCCGGGGTGCCGCCGAGACGGCCGGTCAGGGTGATGGGGGCGCTCATCGGGCGACCACCTTCGCGACGTCGACCGGCTCCCACGGCCCGAAGCGCCCGGCGCGCTGCTCAAGCTCCCAGCCGTCCCAGCCGCCCGCGAGGACGTCCTCCTCGGCAATGCCGACGGTGACCCGGAGGCCTGTGGCGCGGTACTGCATCTCAACCTCGGTGGCGTCCTGCTCGGCGTACAGCCGCTCGACCTCGTCAAGCAGCTCGCCGACGATGGGGTGGCCGTCGGCAACCCAGTAGTTGCGGAACTCGCGCAGCCTTTCGCTGCTGATGCGTTCGGCACGGTCCGTCCGCGCCTCGGGAGTGGTGTCGTTCACGGTCGTTTTGTCCTTCGTGTCGGGGGTTGGTGTTCCTGGGTTGCAGGTCAGAGAGCTGTGGGCCGTGCTTCAGGTGATCTCGGCCGTGGCCCACAGCGCCGCGTACTTGTCGGCCGCCGCCTTCAGGACCCTGCGGGCCTCGCGCCAGTCCGTGCGGCGCTCCACCAGCCACGGGTGGGCGGCAATAACCCGCTTGTGGGCATCCAGCTCGTAAGTGCAGGCGCCCGGATACTCGTCGAGCTCTGCCTGGATCCCGCGGCTTTCGAGTTCAAGGGCGATGAGGTCTTCGGGGACGCCGGCGAACAGGGCGGACATCACGCACCGTCCTGCACGCTCGGCGCGAACCGCTCCACGACGGCAAGGCACTTAGCGCGCCGCTCAGCCGTTTCCGGCAGGTACTTGCGGGCGTGTGCGGCACGGCCGTTGGCCTCCTCGGACAGCCACGCCGTGTACCGGTCGACGTCCTCCTGGAGGTTCGCAGCCGCCTTCAACGCGGCCTCGACGATGGCCTCGGGCGTGGCCCAGGTGTCGTCGGACTCCAAATCCCAGTCGCCGTACAGGTGGCCCTGCAGGTAGCCGGCGACGGTGGCCAGGCGCATGTGGGCGCTGCGGTTGTAGAACGCGGCCTTGTAGAAAATCGCGACGCGCTGGCGCCCGCGCTCGTCAAGGATGTACGACCACATGTCGTGATCGCTGCCGGTCTTGGTCCAGCCAGCAGGGAGGGTGGCGGGACGGAACATGGGATCGCCGGCGACGGGCTCGCCGAAGGTGAAGCCGGCGGCGAGGAAGTCGGCGTCGGTACCACAAGTATCGGTGGGCAGCATCTGGGAGGCGACGAGCTGCTGCTGGCCGGCGCGTTCCTGGGAGGCAATGAAGTCGTCGGTGCGGCCGGACATGCCTTCGAGGAGGAAGACGAGCCGGTCGATGCTGTCGGGGCCGGTCATGTCGGCGGTGGTGTTGCGGATCTCGGTCATGATCGGGCCTTTCGGGTTCGGTCGGGTCGGTCGGGTTCAGGCGGCGTTACTGAGGGCGGCAAGCAGCTCGGCCCGGTGCCGTGCCGCGTCGGCATTGGTCACAGGTGGGAACGTCGGCTTCTTCGGCAGCCGCGGCGTCGGCTGCGCACGTTCCACCTCGAGGGCTGCGGCAAGTTCGGCGGCGGTCACAACACACCACCGCCCGCGGCCTGCTCCGCGGCTGCCCGCTCGGCCACCGCAACCACCGCGGCGGTCTCCACGCGCGACGGGTGCGGCTGAAGCACCTTCAGGCCGCGGCGGCACGGCTGCCCGGGGGAGGCCTTGCAGAACGGGCAGCGGACCTTCTCGGCGGCGATACGTGCGTCGCGACCGGGCCGGCCGGTGATCTCCGGGGGTGCGGGGCGTGTCGCGGCGCGTTCAGCGTCGAGGCGTGCGGCGGCCTGCTGGGCGCGTTCGTGCGCGGCGATGCTGGCTATGCCGGCGGCCATGCGGGCGCCGTCGCCCTGGCCGGTCACGAGGCACCGTCGCGGTGAAAACCGATGATGCGGTCGTACTCGGGCTGGATGCAGGCGGTCGTGCTGAACGCGACCCCGTTGCGGTGCTTGGCGACGACGATGTCGATCTCGCAGACGCGGGGCGTGTTGCTGACCTGGTCGGGACGGTGAACCAGGATGACCGCGTCGGACGGCATCGTGTACGGGTCCCGGTAGTCGAAGTCGCGCAGGACAGGTTCGGCATCGGCCGGCCGTCCGGCACGGCCGGGAAGCGCTACGGAGACGACGACTGGAATTCCGGCGGTCATGGCCAGGCGCTTCAGCGCGCACGCCTGGATGTCGGCACGGTGCTCCGGGTCCTCGGGCGTCTCCTCGTCAGTCAGCAGGTGCGCGCCCTCGATGACGGCGAGCCGGGCACCGGTCTTTGCGACGTGCTCGGCGATCTGGGTAACGGTGAGCTTGTCAGCGTTGAGGAACAGCGGCGCCGCCTCCATACGGTCGGCGATCCGGGCAATGCGCGTCTCGTCGTCGGCGGTGAGCTTGTTGTTCGCCAGACGCGTCAGGGGAACGCCGGCCTGTGCCGCGATCAGGCGCTCCGCCATCTCCTGGATGCCGCTCCAGCAGCTGGTGAACAGGGTGGGGACGGCGTCGTTGACGGCGGCGTTCCTAGCGATGTTCGTAGCGAGGATGTCGGCGCCGTGGCCGAAGCGGCCCGCGATGACGATGAGGTTGCAGGGCTTGAGCAGCCGGTCCAGGTCTTTGAGGCCGGTGGGGATGATGTCGTTCATCAGGCTCCTTCGGTGGCTCGGATGGCTTCGGCGGCGGCCTTGACACGGCCGGGGTGCGCGCCCGGGTACGGCTCGCCCATCTGGCGGCAGCCGTCACCCGGTGCGGCGTGGCATTCGGGGCAGGTGGCGATCTGCACGGCGTGCGCGTCGATGCGCATCGGGTGCGGCGCATGCATCGGCCTGCCGTTCTCGGTGGTGCAGCGGGCCCGCGGCTCGGCCGAGCACTTCGGGCAGCGCAGAGACCTGGGCCCGAAACGACGGTCGGCCGGCAGGTTGAACACCTTGGCGGGCATCCGCTTGGCTTCGGCGACGCCGGCAACAAGCGCGGCGACCGGGCGTTGCGACAGTTCCGCCGTGGAGTGCGCCGGGGCGTATCCGTTGCCGACGGCCGCGAGCTGCATGCGCAGCCGCTGTACGTACTGCGCGCCGGTTTCCTCCGGGTCGGGCTCGTACACGAAGTTCGCCTGCTCGAACCGCTTGTTCCTGATCTCGCGGACGAGCTCAATCAGCACCGGGGCGGTAAGGCGGAATCGCTCGGCCGGGGACTGCTTGGGCCAATGGATCGAGTAGTAGCGGGACACGGCGGCCAGGGCGTCGTCGTAGTTGACGCGGGCGACGTTGAGGTCGGTGTACCAGGCGGCGATGTCGGTGGCGCCGATGGTGCGCTGGTCGCGCATCGCCGCTTCCTTTAGGAGCCGGTTGGTTTCCTCGTCGGTGATGGTCTCGTGGGTCATGCGGTGCGTCCCGTTATGCGCCGGAACTCGGCCAGGGCGATGTCACCTGAGGCGACGGCGCGGTCGGTGGTGGATGGACGGGGTGCCGGGATGTTCGGGCGGATCGCGACGACGTTGTCGCCGGAGTACGGCTCGACGACGGCACCAGCGGCGGAAAGCACGTCAACGGCGGCGTGGTTGCGGCGCCACTCGGCGTTCGCCTTCTGCCGGAGCTTTTCGTACTGCCGGCGGAACGTCGGCATGGAGTGGATGTTGGTGTGCCAGAACTCGTCGGCCTGGCACCACTCCAGCAGCGCCATGGCCTTGCCGAAATCGCGCTTGTCCTTGTCGAGCAGCAGCCGGGCGGCGTCACGCCAGGCCTGGCTGATGTCGGGCGGGTTGCAGCCGTTGCCGACCATCAGCTCGACGAGGCGCGTGCAGAGGGCTTCGACGTCGGGGCGCGGTGTGCCGGGGTCCTGCTTCTGGGTCCGCTTCAACTTGGAGGCCTTCTGCTTGTCTGCGATCGGCGTAGCCGTCGCGGACGAAGAAGGTTCTTCTTTGGTAAGGGGAAGGGGGTAAGGGGAAAACGCGCGCGCGAGGGAACCCTTCCCGGAACCCTTCCCGGAACCCTTAGAAAGATGCTCCTCACCTGCGGCGTTGTCGTTATCCACAAGGGAGAGTGCGATCATGGAATCCTGGCGGATTTCGGACATGGCCCTTGTGGTGGCACCCTCGGAACCGTTGATTTCAGAAACGGGGCAATCTGGGTTAGCCGAAGGGTTCCCGGAAGGGTTCCCGGAACCCTTAGCGGAAGGGTTCGGCGAGGGATCCCCGGAGTTCGCACGGAGCCAGTCGATGACGCCGTGGTGGACCTTGCGGATCTCCGCGTTCATCCCCGACTCGTCTAGCCGCGTCAGTTCCGACAGCAGGACGGCGCGGATCGCCTTTGACTTCACCATGTAGATGTGGTCGATCGCCGACTTGTAGACGTTCGGCTGCTTGTACACGCCATCGCGGCGGATTAGCGACCGGACCAGCAGTTCGAACCGCCGGCGGTCGGTGACGACGAACCGGGCGTCGTGTAGCTCGTTGAGCGCTGCGTCGGTCTGCTCATCGGTGTAGCCGATCATCTCCGCCCACAGCGGCGCACGCATGATGATCGTCCCCGCGTGGCTCAAGTCCTCCTGCGAGAGCAGGAAGGAGTAGACGTTCTTCGCCTCGGGGGTCAGTGCCAGGAAGTCGTTGTCATCCCAGATGCTGCAAAACAGGCGTCCGTGCGTGCGGGCCATGGGTGGTGTGCTTTCTCCCGTGTCGATCGGTGTGTTGGGTGCGACCCCGAGGGGCGCGAGCTGGCCTTGCGGAAGGTGTCAGCGTTCTTGCAAGTGGTCTCCGCGTGGTGCACGATGTATCTACGCCGTATATACAGAGATCCTAGCGCGTCAGGCGCTACGCTGTATATACATTGGAGAGACGTTGGGGGACCGGATGACCACGGCAATGGAGATCACGAACTGGACCGGCTGCGTGTGCAGTGCCTACGCTGTGTCTATGCAGCAGGACGACACGCCTGTGACCAGCGGCAAAGCCACGCCCGGACGCCTGATCCGCCTGACCGACGAGATGTGGGCTGACTACGGCGAGGCGTGCGAAGCGATGGGCACCAACCGCTCCGACGACATCCGCCGGCACGTCGCGGCCACCATCGCCGCCCACAAGCGCGAGCTGCGCCGGATCGCCCGGGAGTCCGGGGCTGCCGAGTCCTGACCGCGCCGGCCGCGCGCACCCGTTGCCACCGTTCAGGTTGCCAACAGTCACGACAGGCTCCCGACCTGCGTTTTTGATGCGAACGGCAACTCGAACAGGGCGTCCTGAACAAGGTTTTCCGGAGCCACGGCAACAAGGCCGGGGACTTCTCCATCGCCGCGGATGGCGAGTTCGAACATGAGCGCGGCGAACGGCACGCTGGCGGGGAACTTGCCGTGGCACACGTTCCGGTAGGCAGTGCGGACGGCTTCGCGAACCACAGCATCATTAATAACCTTGTACGGCGGGTTTCCGATGACGGCGTGGTAGGTGCCGCGGGCGAGGATGCCCGGGTAGTCTGCGGTGTCGTCGATGACCGTGCCGGGAGGGTTGGGGTCGTCGAGTCCGGCGAGCAGCGAGTTGCCGACGGCGATGCGGGGCCGCACCCATGCGGGGATGCGGTCCAGCCGTAGCGGCGTCACGCCGAGAAGTGCTCCGGCGAGGACGGTGAGCCGCAGGCGTGCGACGGCCGCGGTGAGCGGGTCGAGTTCGACGCCGTGGACGCCTTCGATGATGCGGCGCACGGACTGCTCGGCGGTGACCGGCGGCCGGCCGGGGACGCCCGCGGTGTAGAGCTGGTGTAGCCCGATTGACGCCCACACGAGTAGGTGCCCTGCACCTGCAGCGGGATCGATGACGCGTAGCGTTCGATTCGGGAACGTACCGGCGGCCGGGGTGATGGTGCGTTCGCACAGGAGGTCGGCGACGAACCATGGCGTCTGGCAGAACGCGTTGCCTGCGATGCGGTCTCCGAACAGTCCTTGCAGCAGGTCGGCGACGATCCAGCCGGTGATGGACGCGGGCCCTTGGGCGGGGTTCGGGTATGCCAGGTCGGGTGCTTCGTTGGCCCACCAGTCCAGCAGGTCCGAGAGGGGTTCCCACGTCCAGGCGTCGTGTTCGGGCAGGGGGCTGTAGCGGGGGTCGAGCAGGCATGCGGTCGATGGGTGTGCGCCGAGGCGGGCGTAGGCCCGGCGGATCCAGCCGGCGTTGGTGCCCCCGTCGCGCAGGTGCTCCTTGCGTGCTGCTGCGGCTTCGGCGCGCAGCGACTGCGGGATGAGGCCGTGGTCTTCGGCCCATGCGGCCATGACGGTGGCGAACACCCAGCCTGCGGCCTGCTGCCGCGGCATGTGCTTGGCGAGCGCATCGACATGGCGGATGAGTGCCTTGATGAGGGGCTGGTTGCTTTTGGCGTAGCCTTCGCCGGTGGTGATCGCGTCCATCAGGCACCTGCCGTATCTGCTGCTGGGCGCCGGGCACCGCGCAGCAGTGCGTGAAGCGCTTGGCGGGTGATTCCGGCTTCTGCGGCCATGTCGCGCACGAGTTCGCCGGCGAGGTGCCGTTCGCGGATGTGCTGCACTTCGGATTCGGTCAGCCGACGGCGGCCGTCGGGTCCGGTGCCGGTGCGGCTCCATACCCGGCGGTCGCGGGTGGTTTCACGGCGCGGCGTTTCGGGGGAGTGCCATGCCTGCTTGAAGGTTTCCCGGGCCTTTTTCAGGCGCATGTCGAGCGCGCTCGCTTTGACCCCGAGCGCGTCGGCCGCGGCCTTGTAGTCGCCGAACGCTGCAACGGCGGTGACGGCTTCGGTCTGCTTGGGGGTCAGCAGCGGCATGATCTGGCGGACGGCGAAGCGTTCGACGATGCTGCTTTCTGGCGACGGGATGTTCGCTCCCGCGGCCCACCAGTAGCGTTCGAAGCTGGTGGTTGTACCACCGCCGCGTTCGGCCCTGTTGACGCCGTGCTCGCGCATCTCTGCGACGACGAACTGGTGGTCGGCGAGCCATGCTTCGTTGACGAGGTCGTGAAACGGCGGCCGTTCCGTGGCGGCGTAGAGGTGTTCGAGGACGGCGAGGCGCGATACGGCAAAGCGTTCTTCGGCGTCGTTGGCGTGCCAGCCGTAGCTGCGGGCGATGCCGCTGCGCGCGGCTTGGTCGATGTCGGCCAGGGTGTAGCCGTGCGTTGAGCCGGATGATCCCTGCGGATCTTGCGGGAGGTTGTGGGGCGCGTTCTCAATCGCCGTGGTCTTCCAGCCGAGGACTTGTGCCCGGGACGGAATGCTGTTGCGTGCGCGGCTCATCGGGTGGCCGCCTGTTCTGTGCGGGCCATGGCGAGCAACACGTCCGCATTGCAGGGGCTTGATTCCGGACACCAGCACGCGAGGTCCTTGCCAGCCAGCTCGTGCAGGTGTTCCAGGATCCAGGTGCGACGGGGCGGCAGAATCGTGTCGCGGAACTGGTCGGCCCAGGCGTCATCCGTCAGCCACCACCGGTAGACGGAGACAACGTGCGCGCGAAGCTGATCGTCGGACAGTTCCTCGTGGCCGAGGCGTGCCCAATCGAGCGTGAACGGGTTTCCGAAGTGCGATGGCCGGGACACGACCCGGTAGTTGTCGGAGATGTCGGCGAGGCGGAAGCCGCGGGCGCGGGACAGCCGGAGACGGCGGCGCTCACTCATCGCCGGCCGCCTCAGCGCTCGCGGCCTTGCGCTTCCGTTCGGCACGCCACTCGCGCATGTACTTGGCCTGCGCCGTCAGGCATGCCGGATCGGCGATCTCGCGCTTGCGGATATGACGCCGGGTAGCGGCCGGGGTCCCGCACGGCTTGAGCTCGCGGGTCACGACGTCCTCCCGTTGCAGAACACGCGGTCGCCGATGGTGTTCCCGACGTGCAGTTTGATGCGGCCGGTCCAGCGCGACCGCTTGGCGGCCTGGCGGCAGACGGGGCAGGGGAAGGTGCGCGGCTCACTCATCGCCGGCCTCCTCGAGCAGGCCGCCGAGCATGTCGTGCAGCACCCGCACGTCGGCCAGGTCGAGGACCATGTCGCCGGTCCAGTCGCCGCCGCTGTCGAACGGGATGGTGACGGTGGTGGTGCCGTTGTCGGTGCATGCGCTGACGGTCTGGCCCCAGGCGAAGGCCGGGATACCGGTTCCGTCGGGCTCGTAGTAGGCGCGGAAGTCTTCGTCGCCTTCCGCGCTGAAGTCGCCGGTGGAGGTTTCGCGGAGGATCCAGTCGTCGACCCAGGCGGTGTCGTTGCTTCCGCCGGCCCGGACCGGGAGCGTGATTTCGTCGTGTTGGGTGTTGCGGTCGTGCTCGGGGTGCGGCAGGCCGAGGAGCGTGAACACTTCGGCGCAGTTGTCGCCGGTCCAGTGCACGGCCTCGTACACGGCGCGCGGCTCGGGCTTCTGGCGGTAAAGGGCGATGGTCACGGCCGGTCTCCGTCCTCGGTGGCCTTCCACGTGGCGCACGGCCAGTCGATGCGGGCGCCGTGCAGCGAGCAGCCGGTGCAAATTGCGCCGGGCGCGGCCGGGTCGTGGGAGTTCGCCGGGGCGTGGAGGTCGCGGATCTTCTGCCGCTGCTCGCGCAGCCGCTTGACCTCGCCAACAAGGGTGCTGTTGTCGCCGAGGCCCTCAACGACCTTCTTCATGAAGGTCTGCGCAAGAGCCTCGTCGGGTGTCTCGCCGGGTGCACGGAACGTCAGGGTGATGAAATCGACGACGGCATCGGCGTTGCGCTTGGTGATGGCGTCGAGGTCAATGGCTGCCACGGGTTCTCCTGGTTGGTTGTTGGGGTGGGGCCGGGCGCGCGGGGAAGGCGCGCCCGGCGGGGGAGGGGTCAGCGGGGGATCGGGAACGCCTCGGGGTGCTCGCCGCCGGACTTCCACGCCAGCAGCCGCACTTCCTGGCCGAGGCGGTAGAAGTTCCACGCCTTGATCCACAGCGCGAGCATCTCGGCGGCCGACAGCTTCCGCTTCGCCGCCGCGTTCTTCAGCAGCACCTCGCGCAGCCGCCAGATCGGATCGTTCGCGCCCATGCCGGTCCCGGCGCACAGCTGGTCGAAGAAGAACCTCGCGTCGCCGGGGTTGATGCCGGCGAACAGCCACCACGACAGCCCGACCACCGAGTTCCGAACCGGCCCGATCCGCTTGTGGACCTGCCGGATCGCTACCGTTGCGTCCCGGATCTCCGGGTGGTCGCGGAACACGCGCTTGAGGACCGGCACCGACAGGCTGATCTTCGCGCCGCGGATCTGGTCGGTCTTCCACCGTGCGACCGCCGCGGTGACGGTGGCCAGGTTCACGCAGTCGGTTTCGCCGGCGAGCTTCAGGATGTCTGCGAACGAGCGCTTGATTCCGACGTCGATGGTGTCCTGCGACAGCGGCTCGAGACCGGTGACGAGCAGCAGCGGCACAGGGGAACCTGCGGCGACGACGGCCTTGAGTCGGTGCTGGCCGTCGAGGATCGCCAGGTCGGCGGAGAACTTGACGCTCTCGCCGTTGAGGTCCCAGCCGCCGGTCATGATGTCGACGGCGAGCGCGGACACGCCGGCGCCGCGGATGCCGCGGTTGTGGGTGTTGAACTCCAGCAGCCAGTACGCGGCGACCTTGGGGCTGACGACGACGAACCCGGCGCCGAGGTCGGTACTGGGCCGCAGCGGCGCCTTGGGGAACGTGACCGCGGCGGCGTCGATGCGCTTGGAGGAGGTTCGCAGCGGCTTGGGGCTGATCTCGGGGTGGGTGGTGAGGTGCCAGTGGTCGGTGCACTCGTACACGGCGTGGGTACTGACGCCGTATTCGGCGTCCTTGGCCGCGGCGGTTGCGAGCGCGTCGGTTTCGGTGTCGAAGCGGAGCTTGTTCGGGGACTGGCAGTTCGGGTCGGTGGCGGTGGGGGTGTCGGGGCCGACGGTGATGGTCATGGTCTGGTTTCCTTGTCGTGGTTGGCGGGTGGCCGCCCCGGGCTCGTTGGGTGGGCCCGGGACGGCCGGTTTCACAGCTGCCTGCCGAGGTACGGCAGCGGCAGCGCGGATTTGGGCCGCGTCCACCGGGATCCCGGTGCGGGCGTCTGTGTGTGGCTGAGGCGGTCGAGCTGCTGCCGCAACTCCTCGTTCTCGCGGGCCAGCCGCCGGTTCTCCCGCTGGGCCAGGGCCAGTGCGCGCTGGGTGGCGGCGTGGTCGGAGGGCTGCTGCACGGCGGGGATGCTGCGGAACGTGGGGTACTCGGTGGCGCTCACGCGGCCTTCTCCCTGTCCTCGGCCGTGCGCGCCTCACGGCACGGCGCGCACACGGGCAAGATGCGCCGCTTGCGATGCCGGTCCCGCCCGCGTGGCGTACCGCAGGCCCCGGTCCAGTCGGGGAAGGTGCCCGGGTCGTCCATGTCGATGCCGTCCCAGTGGGCCGGCCGCGCCCAGTTCTCCCGCTCGCCACGCAGCCGGTTGCGGACGCTGGCGCCCGGATCCACGGACAGCACCTGATAGGCGCGGGTGACGGCGTCAGCCGTGCGCCTGAGGACAATCTCGTTTGCGCCGGCGACGATGCGGGTGATGGTGACGTCGTCGATGCCGCCCGCGGTGGTGATGTCGGCGACGGCATGCCCGTCTGCGAGCAGGGCCCGCAACCGCCGCGTGGAGCCGGTGGCGTTGGTGAAGCCGCCGGGCTCTACGGCGGTGATGGCGAGAATCTTGTCGCGGGTGGCTTGGCGAATCTTGGTGCGCCGACCGGACAGGATCGCCCAGATCTGGCCGGGGGAGGTGTCGGCGGCGTCGGCGATGGACTGCTGGGTGGCGCCCTGGGCCAGAAGCGTGCGGATGTGGGCGACGGCCGGCGCCGGGTCGACGGTGAGTTTCCCGAATCGGCGGTGGCGCTTCTTGTAGCGCAGTTCGGGGGTGCGGCAGCAGTCTTCGCGGCAGCCGAGACGGTAGCCGCGGGATGTGCCGTGGTGGCCGTCCGTTGCGACGGGTGCGGTTGCCATGGCGGTCATGCGGACACCGCCCGCTCCAGCTCCTCGCCGGTGATGGCCTCGACCAGCGCCGAGACGATCACCTCGGCCACGGCACCCACCACCGCGTTCCCGTAGCCCCGGACCTGCGCCCGCTTCGAACCGAACGGCACCTTGAAGTCCGCGTCGAAACCCATCGCCGCCGCGATCTCGTGCGGCTCCAGCATCCGGAACTCGAACGCGTCCAGGCCCATACCGGCGGCCACCGCGGCGGCCTCGGCGTCCAGCGCCACCCGGCCGGCCTCGCGCTCCGGGCCCTTCTTCAAGGCCTGCGCCTGGCGGTCCAGCTCTTCGATGCGTCCCACCGCCGCCATCACGGCCTGCGGGTCGAGCTGCACGGTGCCGCGCCCGAGGGCGTACCGGTCGACGGTGGAAAGCGTCCCGATGGGCTCCGTGACAGGCTTCGCGACCCCAGTGGAGTAGTAGGGGACGAGCATGTCGGGGGTGGTAACAAGGCCGTGGTGGTTGCCCGAGGCCGTCACCGCAGCCAGGGGGTCGGCGACCAGCGTCGGGGTGCGCATCGATCCGCCGCCGCGCAGGTTTGCTACAAACGGCGGCACCGCCAGCCCGGTCTCGTTCCGGCACGTCTGCGTCCGTGCGGGCTCGTGCGCAGGCCGCGCCTCCTTGCCGACCCGGCCCTCGACGGGCACCAGAAGCGGAGGCACCGCCAGGCCGTCGGACTCCCGCGTGGTCCGCGCAGGCATCGGCTCGGTCACCGGCGTCGGCGCCTGCCGCCACGTACCCCCTGCGGGAGCCAGGACCGGGATCCCGAACTTCACCGCACCCACACCGATCCGCGCCATCGTTTTCGGCGCCAGCGGATCGGCACGGTCTCCGATCCGCTGCGACGGCAGCGACCAGTCGATGACCGTGGACGCGGCGTGCACCGCGGGCTCCACAATCTGTCCGCGGCACTCGTGCGACGGGCACCGGTACACGTACTGCTGCCGGTAGCGGCCCATGTCCACACCCGGCCGGGCCCACGTCTGGATCGCCTCGACCTGCTTGTCGCAGCGCGGGCACCACGCAACTGGGCGCAGCCACTTGTCCCAGTCGGGCGTGCGTCCCAGCGCCCTCAGCCAGTACGCCAGGTAGTGGCGGTCGCGAGACTGCGGGGCGCTGCGGGCCCGGACCGGGCGGGCGTGCATGGCGTTGAACGCGATCAGCTTCGTGTCGTAGCCGAGGTCGTGGAACTGGCGGCGCCACTGGTCGTAGCGGTGCCATTTGCGGACCTCGACGACGTTCTCCACGACGCCGGCCAGGACCGGCTGGGAGGCGAGCCACTGGGCTTCCAGGTACCGGTGCACCTCGTCCATGAGCAGCCTGGACCGTTCGGCGTCCTCGTCGACTTCCGATTCCAGTCCGGGCAGCTGTTCGGCGTTGGCGCGGTCGAAGGTGCGGCGCACGCCCTTGGCGGTGGTCCAGTCCGGGCAGGCGGGGGAGGCCCAGAAGATGGCGCAGGGCACGAATTTGGTGACGTCGTGGCGCTGGACGTCGCCGCAGAAGTGCTCGACGTCGGGGTGGTTCGCGCCGGACACGGCCAGGGCGTATTTGCTGTGGTTGGCGGCGAAGCGGCCCTGGACGCCGGGGACTTTGAGCATCCCGGACAGGGATCCGCCGAAGCCGCTGAATTCGTCGAAGACGTCGAGCGTTTCGCCGGCGCCGAGGGTGTTGAACGCGGTCATGCCGCACCCCCGAGCCGCCAGACGCGGATGACCGCGCCCGGCACGTCGAGGGCGTCACGGTGCTGCCCCGGGTAGTACTTGCCGCTGTCCAGGTACCGCACGACCTGGGCGTCATCACCCCACGCCAGATCCTTGAGGGCGTCCTCGGTGGACCGGATCAGCTTGGAGAAGTCCGGGTAGCAGGTGGGGTAAACGCGGCCCTTCGGCATCCGCTGCGGCGGCTGCAGCGTGAACACCATCTGCACCTCGAGCGGGCCGCGCATCGGCGTGAAACCGGCTTCCTTCGCGGTCTTCGCAACGGCCTCACGCCACGGCTCGACCTTCTTGGAGGACTCGGCGAGGATCGTGACCTGCTTGCCGGTCTTCTTGCTCCGGCGCGTCCCGACAGCCTTCTTCGAGCCCTGCGGTCCTGGGGTGCCGTGGACGACGAGCATCAGGTCGGCGTTGAGCAGCGGGTACCACGGGACGCGGTCGACGCTCGCGCTGCCAGCGGTGACGAGCTGGGCGGTCACGACGCACCTCCGCAGACAATGACGAGGTGCTGGGGCAGCCCGAACCCGAGGAGCAGGTCGCGCGTTGCGTGCGCCGCGCCGCGGCCGGCGCAGTGGAAACGGACCATGCCGGTCGGGTACGCGGTGTGTTCGCTGCGCGCGGTGTACTGCTCGAACCAGTCGCGTGCGCGCATGGACGTGCTGGCGTCGAAGCGGTGCGGGTAGACGTCGACCCACCACGAGGACGACGTGGTGCCGTGTGTGTGGCCGTCGAGGACGATGCCTTCGCAGTCGGGGCAGCGGTTGGCGGTTCGGAAGTTCGCGAGGACCGCAACGATTTCGGCGGCGGTCAGCGGCGCGTCTTCGACGTGCTGGGGGTACTTGGCTTCGAGGGCGGCGAGTGCGCGGCCGGGAACGCGGACCGGCAGCGGCTTGTCCAGTACCGGGGCAGTCAACGCGACCACCGCCAGGCGATGACGTTGGCGTGGCGCCCGCGCCCGTTGCAGTCGGACCAGCGCAGTCCCTTGACCACGTTCAGCCGGAACAGCAGCGATAGCGCGCGGTCCGTAACCCGCCACCGGCGCCACGCGCGGCAGCGACTGTGCTCGCAGTCCTTGTGCGCCTCGTTCATCGCGTCGTAGGCACACCAGCCGCACGGCGCCCCGTAGCCGCCGTTGTCGACGTACACGAATGTCCGCGGGTGCCGGGGCTCGGCGTAGCAGTCGGTCTGCTGCATGCCCGGGATGTCGGTGGGTGCGCAGGCGGGGCAGGCCTGCTTGCCGTCGAGCTGGTTGAAGCACTGGTTGCAGAACCAGTCGCACTCCTCGATGTCGAACCATTCGCAGTACACGGCGGCCGACTCGTTCAGCTCCGGCATCCACGGCTCGCCGTGGTGGAACACCACCGCGCGGTACATCAGCGGCGGGTTCTCACCGGGGTGCGGCGGCTGGGCGGCGACGAACGCGTTCAGCTCCGAGGCGGTCTTCAGCGCCGTGCGCTGCGTCAGCTCCGGGTTGTCGTCGGCGTCCGGGTCCTTCTCGAAGTCGACGTTGTAGTGAACCTCGTCGGGGCCGATCAGGTGGATCGCCCACGGCCGGGCGGCAGTCAGGTTGTACAGGTACTGCAGGGTCTCCTCGTCGTAGAACGCGTTGAGGTCGACGGGCGGTGCGTAGGACATCAGCGGACCTTCCTCGTCTTGATGGGGTTGCGGAACTCGGGCCGCAGAGGGAGCCGGCGCAGCGGGATGCGGCGCTTCGGCTGGGAGACGTAGCCCGGCATCTGCGGCCGGGCGCCGGTGGATTCGTCAGCGTGCTCGAGGGCGCCGAGTTCACGGATCACCTCACGCGCCCCGCGGCGGCAGTACCACCACGTGTTGAACCTGGCCGCGGCCTGCGTGCCGTGGTGCCACAGCACCGCCAGGCCGCCGGCAGTCAGGATGACAATCCCGAACACCAGCTCTGCGATCAGCGGATAGTCCAGCGGGTGTCGAATCGCGGCCAGCATCAGCACCGGGAACGGGGACTTCACCGGGCACCCGCCTTCAGCGCCGGCCCGGCAACCCAGGTGTGCACCAGCGACGACGCGGTGCGCTTACGGATGGACAACGCCGCACCCGCCGGAGACAGAACCTCCTCGCGGTGCAGCCGCTGAACCAGCCGGCCCCAGTCGTGCGACGGATCCGGCGGCTCGGGGATGCTCATGGCCACGGCGGCCTCGTTGATCTGAAATGACATCAGGCCGCGGGCTTTGGCGAAGGCGATGATCGCGGTTTCTGCGGCGGTTTCCCAGTCGAGGCGGGCCGCGGCGGGACTGTCGGCAACGGAGCCTTCGGGCAGTTCGTCGCGGCTGATGAGGGCCGTCTGGCCGGGGATGGGCGGTGCGGATTTGGTCATGGGTTAAGCCACATTCCGGAGCTAGATGTGCAGGTGAAAAAGGGTGATGGGGCCGGCCGTCGCTAACTTGGGGGGTTGAGTGCGACGGCCGGCCGGGTGCCCCGGGAACCACTGGGGGGAGGAAGTCCCGGGGCGGCTTGGCGGTGCGCTACCGGAGCGGCACCCGTTCTCGGAGGGCGTGACGGCCCGACGACTGCATGCGGGCCTCCTCGAGACGCCGCCGGTGCTCAATGCGCTTAGGCAGCGCGATCAGCTCGTCGTCAGCGTTCTCACGGTTTGCCTTGGCCTGAAGCCGGAAGATGCAGCAGAACCCGTAGGCGAGCGCGGCAAGCAGGGCTGCCACGGACAGGATCGCGACGGTAGTCACAACGCGCCGCCGTTCAGCGTCGGGCACGCGTCCGGGTGGTGGCCCGGCTGCTCGCACCGCTGGCAGAACTGCTGTGCCGCCTCAGCCTGCGCCTTGCGCGCCTTGCCGATACGGTCCAGCGCCTCCAGCAGGCCCTCCCGCTCACCCTCCTCGTTGGTGATCGGCTCCCACGCCAGGCGCAGGCTCACGATCTCCGAACGGATCTGCACCAGCCGGTCCCGGCTCGTCGCCTTCCGAACGATCTCCGTGAAGTAGTCCTGCGGCTCGCGCGCCCGCGCCTCACCCCGGTCGTGCGCCGTGTACTCCGGATCCGGATCCCGCGTCGGAATCATCCCGGCCTCGAACAGCAGCACCCGGAACGCCACCGACTGCGCCTTCGCCGAAGCCTTGTCCTGCGTGTCCAACGCCTGCCCGCACGACTCGGCCTCGAAGAAGTCATCCATCGGCCCGTAGATCCGCCACGTCACCGTGACCGTGCAGTCGCACTGCGGCTTCCCGCCGGACGTCTTCGTCTCCCTGTAGACCGCCACCTTCTTAACCGGAATGACGTTCACGCCGTGGCGCAGCGTCACCGGACTGAAGGCGTTGACTGCGGTGTCCACGCCGCGGAACTTGTACTTGGTGCCGGCGGCGTCGTACTGCTCGGCCTTGCCGATCGAGCGAATGTCGCGCCGCACGCGGCTCCACGCCTGGATCGCGGTCAGCTTCGCCGACTCCGGATCCAGGGTGTCGTCGATGTTCACGTCGGGCAGCTCGTCGCTGCCGGCGGTCGCGATCGGCATAACGGTGACGGAACCGTTCGCCGGGGTGTTTGCGGCCAGCTCCCCGGCGCGCTCAGCGAGGCTCTTCATGCCAGCTCCTTGCGAAAGTCGGAGGAGATGTTCAGACGCCGGTCCGTACCGCTCTTGCCGCCGGTACGCACACACGCCGCATACGCCTCCGGCCACCCCTCGGCCAAGGCCTCCATGTCGACGTAGCGCCGCGACGACTTCGCGTAGGTGTAGGCGATCCGGTTATCCATGACCGCCGCCTCGGCGCTGTTCAGCCGGGCAATCAACCGCGCCTGAATAACCTTGCGCTGCTTACTGATCTCGGACTCCTGAAGCCCGAGCGTCACGTAGTCGCGCATGTCGTCGTAAGCGGCCATGTCCGCGTCGAGGTCCACGAAGCCGTCGCGGTCCGAGTGCAGCGACCCGTACAGGTCAATCAGGTCGTCCGGGTCGTCGTTCTCCGCAATCGGCGGCGGGCTGCCGGCCTGCACGCTGTCGTGCCAGAACCTGGAGGCAACCTTGGTGATGTCCGCGATGGTGCGCTCGTGCTCGCTGCGGCGCACGGTGAACTGCCGCGGGTCGTTGCCGCCGATCAGAACCATGACGTGGATGTGCTCGTAGCCGGTCACGGCGATCTGCCACAGCACCTGGGCCAGGACGTCGTCGGGAACGCCGTGGCGCCACCGGCCGGCCACATACGCCGACCGGGTCTTGATCTCCAGGGCGCAGGACTCGTGCACGTCCGGGTTCAGCGGGCACTCGGTACACCGCCGGTCCAGAGTGCACATCATCCAGCGGTGCTCCACGTGGCAGACCAAGCCAACACGGCGGATGACGGTGCGGTTGCGGCGAGCCCATTCGCGGGCGACGGGCTCCTCCATGACGTTGCCCCACAGCGCAGGCTCGCTGATGTCGTTGTCGAACGGCAGGTTGCCGCGCTTCTCGTGGAAGACACGCAGGGCGCTGTGCCCGTAGGCGGACACGCCCATCACGGAAGCGATGTCGGAGGATCCGAGGCCTTCGCGGCGTGCGGCCAGCCAGTCGCTGCGGTCGGCAGATGCGGGCAGCACCAGGGCCGCAGTGGGGGTGACTCGGCGGAGCGCGGTCGAGATCACGCAGTCACCGCCGGGCGGCTCCTGAACCAGTCCACGCTCGCGACCGACTCGCGCCAGTCACCCGCGACCGCACGCGCCGGCATCGACACCCGCGGACGGGCCGCCCAGTACTCCCAGCCCAGATCCAGCACGTTCTCCGACAGCTCCGCGCCCGAAGCCGAAGCCTCGCGCACGACCAGGCCCCACGCGTCGGAAGCCTCGCCGTGCAGGCGCTCCGCCTCGTCGTCGAGCCACACGGCATCCGCCAGGCGCGCACGCTCGGAAGCCTCCACCGACGCTTCGTGTGCGGCCTCGAACTCCTCGAGGAGCACCGCCAGACGACGGTCGATCTGCGCGCCGGCCGCCAGCACGGGAGCCTCGGCGGCCACGAAGGTACGCACGTCGATGGTGGTCACCGGGCACCCCCCTCGGCCAGCCGGTTCAGCAGGCCGCCGTCGATGGCGTCGGCCAGTAGGCCCCACGCACGCACCCGCACGTCCGCGTCCGCAGCGAGCCGCACCCACTTGTCGGCGGGGTCCAGGCGGTCCGTTACCGGCTGCCGGTCACGGAACGCGCCGGCGGAGTCGGCGTGCATCGACGCGATCATGTGCAGGCTCGTCGCCATCTCGCGGGCGAGAGCATCAGTGGTCAAGGCCGCGGTCACCGGGCCGCCCCCATCGTGAGGCCGGCAATAGCCGCATGCGGCTGCCAGTCGGTAACGGTCTTGCTCTCCACCCGCGTCGTAGCCGTCCCGGCCTGCGACAGCGGCGCGTAGATGAACAGCTCGACCAGACCGAACCAGGCGCTGACGCCCGCGTACCGATCGTCGAAGCTCTGCTCCAGCCGGGCGCCGTGCTCGGCAGCCTCGGCCGCCAGCGACGCCATGTGCTCCGGAACGTCCTCGCCGTCACCGGCGTGGTCGCCGACGAACAGGTGGACGCGGGCCGGGTGGTGGTTGCCGTGGCGCATCGCCGAGGCCAGCCGGTCGGCAACGCGGTTGGCGATGTCGGGCCGTGCCTGGACGAACGACGCCAGGTTGTACAGGCCCGTCATGGCGTCGGCGATAAGGCCGGCGACGTTGGTCGCGACGGGGGTGGTGTCGACGGCGGTCACTTCGACTCACCGCCCGACGTCTTCTCCGCGACGGTGGCCTTCACCCTGGCGGACCGCGGCGCCGGCGCCTTCTTCGCCGGCTTGGACTCCACCGGCTCCTCGACGGTCACGGTCTCGGTCACTGGCTCCGCGGACTCCTCGGCCTTCGCCAAGAGCGCCTCGCGGCCCAGCCGCTGCTCCTCCCGCGAACGCTCCAGCTCCGCATCCGACACCGAGAACACGTAGTAGTGCGCCCGGCCGATGCTCATGCCCGCGCCGAACTGGCCCGTCGGGCTCACCGGCTCCACACCCAGCACGTTGGCCACCGTGCCCACCACGTTCCGCGCGTCCTCCTGTCCCAACGTCGCCGACACCGCGACCGAGATCTCGAAGTAGGCGGGCAGCGGCAGGTCCGGACGGGAACGGAGCAGCTCCAACAGCATGTGAGCGTCCCGCAGCCACGCCTCGCGGGCCGCGACGATCCGTGCGGCCTCACGCTCCGCAGTCTCGTCGGACACGACCGCCGTCTCGTCCAGCACGGTCACCGGGCCACCCCCGAACCGGGGAAGTCCGCGTGCCCGATCGCCGTCATCACGACCGTTTTCGGGGACGCCTTCGGGTTCAGCTGCACGCTCGGCGCCATCCGCGCGTACCACTCCCGGTGGAACGTCGCCAGCGACAAGTCCGAGGCCGCCGTGTTCGGCTCGGGGCGAAAGAACGGCGCGTTCGGTGGCAGCGAGTATGCCGGCCGGGACGAACCCGACAGCGCCGCCACGACCCGCGCCTGCGCGTCCCGCAGGTTCGGCTGGGTGGCCATCGCCACCGACGGCGGCAGGGCCGTGGCCGCGGGCATCACCGACGTTTCGTCGGACACCGCACGCAGGACGCGCATCTCCGAGTCCGTCACCGGCCGGACGCCGATGACATGGCCGGCCAGCGGGGCGCTGGGCCCGCGGTGCCTGCCGGGCTGCGTGGCCGGGCGCTGCTCCATGTCGCCGTTCAGGAAGTCCTGGGGGCGCTTGAGGACGACAGGGATCTGCGATGTGGTGCGCTTGTGCTTGCGGGGCTTGCGGGTACGCTTGAACAGCAAAGCCCTCACCTCTTTCTCTCTTGTGGGTGGTACTTGTGGGGGCGCGTTGAGCGCCTTGAGCGCTCCGGGCGATCGGTCGGCGGCATCCGACTGGTCGCCCATCACGCTTTGATGGGTCAGGCCGCCTCGGCGGTCGGGACGGCGAGGGGTACGGCTTCGCGTTCGGTGCGCAGCCGCTTGACGGTGGGCGCGAGCAGGATCCGCAGACCCTCGACGATTCGGGGATTCGGCGGCGGGGCCGCGGCGACCAGCGCGTCGATCTGCGCCACCACCGCGGGTCCCAGGTCCAGCTCGAACGCCTCGTCCGTGTAGCCGGCGTTCATGCCGCGACCGCGGTCTCCGCCTCGTCGGGCAGGCGCAGCACGGCGGCCATCGCTTCTTTGTCGCTGACGCCGTGGATGTTGGCGTAGCAGCGGACGAGGGCGCCGAGGGTGTTGATGTCCGGCTTACCGATGCCGGACAGGCGCTGCTTGTGGATCCCGGCCACGGCGGCGATGCGGGACATAACCGGCTCGCCGCGGCGGTTGCACAGGTCGCTGCGGCCGGCGGCGATGAGGTCCAGGACGTTGTCCTCCAGCACCAGCGGGACGCCCCGCCTGGGTCCTGGCCGTCTTTCTGTACTGACGTCCGTCATGCAAGACAGACTACACCTTGCGTCCTGGTCTCAGGACAACGTTAGGGCAACGGGATGGCAAAGAGATACGGGGCGCTCGGCCCGGATGCGCGCCTCGAATTGGAGCGCCGCACCATATGGCGGTCTCAGGGTTCTGGCTCTATCGTCCGAAACGATGACAGCCACCCGGCGCCACCCTAGTGGCCTACCTGGAATGTCCTTAGCTCAGGACGAATCAGGTAGTGTGCACGCACACAGCCTTACCACTTCCCCAAGGCGGAGACTGATGGCGCGCGACAATACCAACGCCCGCACCTGGGGCGAATACGTCCGCTCCCGGATGTCCGCCCTCGGCATGACCCAGGCAGACCTACGACGGCGACTCGACGAACTCGGCGAACCCATCTCCCGGCAGACCGCCAGCCAATGGGCCAAGGGAGACAACGCCGCCGAACCCGACACCGTCCCCATAGTCTCCATCGCCTTCGAAGACGAAAGCCCCGACGAAGCCCTCCGCGCCGCCGGGCTCGCCCGCATCGCCGACGCCATCGCCGGCCGCCCCCTGCGCCTCGCCGGCGCACCCCCCGAACCGGTTGACGACGGAATCCGCATCATTCTCGCGAATTCACAGCTAGACGCCGATCAGAAAGCAGACGCCATCGCCCACTACAAACGGCGCAAAGCCAGGCTCCTCGCCGAGGTCAACGCCCTAGTGGACGCCATGTCGGGCACCGACGGAAGCCAAGGCAACACGCCGGCGGCTGGTTAACGAGGTTGCCCAACGTCCAACTTTTCATAACAGAATGAACTCCCCTTCACAGGCCTCTGACCTCACGTTACGGTGGATCACCTAGCCGCCGCGTACCCCGCGGCGCACGGCGGAAGAGCTGCCCTATGACCGTCCGACAACGGCGTCGCCCACGGCTGTCCGACACCCTGTGGGCCATGTGCGGCATTGGCTGGCTCGTACTCCTCACAGCCCCCACCGACTACATGCAGCGGATCGGCGGCATCACCGCCATCACCGCCGGGATGCTTGCGGCGCTGCGCACCAGCCTTGCCAGCCAGGCGAAAACCAGATCCCTCATGACCGAAACGCTCGCAGCCAACGCCAAACTCAACGAATACCTCAACGACTGCGCGATCACCACCGCCGTGCAGCGCAGACTCGCCACCCTTCAACACGACCAAGCCCCCGCCGGCACACCCACCTGGGAACGCCCCCGAAACGGCGCCGCCCAGGCAGGCACCGGCAGACACCGGATAAGCGGCGGCGATGTCGTGTACTTCCCCACGCAGCAGAACCGCGCCGACGAGGCATCCTGATCAGTACTTCCAGGCCAGGCCTACCCGTCCCGGCTCGATCACCCGCACGCCCTTAGCCCGCGCCGGATTCAACGTCACCCCCACCAGCAGCCGCAACGCCGCACGCCGCTGCGGCAGATCCATCGCCGCCCACACCTCCCGCACATCCCCGGACGCCAGCGACACCAGCACCGGCGGCGCGGACGACTGCATCATCCGCTGGTTCTCCGCCTCGATCAGCGGCAGCAGCTCGGACTCCACCAGCGACAGGCCGCCCACCGACAACTTCCGGGCCCGGAACAGCTCCTGCGCCTCGTCGATCTCCGCCTGGTACCCGGCGATCGCCGTCGCGGCCTTCGCCACCACATCGTCCCGGTCGTCCGGCTCCAGGGCCCGCGCGAACTCCGGCCGCTCCATGTACTTCAGCACCGCCAGCTCCACGAACCGCTCGAGCTTCCGCACCTCCATCGACGTGCAGAACCCGCCGGTGCAGGTGTAGGCCAGCTGCTCCCGGTTGTGCCTGGGGCGCAGCACCGACCCGCAGTGGCACTTCGCGATCCCCGACAGCAGGTGCACGATCGCCGAGTCCCGCTGCGTGCGCCGCGCCGGATTCCCCAGGATCAGCTTGCACGCGTTGTACAGCGGCACCTCCAGGATCGGTTTCCACACCGCGTCGCCGACGATCCGGCCGCGGTGCACCCGCTTGCCGACCACCGCCGGGTTCAGCACGATCTGGTTGATCGTCTGCGGGTCCCAGCCGCGCTTGGCGTTCCGTGGCGCCGGGATGCCGCGCTTCTGGAAGTCCTTCGCAATCGAATACGTGGTCTGGCCAGCCGCCACCCGCTTCGCGGCCTCCTTCAGGACCGCCGCCGTCGCGTCGTCCTCGATCTGCCACAGCAGGTCCCCGGTCCTCGGGTCGTACTCGCGCCGAAAGCCGTAGGGAATCTTGCCGTGGATCGCGCCGCGCTCCGCGCTCAGGCGCGTCGTGCGCAGGATCCGCTCCCGGATCTTCTCCGCCTCGTCTTCGGCGTCGACCGCGTCGCGGGTCAGGCGCTTCCAGTCCGAGCGCTTGCTCAGGTCGTAGACGTCGCCGTCGTAGCACAGCAGGATGCCGTTCTGAAGGCAGATGCGGCGAAGCTGCACGAATACCTCGAGGTCGCGGTAGCCGCGGGCGGCTTCCCAGAACACGATGACGTCGCACTCGCCGGCTTCGGAACGGGCCATCATCTCGTTCCAGTCGGGGCGGCTGCGCTTGGCATGCCGGGATGCCGATCGGTCGGGGTCGGCGAACTCCCCGGCCACGTCCCAGTTGTTGTCGGCGCAAGTGCGGTGGTTCTCGGTTTGCTGGTCCCGCACGGAGGTGTTGCGCTTGCGGGGGTCGCGGGAGACGCGGGCGTAGATGAAGGCGCGAAGCCTGTGCCTGCGCTGGTCGGCCAGGGCGGCGTGTAGGACGCGGCGGTTCGGAGACGCTTCCATGCATCTCAAAATACTGTCTCCAACTCATTTTGTCCGGCGAGAAGGACAATTAGAGACAGGGGTGAGACACGGCAAAACCCTACAACGCGCAGGTCAAAGCCCTGGGAACGCAAAAAGCACGGCGCCCCCTGCCGAAGCAGGAGGCGCCGTGTCGTGATGCGCGCGAGGATCCCTCACCTTGTAATCGTCTCCGAGGGTACGCCGCTTGCGCGGCCGTCGCAGGGCTAACGCGTGGAAGTACCCGAAGGGGTGGCCGGTACCAGCGGCGGCACGCACCCGAGGGTGCCGTAGCCGTCCCGGATGGTCTTCACCGCAAGGTCGAACTGCGCCTTCGCTGCCGGGCTGGCCTGCGCTTCCGGCGACGGGTTCGCCACCGCGGCCAGCAGCACCTCGTACAGCGGGCACAGCACCCGAACCCGGGTCTGGGCCTGCTGCTGCGCGGTCACGTAGTCTTGCGCCAGCGACTGCCGCACCGCGTCGTTGGTGCGTACCAGCCCGATCACCACGAAAGCCATGGTGATCGTCAGGGCGATGTCCAGGGCGAAACCCATCGACACCAGCCACAGCCCGACCCGGTTGCGGTCGCTGTGCCTTCCGACGCGTTCGATCGCCGGCGGCAGCGCCTGTACGGTCTCGGCCAGCGCCCCCACGGCGACCCGCAGCTCCGCTGTGGTGGCCGCGAGATCCGCGATCTGCTCGGTGCGGACGTCCGGCCCTGCGGGGGCCTGCTCGTTGGTCATGGTTCCTCCCCGCGCCGGCCGTCCCGGTCCTTGTCGTCGCCGCGGCGGAGCTCCTCGAACCGGTCGACCGCTGTTTGCAGCCGTTCGACGTGGATCCCGAGCCGGGCGGTGATGGCCGCGAGTTCGGCCCGGACTTCCAGCGCGTCGTCGATGACGGCCTGGGTTTCGGCCGCGGCGCCTACAGTCCGGCGTCGGCGCCTCAGATGAAGACTCATCATGGGGGTTGCGTCCTCCGGACCACGGCGAGGGCATCCCCGATGGCCCGTGTCGCGTCGCTGATCGTGGCCGTGTACTGGGTGCGGAGCATCTCGTTGAGGGCTTTGAGCTCGGTTTCGAGCCGGTCAGCGCGCTGCTGCTCGCGTTCGTAGTCTTTGACGAGGCGCCCGTAGAGGATTTTGACGACGGCGCCGGCCACGGCGCAGAAGGCGCCGAGCGCACCGTATTGGATGAGGGCTGTGTCCATCGCGGCGCCGAGCTGTGCGGTGTTTAGCCGTTGGCGAGGTCTGCGCCGAGGTGCGCGACGACGGCGTGCGCAATCTGGTCGGCGGTGGCGCCGGTGGCCAGGAGCGGCGCGAGCGCGGCGGCCAGCGCCTTCACGTCGACCTGCGGCGCGGGCGCAGACGTGACCTTCGCGACGAGTGCGTTGACGGCGTCGCGGGCTTCCTTGGCGTACAGCGCCGCGGCACGGGCGCCCCCGTCGCCCCAAATCAGGGCGTCCTCGTTGGTGAACTGGCCGTTCGCCGGGAAATCCGCGGCGATCTCCGGCCACTTCTGGCCGATCGTGGCGGGAATGGTGCCCATGGCGTCTCCGATCAGAGCGCTGTCGACGGGCCGGGTGGTCCAGGCGCCGAGCGCGTTGAAGTCTTCGATCTCGTTCACGTCCACCTGGACGCCGCCGACAATCTGCTGCCGCCCGGTCTGCCGGGCCACGTCGCGCGGATCCCACACCCCGCCGGACCAGGCGACGGTCTGCCACGGACGCATCCCGGCCGCCGCTGCGGCCTGCGAGATCCGCAGCCCCCCGTAGGCGTCGACCTCCGCGGCGCCGTCCACGGACGCCGCGCCCCGCAGGAACGCCATGACAGTCGGGACCTGCCCGGCGGTGACGTCGAAGTCCGCCGAGTAGTAGATGCGGGCGGTTTTCGGCGCGCCGAGCACGTCGGCCTGCGCCCGCGCGGACTTCGCACACGCCTGGCCGGCGCTGTAGCCGCCGAGCATGAACGTGGCACTGGTCTCGTAGTTGAGAACAATCGCAATGCCCGCGGCCAGAAGCTCCTGCGCCTCGGGCTTGGTGAGGTTCTTCGGCCAGCCGGGCTGCGACAGGTAGCGGAACACGACCTTGCATCCGGCTTGCTTCAGCGCGGCCGGGGCGATGCGGTCGGTGTAGTCAAAGCCGAGGACGGTCACGGGGCCTCCCTGCATCCGCAAGCACTGTGACCTTCGCAGTCGGCGTTGTGCAACAGGGCGCGCAGCTTCATACCGGAGTCGGGATCCTGCGGATCGTCGCCCAGATGGTGATCGGCGCAGCCGGAGACCGCGACACGCAGCGGACCGTACCGCTGGGCAATGTCCTCGTCGGACAGCACGCGGCCCTGCAAGCGGAAAATATCAGCCTTCTGCGACGCCGCTTCGGCGGCGGTGGCCAGCCGCGACCACTGGTACAGGGGCGGCGCACTGCATGCGTGGCACGCCGGCACATCGGATTTGTGCACCTGCGCCTCCGTTACGGGTTCGCCAGGGATTCGAGGCGTCCCTCGAAGTAGGAGTAGTCGGGAGCGGTACTCACGCCGGTGTTCAAGCCGGCCCCGGATGTCTGCCGCCCGTAAAGGGCGATGACGTCGCCGGCGCTGACCAGGAACATGCGTGGAAGGCCGACCACGAACGTCGACACGCCGGTCAAGCCCTGCTCGAAAGCGTTCGTCGCGGTTGCCTGAGATCCGTTGATGAACAGTGCCGCGGCCCTTGTGCCGGTGGCATTCGACGACCACGCCGTCTTGTAGGTGAACGTCCACACGCCGCCCATGCCGGCTGGGATCGTGTACGACCACGGCGTGGATCCGCCGCGGCCGCCGTCGGTATCGATGTCGAGGGTGTCGCAGGTGATCTGCGTGAACGTCGTGTTCGGAACCGACTGGACCACCGACTGGTACATACGGAACATGGGCCTGTCGGCCCAGAAGCTTCCCCAGGTGGTGATTTGTTGAAGCTGCGAGGCCAGAACGCGCTGGCCGGCAGTCCAAGACGGTAGGGACGGTACAGAGCGGGCAGCCACGGCACCCCCGGTTTCACAGTGAGAGGATCATCGGCTGCCACAGCCGGATGTCAGCGCCCGCGGTCTGCGTCTTGACAACGCCGTTGACCGACCGGGCCGAGGCGGTAAACGTCTGCGGCGACGAGCCGCCGGAGATCCCGGATATGGTGATGCGCTCGCCACCCATGGCGATGTCGAACGGGAAGTCTCCGGCGGACGTCGTCCACAGCGGCGAACCGGAGGCCGCGCCCGTGGTATCGACTTGGAACGTCAAAGTGGTGGCGTCGATGCCGGCGTGGAGTGTCGACCCGTCGGTGTCGGCGTGCCCCAGGACGGCGTCCTCGAGGACCGCGATACGCCACGGCGATTCCGGCGAGCAGTTGAGCACCATGTCGTGCTCCCACGTCCCCAGCGTTTCGCTGTACCCCTGCAGGAGTTGGGAGATCGCGTCGGGCGGCATCCACGGCGGCGGGTTGGTGATTGCAAGCCGGTCGCCGATGTCGATGGTCAGCGCGGCGTTCATCATGTCGACGCTCGACGTGAAGGTGCTGTGCCGCAGGTTGATGGAGATCTGCGGATACCGGGGCTCGTCCACGGTGCCCAGATGCAGCCGCCAGCCCGCCTGGTCGGCGAGTCCCGAATCGTCGAAGGCGCTGATGGAATAGCTAGTCTGGTAATCGCCTACGCCGGCGGGGAACGGCTTCACCGACAGCGTCCCCGACGTTTGCACTGCCACAGCGGACGAGCCGCCGATTCGTGAGACGGTGATGTCGTTGCGGGTCAGCGCGTCGTCGTCGACAGGGTCCAGAGGCCCTGACAGTTGGTGTTGGCTGTGGTCGAGCGTCAGGTGCGCGGCTTGGTTGAACAGGGATCCGCGGGTGCGCAGGACCAGTGCCTGCTGATCGCGCGATTCGAACAGCAAACCCATCGTCATGTCCGCAGGCTGCTGAATGAGGCTCAGGAACGTGTCGGACGTTTGGTAGCCCATCAGCGCGTTCGGTCCCGACAAGGTGTCGAAATCGGCGACGGAGGCCGGGACCACGACCGCGGTCACGCCCTGTTCGGCGCACAGGCGTGTGAACCGTGACTGGACGACGAAGCCGGTGAAATCCGTGATGGTCAGGTCTGGCTGTTCAAGTTCCCAGGCCAGCAGCGGATCGGTGTCCTCAAGCGCGGTCAGGGCGTTGTACTGGACCACCACGTGGCCAAGCGCGGTGTCGTTGATATGCCCGTCGGGGTTGATGATGACGCGGCTGACGTTCCCGATCGTCGCGGACGACTGGGTACCCGATGTGGCGGGGGCACCCCCGTTGGACAGTACCGACAGGCTTTGCAGCGCCCAGTCAACGCTGGTGCCGTCCTGCTGGAGGAACACCGCGATCCGGGACGGGTTGGCGTTGAAGCCCGTGATGGTAGACGAGGTGAACAGCGCCGTCCCGGCCGCGTTGTAGCCGATGATCCGCAGGGATCCGCTGCCGGCGACGAGGTACTGGACGTCGAGGCGTGCAATGGTGCCGGCCGTGTAGAAGCGGCACACCACGGCGGTATCGAACGCCCCGCCGGACGGCACCGACAGCAGGAACGACACGACGTTGTCGACGCCGCCGGTGTAGGCCGGAACGGTACCGGTCCAGATGCTCGCGGACAGCAGCGGTAGCGGGTCGGAGCAGACAAAGTCACTGTTCTGAGCAAAGCTGGGGGCGGCTTGCCCAGACAGGGTCATGGCGGTGCCGCCCGGCATGCCGGAGGCGATCGAGGAGGAGTTCTTGCCGTCTTGGCAGGGCCAGTAGGCCGCCAGCGGCAGGGAGGCGCCTTCGGTCAGGTACGCCTGCGTGGACGGCACGGTGTAGGCGCGGTACAGGGCCGACCCGAGAACGGCGTTGCCTTGGCTGAGGCGCCGAAGCTGCCCTGCGGCAGCGATTGACGCGCGGACGTCCTTGCCGGAGACGTCCCAGGTCGTCGGCCACGACGGGACTTCGCCGTAGAAGCGGTACCGGCGGATCCCGTTCGCCAGGCGGCTGATCCTGATCGGGGTGTTGCGTCCGATCTGGCCGTACCACGGGCCCAGGGGGTTCCTCGGAGAGAACCGGCCGTCCCTGTTGTTGATCGTCATGGTGGCGGTCTGCGGCTGGACCTGGCTGGTCTCGTCGGGCCGCCCCCGCGTGATGGTGATTTTGTCGCTGTAGTAGACGTACTGCGAAATGTCAACCCAGACGCTGTTGAGGAACAGCTCGACCATCAGGCCGATGGTGTCGCCGGTGCCGCCGTCGGGGACGGGCGTCCCGGCGACCGTCGGGAACGGTAGCCCGAAGCCGAACTTCCCGGCGCGCCTGTTCCAGGCAGTGGCCAGCGGCGCTACCGAGGCACCCATGGGTTACGCCTAGATCTCGTTCCAGGCGACCCAGCACAGCATGTTCACGCCGGTCGTCGGCGTTGTTGCCCGCACCCGCAGGAACTTCGTCGCGGGCACAATCGGGCGCTCATCCGGCATGAACTGGTAGTCGTAATTGACCTGCACCAGGCCTGCGGTGATGGGGATCTGGTCGGTGTCGAACACCGTCGTCGCCGTGGTCGACCCCTCGAGTGAGGCCGTGAACCCGGTCGCGGTCGTACCGAGCGTCAGCCGCGAAGCAGACCCGGCATCCAGGGTCATGATGCCGGTGGAGGTGTGCGCCGTGACGGTCGCCGCCACGTCGGTCTGGACGAGCTCGATCGTGCCGACCGCGCCCGGCAGCGCCGACAGGGTGTAGCCCCAGGCCATCACCTGTATGCGGCAGCCGGACGGGGGTGCCAGTTGGAGCATGGTTTTGGTGGAGGTGCCTGTCGCGACCGCCAACATGGGTGCCGTGGTGGGCATGGCGGCGTTGAACGCCTTGTAGGGCACGTCAGCCCTCCTTGTCGCGCGGATGACGGTTGGGGGGAAGCCCGAAAGAAGGGGGTTGAACGCCGGTTCCGGTTCCGGAACCGGCGGCGGGCGCGTACCGTGCTGCTGACGTAGCGCCTCAGACCTGTGGGGGGATCATGCGCATCGCAGTTGTTGTTTTCGCAGCCGGATGCTTCGCTGTCTCGGCCTGTTCTTCGGCCGTCCCGGCAAAGAGGCCCGGTACCGATGCGCCGTCCATCGGGCAGGTGGTGGCGCCGGAGAAAACGACGGGCCCGGCGGGTACAGCACCCTTCGGAAAACCGATCAGCGTAGGCGCCTTAAGCATCACCGTCTCCGGGCCCGTCACCACCGAGAAGGACAGCAGCGAGTTGCTGGTGACGTTCCACGCAACCATGACGAACACGTCCACTGGCGGCGACGTCGTCGGCCCCGACTGGTTCGGTGTCCGCTGCGACAAGAACCGCGACGACCGCAATCCCGGCGACCAGATGGCGAACACCACATTCCCCCAGGACAAGCACGTCCCGTCGGGGCAGACGGTCAAGGGCGACGTGGTTGACGCCTGGCTGAAGTGGAACTCAATCGACGTGTGTACTGGGCCAACGACGATCGAGGCGAGGTTCCTCACCGGCGGGTTCGTATCGTGGACGCTGCCCGCAGACGTGGTCGCCACGGTGAACGCGGCCGGGAAGCCGTCAAGCTAGGCGGTCTGTCCCAGGGCCCGCTGGACGCTGTTGGAACCGGCGCCGCCGACGATGCGGATGTTCTTGCGCAACCACCGCATGAACTCGTCGCCGGCGTTCCCGCCGACCCATTCAACCTGTACGGTCGCGTTGCCACCAAAGCGGCCGCTTTCGATGGCGGAGCGCGTGTTGGACGCGGGCATGATCTGGGTGCCGTCGGGCAGCTTCATCAGCTCGACGCCCTTGTCGCCGATGATGGCGGACAGCCCGCCGGCGGCGCCGCCGAAGGCGTGCCAGGTGGGGATCTTGTCGATTTGCGGGATGCCGCTGCCTCCGGCCCCTGGGATCCACGTCCACGCGTCGGAGATCTTCTGCGTGGCGCCGTTCACGTAGCCGATCGCCCAGTTGATCCCAGCTATCAGGCCATTGACAAATGTGTGGAAGTTTCCCGATACAACCGCGCTGACGTTCGCGATTCCGGTGGCGATCCAGTCCCACATGCCCTTACCGATTTTAGCAAGTTCGCCCGGTAGGCCCTTAATGTACGTTTTGATGTCGTCGAACTTCTGAACAACGAACTTGTAGCCGTCCACGATCGGATTGATCAAGTACGACTTGATCAAAAGCCACGCCACGCGCGTGCCTTCGGCCAGGTCCTGCCAGATGTGGTTGATGAAGTGCCAGACGTCGAAGAACCAGTTGTGCAAATCCGTGATCATCTGGTGCACAAAGTCACGAAAGCCCTTAAAGTGGTCCCAAAGGTACAAAACGGCAATGACGGCCGACTGCATCGGGAAAATCAGGGCCAAGATCCCGGCCGCCACGTACTTCAGCCACCCCGCGTTATCTTGGAGGAATTTCGCCAATCCGTTCAGAAGTGGGCCGAGGATCCTAAGCGCGCCCACCAAGGCCTGCGAGATCACCGGAATCAGCGGCTCCAGGATCTTCAGAAGCGCCCCGATCAGCTGAACAAACCCGTCCAGGGCCTGCGGCAGCGCACCCGAGCTGATCGCCGGAAGCAGCCCCTGGACGATCTGCGTCACCAGGTCCACGAACATCGGGGACAGGTCCTTCAGGGCCGGACCCAGCGCCCCCGCGAACGCCCCAGCAAGCTGCCCGATCGGCCCGAGCGCCCCCGAAATCCCGCTTCCCAGCGCCGCCAGCCCCTGACCGACGCCCGACGAGTTCGAGGTCAGCCCCGAGAAGAACGCCGGCAGGCCGCCCTTCATGATGCTCGCGACGCCGTCCGCGAAGCCCTTCAGGATCGGCCCCGCACCCGACGCCGCCTGAACGATCCCGCCGACCATCGGCGTGAAAGCCGAACCCAGCGTCCCGGCCGCATCCGCGCCGTCCTTGAAAATCTGCTTCAGCTGGCCCTTAAACGCGGGCGACGACAACAGCTGCCCGAACGAAGTCGCGGTGTGCCCGACCACGTCGCCCATGTCCTTCAGGGCCTGGTTGAACGTCGGGAGCAGCGGCGATGCGTCCTTCAGCATCTGCGTCAGGCCCGGCAGCATCGCCGTCTGCGCAGTGTTGGACAGCTGCTTCGCGCCGTCCTTCATCGCCAGCAGCTGCTTGACGAACGCCTGCCCGGCCGGCGTCAAATTGGCCATGTCCTGCGCGAACTTGTTCGCAGCGGCACCCCCGCCTGCTGCCGCTGCGGCGGCAGCAAGCTGCTGCTGCTTGTACGTGTCCGAAAGGTTCTGGACGGCTTTCTCCACCTGCTCCGCCGACTGGCGCTGCGCCTCCGCGGCGTCCCGCTGCGCGCGCGCCAGCGACTTCTGCGCGTCCATCACGCCCTGCGCCGCCTGCGCCTGCGCCCGCTGCGCCTGCACGACCTGCGTCGACCCGGCGACGCCCTTGGCGTTCGCGTCGTCGGCCTGCTGCTGCGCCTCCAGGGCGCGCTGCTGGGCGTCCGTCAAATGCTGCTGCGCGTCCTGGACGGCCTGAAGCGCTTCGGCTTTGTCCAGATCTGTCGACAGCGACGAGGACGTGATCCGGGCCGCCTCCTGCTGGGCCCGCGTCAGTGCCAACTGCGCGTCGGCCACGCTGTTCGAGGCGTCCGCCGAAGCATTGTTCAGGTCCGCCAGGGTGTTGGTGGCGTCCTTCCAGGCCTGGTTCAGTGCCTCCGTGGCGTCCTGCTCGGACTGCTGGGCGTTCGCCAGCCGCTCCTGTGCCGACGCCACCGAATCGGCGGAGTTCTGCGCCTCGATCGCCGCCTGATGCCGGGCGTCCGAGATCGCCTGCTCGGCGTTGCGGATTGCGACCGCGTTGTTGAACGCGGTCAGCGCCATCTGTGCCGATGACTCGCCGGCCGCCGCGGACTGGGTACCGTAGTCCTTCAAGGCGGCGATCACACCGCCGAGGCCGAACGCCATCAGCGCGCCGCCGGCAGCCACCGCACCCATCGCCGCAGGGATCGCGGCCAGCACCGGAGCCAGCGCCAGCGCCATCTCGGCCATCAAAGCCATGTGCGAGCCAAGGAACGAGAAGTGCGACGCCGCCCCCGACACTGCGTCGCCCGCGGAAGAAACCCGGGCCCGCAGGGACTCGAATCCGCCGCCGGCGCCGTTCGATGCCGGCTCGAGGTCGGCCATCGCCGCACGCAGCGACCGCGATCCGGACTCTATCGATGAAAACGAACCGCGAAGGCTCCGGGACGCCTCGTCGCCGACCTTGTCCGCCTCGGCCATGGACCGGGCGAACTCGGCCTCGAAGTCGTCGCCCAGCTTGGGCTCGACCGGTACCTCAATGGCGTGGGACGCCCCGCCGGACTTGCTCGCGGCATCCCCAATGGCCCGAAGCTTCCGCTCGATCTCCGCAGCTTTGGCCGACGCCTGATCGTTGACCTTGACGACGATCTCGATCGTGTTCGCCACGGACGCCGCCCCCGATCGTTGCATCGCGCGGGGGAGTTACCAGCTATCAGCAGGCGGCTGTTCGGGGGTTTCGTCCGGCGGATTCCCCAGGGCTTGGATCTTCAGCATCCGCAGCACGGTTGCGTCCATGGCCCTGGCCACCTCGGGAATGCAGTGGAACCGGTCGCACAGGCCGAGGATCAGGTTGGCCTCGGTCAGCTCGGGAGGCTCACCAACGCTTCCGTCGGGATTGACGACAGATCCGGTGGCCGCCCACTGCTCGAGCCGCTCGGCAAAGGGTTACCAACTCCCGACAGGGCTTCCTGCCACGCCCGCGACAGGCGCAGGATGAACGTCGAGTCCTGGGTGTTGACGCCTTCCAGCGTGGCCGGCACCGGCACGCCGTCCTCCTGCAAATTCCAGGACACCAGGTGGGCGGCGAAGTCCTGGAAGACTTCGCGAACCCCGGACACCGAGTCGGCGTCGATGTCCGCGAACGCCTTCTTGGCGGACTCTTCGTCGCTGGCATCCATGTCAAGCATGCGCTTGGCGACGACCGCCATGGCGGCCATGCGGCTCGTGGCCTGCGAGAGTTCCCCGACGGACTGGGAACGCATGCGCACCTCGAGCCCCTCCAGGTCGGTGCCGGCGAAGTCAAGCTTCACGATGATGCGGGGCGCTTCGAAGCCCATGCGTTACCTTTCAGAATGCCCGGGGGCGCGGGTGGGCGGTCAGCTCCAGGTCGGGACGGCGCCGTCGGAAAGCGAGCCGGGAACCGACCACGTGAGAGCACCACCGGTGGCGCGGGTCACGTTGTAGTCGGTGAGCACGCAGTTCGCCGTCAGGCTCTTCCCGGACACCGTCATCGCGACGGCACGGGCCACAGAGGTCGACGGGATCGTGGCGAACACGGCGTGGGAAGCGTTCGCGCCGGGGTTGAACACCCCGTTCAGGGTGATCGAGAAGTCGGCGAGCAGCAGCAGCCGCTCGTTCGCCGCCTTGTCGATGCCGGTCACGTCCTGAACGGCCCGCGGCGTCGAGAACTGGAGGTTCGTGATGTCGTTGCGGAGGTCCTGTGCCGACGCTGCAGCATCTGCCACGGTGAGCGTCGTCCACGAAAGCCCGCTGGTCTTTGCCAAGGCCAACACCCTCTCTGATGTGCAGGGATACGAAAACCGCCGTTGCCGACGGCCGGAAATGAGGGAGCGCGGTCAGCCGCGGTCGATGGCGGTCTGGATCCGGTCCTGGTGGGTGGCGAAGTCGTCAACCCACGACTCGGCACCGGAGTGCTGGAACACGTCGCCGAGGGGGTTGCCCCGCCAGTCGCCGCCGCGGACAACGAACAGCTCCGGACGGTTCAGCGGGATCTTGTGGGGTGACCGGAAGCAGGGCTGGCCGGCTTCGTATACGAGCCACGTCTCGTTTTCGGCGACCTGGACTTCGCTGTACCTGCGCCCGCAGTTCCGCACGTCGTGCAGCTGCTGCGCGTCCAGAACCTCCACGCGGATCCGCCAGCCGAACCGCCAGTCCGGGCAGTTCGCCTCCTCGCAGGTGCCGTTGCGGTAGTGCGTCGAGAGGGGGCTGACGATCTGGTAGGTCTTGTACGCCGTGACCGGCATTCCGGGAGGCAGGCGGAACATGCAGCCCCCTAGAAGACCTGGTTGGCGATCGGGTTGCGGTTGACCATCACGGCGAACGACACGGATGTGAACCCGCCCGATGTTGTGGTGACCGCGCGCAGGTATCTGCGGATCGTGGCCGCGTTCGAGGTGGCTATCCGCTGCGCGGTGTGCGCTGCGGTGGTGGCCGTGAACGACAGGCCGGTGACGTTCGTGAAGCTGCTGTTGTCGGCCGAGTCCTGGATGGTCACGGTGACGTCGGTGCCGGTGAACGCTGTCACCTGCAGGTAGGCCTGCGCGCCGAAGGTGGACGAGGCGCCGCCGTCGATCGAGGATCCGTTGGTGGCTGTCGTGTCCGTTCGGACGCCTGCCGTCAGCGACAGGCCCCATTCCAGGCCGAAGGAGTTCGCGTCGGCGGTGATCGCGAAGGTCAGCATGCCGCCGGTCGCGCGCGTCGGGGCGTAGTCGATCTCTTTGGCGACCATGCAGGCGGTGGGGGTGCCGAGCGCCGAGCGGTGCAGGTACATGGTGTGCTGGTCGGCGGTCGGGAGTGCCGACAGCACGGTGTGCTCCTGGCCGGCCGTCGGGTTGAAGAACGCGCTGTAGGTGATCTGGCCGTCGCGCAGGCCTGCGATGCGTTCGAATCCGAGCTTGTTGATGCCGGTGACATCCAGGAGCGCCACAGAACCGGAGATCTTGCTCAGTGAGCCGACGTCTCCGGACATGTCGTAGCCGCCGACGAGCATTGCAGCGCCGAGGCCGCTGGACTTGGTGATCTCTGCTGCCCGTCCTTCCTGCGTATCCCGCACAAAGGCAGGCGCAACGGGGCGCCATGGGCTGGGCGCCGAAACCGAAGGGGGTGGGTTCTACTCGGCCTGCGTCCAGACGTCGCCGACGACGCACGGCACGGCGATGTTCATGCAGCGGTAGACGGTGCCGGAGATCGCAACGTAGCCCGCTTTGGCTGCGAGGCGCGTGCCGTGGACGCCGAAGATGTCGACGTTCTTGATCAGGCCGCCGAGGGTGAAGTCGCCGTTGTAGGCGGCCATCACCGCGTCCACGGCCTGGGTGATGGCCGGGTCGATGGCGTCCAGCGGCTCGGAAACGGCGTTCAGGTGGATCCGGACCGTCAGGAGCAGGAGCGCCGTGGTGGAGGCCAGGCCGGATTCGTTGTCGAGGGGGTCGACGGCTTCCACCCACGCTGCCGCGATCAGGCCGTTCCCGGGCGCCGACCGCGGTTCGTGTCCTTCGACGGTCTCGAAAAGCCCCGTCTGCGCCAGGTCGGACAGGGCCGCGTTGATGATCGCGGTCGAGTCCAGCGGGACGACGCCGGGCCCCGGCACGGTGATGTCGATGCCGGCCGCCGCATAGACCGAGGAGCCCGCGGAGTCGGTGACCCAGCCGAGGACGCCGTACAGGCCGTCGGCCGTGTAGGTGTGGTGGGCGATGCCGGAGGACAAGCCGAGGGACTTGGCCCCGTCGCCCCAGTCGATGCTGTACGACGCGCCCGCCAGGCCGCCGGTTTCGGTGGCGATGATAGTGGCGGTCGCGGCACCGGTCCCGTCGGAGGTGACGGTGAAGTCGGTGATCGCGAGGTCTCCGCCGCCGCCGGTGCTGTAGACGACGTCGACGCCGTAGAACGTGCCGCCGCCGGCGTTCGTCGGGAACGATCCCGGCGACAGCGTGAACGACCCGTTGCCGTGCGCCCCGGTGGCGTTCGACACCGCGGTCAGGGCCGAATCGCCGGAATCCACCGGGCCGTTCAGCGCACCAGACAGGGCGCCGTAGTTGCCGCCGGTAGTGTAGGAGACGACGAACTGGTCGCCGGTGGTGAAGCTGACCGGGGTGTCGAGGTTGTAGGTGGACCAGCCGCCCGGCAGGTTGTCCGCCATGGTGATGGTCGCGGTCAAGGTGCCGGCCGTGGTCCACAGGTGCCCGCGGCGGCCTGTAACCGCCACCGTGCCCGGCCCGGCCCACACGCGGACTGCCGTGACGTTGACGGCGGTGTTGACGTGGTATTGGGTGCCGAGTTCGTAGCTGGTCGGGTCGGAGGCCTGTGTCGGGTCGGCGCCGCCCCAGCCATTAGCCACGGTTGATCTCCTCGATGTGCCGGTCCACGACCGGCTGCGTCAGCACGCGAATGTTCCGTTCGGTCTCTGCAGCGGCGCGGGACAGCGCGTGGTATCCGGGGAACCGGGTGACCGGGGAGTTGCGGGATCCGACGCCCTCGAGCCACGGCCCGTATTCGAGGTCGCTCTCGGGCCAGCCGTCGTTGACGACCAGGTTCGGGCCGTCGTGGGCGATGTTGACGTGCGACTGGTAGGCGCCAGTGGGGTGCCGGAAGCTGGCATCCATCAGGGACTGCCAGGTGTCCTCGGCGGCCTCGGCGACGGTTTTCTGCACGTCCGCGCACATCTTGCCGAGCTGCTCCACGGTGCGCCCGTCGAACATCGGCCCGTCGAAGTGAACCTCGGTGCTCATACGACGCGCAGCCTGGCCTGGCGGGCGTAGGCGCTGTACGCCTGCTTGCGGATGTCCGCCAGCGACGCCCCGGAGACGGGGCGTTCGTTGTCAGCCGAGCCGACGGTGCGGGCGTACCCGGCGAGGCCCTGCAGCAGGTTGTTCTCAGCCTCGGCCAGCGCAAGCTGCGAGATCAACGACGGTGGCGTGTAGCGCAAGACGGGATCCGCGGCGGTGTGCGTGGCCGCGGGGGTGCCGAATGCTGCGCGGGTCACCGTCCACGACCGGAGGGCGTAGATGGTGGCGCCCGTGTGGGTGGCGGCGCTTGTACCGTCCCAGCCCCGCTTGACGACAACATTCGCGCCGGCCAGGTCGGTGATGAGCATCCGTTCCCCGCCCAGCAGCAGCGTCTCGCCGACGTAGAACGTCCCGCCGGATGGCGTGAGGACCGTGTCGCCGGGGTTGGCCGTGCCGCATCCCGAGCCGGTCTGCGTTTGGCCGGTGGAGGACATTGCCTTGTCCGTCAGCAGCATCCGCTCGGTGCCGGCGAGCACGATGTCGCCGACGCCGGCTGCGGCACCGTTGGTGACGGACAGGGTGGTGCCGGTCAGGTCGGTCACGTTGGCGGCCAGCGTTCCCGCCGGCGCCGTGGCGGTGTTGTACCCGTAGGTGCCGATGATGGAGATGCTGCGCTGCGGCGTGGATCCGGAACTGAAAGCCGCGACCGTCGACCGGTCGAGTTCCAGGTAGGTGAACGGCGGCCCGGAGTTGAACGGCTCGAAGAAGCAGTCGCCAATCGGGATGGTGACGCCGCCGGACACGACCGCGCCGGGGTCGGTGGGGACGGCGGCCAGTTCCCACTGGTCGAGCCACAGGCGCCACGGCACGGCCCGCTGGTGGTTCGGCCACGCCCACTTGCGGGTGGTGTCCCGGGGGTAGAACACGCGCCGCATCTGGCTGTCGATCTGGCGGGACGCTCCCTGGATGGCGCGGTCGACGTCGTCGTCCGAGCGGGCGGTCGCCTTGATGTCGAGGGCCTTCTTAACGGCCTCGCGGGTGATGTAGCAGGGCTCCGAGACGGCCATGACACCCCCTGCCGGTGCGAGTGCCTACAGGGAGGGGCGCATCCAGTCCCGGGGGTACTTGAAGTCCCCCCAGGGACAGTAGAGCTCGTTCTCGGCCCCCGATGGAGTGGTGAGCAGCGGTTCTCCGTCGTTCGGGCAGGCCATCGGCGGCGTGGTGGCCCAGTACTCGCGCTCGGCCGCGGCCTCTTGGAGGATGCTATAGAGCTGGTACCAGGACACTGCGGACCTCCGCCACGACTACGGCGCCGGCGACGCCTTCTTCGCCGCCGTCTTGCGGGCCAGCTTCGCCGGGGGCATCTCGGCGTCCGGTGCGGCATTTTCGTTGCGGTCGCCATCCGTGACGGCCGTTTCGAATTCCGCAGTCATGACCTCGTCGGCCACAACCTCGTTGGCAACTTCTTCGGTGTCGGCCAGGGCGTTCGACGCCCCGCCGCCCACGGTGATCTTCGGCATGTTCTCCTCCTCCGCGTCCGCCTCATGCTCGGGCCTCGCGTAGATCTCGGAAACGGCCTGGCACTGTGGGCACCGCAGCAGCCCCACCGCGAACCGGGTGGAGCAGCCGCGGCACCTCATCAACGACATCAGGCCGCCACCACCTGCGCGGCGACGTCCAGCGGGATGTACACCAAGTCCCACTTGACGCTGCCGGTGTTCGTCGCCGACGTGGTGATGGTGATGCTGCCGATGTTCACCACGAACGGCGCCGACGGCAGCGCCACGCCGGCCTGGGTGGACAGGTCGACCACCGTCGCGCCGCCCGGGTTGGTCCCGAAGTGGGTGCCGATCGGCGCGGCGATGATGGACGTGGCAGTCCCCATGGCTGTGGTCGAGCCGGTGCCGACGGTCGGCGCCGTGCCGATCGCCAGGGTGCAGGCCTGGTTCTGCACGGCCGTGGTGACCTCGCCGACCAGGGACACCACGGCGATCCGGCCGCCGGACACGGTGAAGATGTTGCCGGTCGCGCCGCCGGGAAGCGTTGCCGTGGCCCGTGCGACGGCGATGCCCAGGGCGATGGTGCGGACGTCCTGGTTCTTGATCAGGGTCGTCATGTCAGGCGCTCACCTTCGCGAGGTTCGCCGGGCCGCGCTGGACGGTCAGGTCGTGCAGGATTGCCATGACCAGGCCGGAGCCGCCCGCGGAGACCTTCACGTAGTTCTTCGGGTCCGGCAGCATCGTGCCGAGCACGTCGAAGGACACGGTGCCGGAAGCGATGGTGACCGCGTTCGACGCGGCCTGCGTCGCCTTGACCCAGGTGGCGGTACCGTCGGTGGCCGTGCAGGTGTACTTGCGGGTGATGATGTTGCCGGGGGTCGCATACGAGCCGGCGAACGACGACGCCACGGTGATCGTGAACGTGTCGTTGCCGGTGCACACGAACGTGATACCGGAGCAGTCACGCATGGACAGCGCGACTCCCGCGGCGATCGGCACCACGTTGTACTTGTAGCCAAGACCTTCGATGGCCATGATGTGCCTTTCCGACTGGGTACTTGGCGCGGGGCGTCACTGCCGCGTTGCGAACCCCCGGCCGGGGGCTTATTGCCGGCCGGGGACGGCGCTGGTTCCGGGCATGAAAAAAGCCCCTCGATGTCGAGGAGCTGCCTGGAGGTCTTGCGGATGGAGCAGGGGTGAGCCGGTCGTCTGCGTCAGGGGCGCGTGGCCAGGTTCACGAACGGCGACAGGGTCGGTCCGGAGTTCTTCGGGGTGATCGCCGACTGGATCCACGGTCGGCCGTCGAGACGCTCGATGATCCGGAAGGCGGTCTTGTCCGACTGGAACTTGAACTCCGTCGAGGAGCTCGACTGCATCATCTGCCGGTCGCCGATGAGGTAGTACGACAGGTCGACGAAGTTCAGGTCGCCGGCGGTGCCGAGCGCGCTGGTCTTCTCCGTGAAGATCACCGGGCGGCCCAGGACCGACACCGGAGGCGCCGCCGAGCCGGAGTTCTGCAGGTTGCCCAGCCACACGGCCGAACCGCCGGTACCGACCGACAGGGCCATGGTGGCCAGCTGCGGGAAGGTGTCGATGCTCGCGATCCACACGGCGCTCTGCAGAGCCGTCGGCAGCATGCGGCTGAACATCTTGACGACGTTCTCCCACACGATCGTCGCCGTCGGCTGGCCGGACTCGGCCGCGACCTGCGCGGTCGCGGGGCAGCCGATGAAGCCGAGGGGCTCGCCGGCGGCGGAGCCGGTCATGAACGCCACATCCTCGTACCAGGCGATGGCCTTGGGGAAGATGCTGTCGAAGAACGCCGAGAAGGCAGGCGCGTCGGCGAGCAGCTCGTTGGGAACCTCGGCGTAGGCCGTCAGCTTCTTGGCGTCAAGGGTGACGCGGCCGAAGCTGGCCTGGGACTCGGTGAGGTTCGCGGCCTCCTCCGTCCAGTAGGCGGTGATGCCGCCGAAGATGGAGGAGGCGTTGCTGGTGGAGTCCACCATCGGGATCGGGACGCGCAGCGAGTCCATCGGGATGACCTGCGCCCGGGGCCGGACGACCGCGCTCTCCAGCGCCACCTGCAGCAGGTCGCTGCGCAGGTTCTCCGGGATGAGGAACCCGCCGTCGGCCGGCACCTCGGACCCGAAGGAGTTCATCAGGGTCTCGTAGCGCTCGCGCTTGGCCAGCAGCTGCGGGTCGCGGGCGACCCGGACCCGGTCGGCCTGGATGGCCTGGAACAGCTCGGCAGAGTCGGCGAAGATGCCCTCCGTTTTCAGGCCCGGGGCGTGCCGGTTGTTCAGCGCCCGCTCGGCCGACGTGAGGCCCTTGACGTAGGGGCGTGCCGACGGCCCCGGGGACAGGTCGACGGGCGGCGCGTCCTTGGCGTCGCCGCCGTTGGCAGCCAGGAACTCGGCCATGCCGAGCTGCACGCCCTCGCGGATCTGCGCCTGGATGTCCGGGTCCTTCTTGGCGACCTTGGCCTGATAGGCCCTCATGAAGTCGCCGAACTTGCCCTCGGTGAAAACGGCCTGCATGCGCGGGCCGTCGTTGAGCATCTCCTCGAGCTCGTGGGGGGCTTCGGGAATGGTGATCGTCGTCATCAGTGGGCCCCTTCCACGGCCTGGATGAACTGCTTGGGATCCCACGTCCAGGCGTCGCCGGGGTTGTCGTGGGTGTGGTTCTTGGTCTCGTCGTCGCCCTTCTCGGCGTCGTCGAGGTGGGCTTGGAGGTGGGCTTCGACGCCCGCGCGGTCGGCGTCCGGGATGTCGGCGCCGGACAGGCGCGCCTTGCCGTTGCGGCAGGCGGCGAGGTTCGCCGGGCCGCCCTTCTTCTCGTGGTGCGGGAACTTGAAGGCGCTCTTCTTGTCGTCTTCGTCGTCGTCGCCCGGCGTGTGACTGGACTCGTCGGCGTCGGCGCTTTGCCACGCGTGGCAGTAGTGCAGGTCGGCGTATTCGGCGGGCATCGCCGCCACGGCGGCCGGCCCGTCCCATGCGGTGTCCTCGGTGGCGGTGTGGTGCACCGGGATGGCCTTGTTCAGCAGCGGCATTGACTCGAGGCCGAGGATCCGCTGCGAATCGCTACCGTCGTCGGGGTCAGCAACCTGATTTGCGGAACCGCGGATGCGGAGGTTCGTGCGCAGCCACGCCAGAAGCGCATCCCCGGAACCCTCGCCGCTCCATTCGATCTCCACGGTACGAACGTCCGGACCCCGTTCGGATTCAACGTCGGCTTCGGGCCCGGGAACGACGAAACCCCGGTCCGTTTCGGCCGGGGCTTCGGTGGGCGGGGCTTCTGGAGTTGGCGGCGGTACGGCTTCGGGCTCGGGCACCGCCGTTTCCGGTGCTTCGGACATCTGGTTCCGCAGCGCCTGCGGGACGCGCCTGAACACCGACAGGTCGAAGGTCGCAGCCATCTGCTGCAGATCCTCGTCCCAGTTGCCGCCGCCAGCCCCAGGCACGACCGTCTGACCCGTGCCGGCCGGTGCCGCCTGGGGCACAAGCCGGTCGGCCAGGCCAGCATCGACTGCTTCTTGCCCGATGTACCAGGTCTCCGCGAGCATCGCGGCCCGCCAGTCCGCGACCGGCTTGCCGGTGCGATCGGCGTAGATCGACGCGATGTTGTCCGAGACGCGGTCGAGCAGTTCGGCCTGCTCACGCATGTCAGCCGCGTTGCCGATGCACATCCCGAAGCCGTCGTGGATCATCATGCTGGCGTTGCGGCCCATGACGATCTCGGTGCCGGCCATGGCGATGACTGACGCGATCGATGCGGCCAGGGCATCGACGTAGGTGGTGACGTTGCCACGTGCGGCGAGGAACGCGTGGATCGCGATCCCGTCGAAAACCTCGCCGCCGGGGCTGTTCAGGTGCAGGTCGATGGGCCCCTGGATGTCCTTGAGGTCGTCGATGAAATCCTGCGCGGTGACGCCCCACCAGCCGATCTCGTCATACACCATGACCTGGGTGGGGGCTCCGGCCTGGGCCTTGATGCGGTACCAGTCGTTGCGTCCGGCGCGGAGGTTCGCGATCGTCCTGGTGGTCTTGAAGCGCGACCGATCCATCACACCGCCTCGAGTTCGTGTCCGTTGATGTGGGCCGTGTGAGCCGGCTCCAGGAGGTCGACGAGCCGGTGGAGCATGCTCATCACGTCGCCGTCGAGGCGGTTCTCCGGCTCGGCCGCGGTCTCGTAGCGGGCGATCAACGCGCCGCGGCAGCGTTCGCCGCCCTCGCAGCCGATGTAGCCGGACGTGGGGTAGGCCGCGGACGCCTCGGCGACAGCACCGGGATCGTCGGAGAACCCGAACGAATGACCGTCGATCTCGTAGCAGGCCGGGCACGTGTTGGTGTCCCGGATCTCCGAGGCGATCAGTTCGCAGCGGGGCCCTGCGGTGAATGTGCCGTGCCGCGCCTGGTTCCCGGCGGCGGCCAGCGCCCCGGCCAGGTGCGTCTTCGCGGTGGCCGGCGACAATCCCTGTAGGAATGCCTCGACGTGCGCAGTCACCTGTTCGGGGTCCGGGATGGTCGCACCGCCGGCGTAGCGAGCGGCTTCCCGGCCGGCGGAGGTGGCCAGCTCGTTCGCCATCGTCGCGGCGGTCGCCTCGGCGAGCCCTTCGAGTTGTGTCGAGGCGGGCGCGACGGCCTGGATGGTGACACCCTGCCGCTTGGCTTCCCGCGCTGCCTGCTCGGCGGCGGTGGTGCCGTAGGCGAGCATCGCGGCCAGGATCAGCGCCTTGGCGGCGGCGTAGTCGATGACGAGGGATCCGAGTGTACCGATGGCTCCAGCAACGACGGCTTCCTTGATCTGCTCGACGGCCTGCGCCTGCTGGTCCGGGGTAACCTGCTGGGCGTAGTCGGCGGCGAGCTGGTCGGCTGCCTGCTGGTGTTGGGCGTCAAGTTCGGACAGGTCGACCTGGGAGGGGTCGTGGCCTTCGGCAACCGCGTTGAACGGACGCAAAACATCGGCGCGCATCCGGTTCTGGGTCGGAGCTTCGACGTCGGTGGCGACGTTCGGGTCGGCGTCCTGTCCGGGCTGGCCGC
>Ga0134128_10000789_pt1 | contig 43048 bp, 37 predicted proteins | sample KB31754_FD_96462 | JGI IMG/M metagenome (GOLD analysis project Ga0134128, IMG submission 96462) | Terrestrial soil microbial communities with excess Nitrogen fertilizer from Kellogg Biological Station, Michigan, USA - KB3-175-4 | ecosystem: Environmental > Terrestrial > Soil > Unclassified ...
ATCGGGCTCTGGGTCGCGGATGGCCTCGCTCAAGTCTGCAAGCTCGAGGACTGCCTGATGCAAGGCCGCATGAATTGCGAGCGCATCGAGCTTTCGCCGGGCCCCTGAGCCGCGGCGTCGATCAGGGAGGCGGAAAGAGGCGGATCGAGACCTCGATCCCGACCCGATCCGGGTAATTGGAGGGAAGCGGCGGGAAAGGCAAACTGTCGCGGATCATGCCGGCCACCGCCTGGTCGATGCCCGCAACACCCGAAGATCGCGCCAGCCTCATGCCGAGAACCCTGCCGGAGCGATCGATGGCGATGTCGTAGACGGCGGTTCCTTCGACCGGCAACCCGAACTGACCGATGATGTGCGGATAGACGCGGTGACGCTCGATCCGCGCGTGAAGCTCATTGAGGTAGGGATCGCCCGTCTCGAAGCGCTCGCCGGGTTCGACATTAAGACGGCGCCGTGGCGACAGAATTGCCGCACGCGGGGTCGGCGCCTCCTTCTTCTGCGGCTCCAGCCGAGCCACCTCCTTGTGCGGGATAGGCTTGACCTTCTCCGGGGCGGGCGGTTTGTCGGGCGCGGGCACGGGTTTTTCCGGCGGAGGCGGTGGCGCGTTCTTGTCGGGCGCCGGCTGCTCGGGAGCCGGCGGCGGTGGCGCGGCAGCTTCCTTGGCGGTCGTCTCAGCGGGAGGCGGCGCGGTGGTGCGCTGATCGGGTCCGGATTCTCGATAACCGAGCGGCGCCGGCTTGGGTGCCGGCGCGGTCGCCGCCGGGGGCGGCGGTGGCGGAGGATGAGGGCGGGCGAACACGATCCGCACCGGGACAACCTTCGGCTCGGTGAGCGGCACCGGATGCGACCAGTCGACGATAAACGAAAGCAGAACCAGCAGATGGAGGGTGGCCGCCGCGAGCAGGGCGAGCCAAGGGAAGGGCTCGCGGTCTTTGGGCACCACGACCTTGCCGATGAGCATGTCGGCCGGCAGGGCCAATGGCGAGCCGCCCGTTTCGCCCTCGCTCACCCCATTCTCCCGAACCGTCGCGGCATCTCGTGATAGGAATCTTCGACCCGCTCCATCCCCGGAGCGCCGGTTACTTTCAGTATAGCGCGCCGGGTGAGATGGAAGCTGCCTAGTCGAGCTTCGGCGCGATCGCCGGGTCGGCCAAGATTTCGGCGTTATGCTCGCCCAGCAAAGGCGCTCTCCTGCGCATGGGCGGGCGCTCGCGGTCGAAGGAGATCGGCAGCGCGATCAGGTCGATGTCGGCGCCGGGAACGGACTCGATCATGCCGAGCGCGTCAGTCTGCGGTGCGACGACCACGTGAGCAAGATCCTGGATCGGCGCGCAGGGAACGCCCGCCGCTTCGAGATGCTCCACCCAATGGGCCATGCTCGCCCTTTCGATGATCGCCTGAAGCTGCGGCATCAGCGCAGGCTTATTGGCGAGCCGCAACGCGTTTGTCTTGAACCGCTCATCCTCCGCCCATTCCGGTCTGCCGAGCGCGACAGCCAGCTTGCGGAACAGCCGATCGTTGGCAGCGGCGATGATGATCTCGCCATCGGCGGCGCGGAACGCCTCGAAGACGACCAGGCGCCGGCTACCGGTGCGATGGCGCTGCGGCGTTTCGCCCGTGACCTTGAAGCTGGCAAACGGCACGGTGAGCCAGGTGAGCGCGGTCTCGAACAGCGAGGCGTCGACAATTCCACCGCGGCCGGTCCGCGTGCGCCGCAGCAATGCAGCGATGCAGCCGAGCGCCAGCCACATCCCCGAGCCCATGTCGAGAAGCGGGACGCCGATCCGGGTCGGCGCCGCATCCTCGGCACCATTGACGCTGAACAGCCCGGCGAAGGCCTGAACCATGGGCTCATAGCCCGGTTTCAAACGGAGCGGCCCCTTGTGCCCGAAGGCGGAAAGCGAGGCGTAGACCAAGCGAGGATACTCGGCCGTCAGCGCCTCCGCACCGAGACCAAGCTCTTCCATGGCGCCGGGGCGCATGTTGTGCAGGAGCACGTCCGTCGCCGCGAGCTCGCCGCGCAGCCAAGCGATCGATTTCGGATCCTTCAGATCGAGGGTAATGCTGCGCTTGTTGCGGTTCACTGTTTGGAAGATCGCCGCTGTTCCTTGCCAGAAAGGCGGTCCCCAGCCGCGTGCGTCATCGCCCTGCGGGCGTTCAAGCTTGATGACATCGGCGCCTAGCGTCGCAAGAACCTCGCCGGCATAAGGGCCTGCAAGATTCTGGCCGATTTCGACTACTTTGATTCCGTCGAGCGGCAATATCATCTGGGCCAATTTCCCTGGTCTTCCGTCTGCCGTTGCATGGTGGGGCCACCGGGATCGGCTGTCGAGCCCGGCGGTGGCGCTTGAGCCGAGACTGCCAAGTTCCTATACAGGCAGCGTCGCGCCGGGGGCGCGAAGCCAATGAGGCAGTCTTTGACCAAGGACCGCGTTCACCGCGAGGCCAAGTTTTCGGTGGGGCAGATCGTACGGCACCGGCTCTACCCATTTCGCGGCGTGATCTTCGACGTCGATCCCGTATTCAGCAATACAGAAGAATGGTACCAGTCGATTCCGGCGGACCGCCGCCCGTCCAAAGATCAGCCCTTCTATCATCTGCTGGCGCAAAACGCGCAAGGCGGCCCCTACGAAGCCTATGTCTCGGAACAGAACTTGCTGCCGGACGCTGAGAACGGCCCGGTCACCCATCCGATGATCGACGTGGTGTTCGAGCGGCTCGCCGGCGACCACTACGTCCTGCGGGCGAATCGCCAGCAATAGAGCTCAGCGCCGGCGCCAGGTGAAGACCGAGGAGACGGCGTAGTTCCAGACGGAGCCGACGATGGCTCCGGAGATCCCGGCGAGCCACCACACATTGTTGGCGGCGAAGACATAGGCGGCGATGCCGACATTGCCGACGGCGCCGACGGCACAGATCAAATAAAAGGAGAGAAGCCCGCGGATCAGCCGCCAGCCTTTGAGCCGTTGATCTCGGTAGGTGAAGAGATTGTTCAGGAAGAAATTGGAGGTCATCGCCACCACGGTGGCGACCGCCTGCGCCCCGGTAAAACCGAGCGAGGGAACGGCGAGGCATGTACGCAGAACGCCCAGGTGAACGCCGAGGCCGAGGACGCCGATCAGGCCGAAGAGCGCGAAGCGGACGGGGACGAGATGGCCGACCAGCTTGTCGGCCAGCAGCATGCCGAACTCCCAGGCCACCAGCGTATCAAGCTTGCTGGTCCCATGGCGACGCGGCCGAAACTGGTAGGGCAGCTCCTTCAGGCGCAAGCCTTCGGGCGAAGAGGCCAGCAGGTCCAGCAGGATCTTGAAACCCTGACCAGACAAGTTGCGAACCGACTGATCGAAGACTTCGCGGCGCATCATGAAGAAGCCGCTCATCGGATCGGCGATTTCGGTCTTGCAGACGATGCGCGACAGCCTGGTTGCGAAGCTGCTGATGCCGGCGCGGCGCTCGTCCCACCCGCCAAAACCCCCGCCTTCGACGTAACGCGAGCCGACGACGAGGTCGCACTCTTCCTGCTTCAGCACCTGCAGCATGCGCGGCAGAAGCCGCTCGTCATGCTGGAGGTCGGCATCCATCACGGCCACGAAGGGGGCGGAGGTCGCGAGCACGCCCTCGATGCAAGCCGTTGAGAGGCCACGCCGGCCGATGCGCTGAACGCAACGCACCCGTGGATCCTGCCGGGCAATGCGACGTGCCGCCTCCGCCGTCCCGTCCGGCGAATCATCGTCGACGAAGATCAGTTCAAAATCGCAGTCCTCAAGCGCCGACGCGACGAGATCGAGGACGAGCGCAACGTTCTCACGCTCGTTGAAGGTCGGCACGATGATGGCGAGTTCCGGCGTCCGGCTCACCGCCGGCAGCTCCGCTGATCTGGTGGACCGCGCCTCGTTCCGCAAGCTGGCGTCCCTTCGAAGCCGAGCCAGTAGCCTATCCCGCCGCCCACCGCAAGCAGAAGCCGGAAGACAGGCAGGCGGACGGGTGCTACACCTTGCCGCGCAGGGCAGGCGGGGAGAGCAGGAGAATGGCGCGGATCGAGGTGCCGGGCGGCCAGGTCGAGGTCACCTCCTTGGGCGAAGGCCCCGATCTCGTATTGCTCCACTCGCTGCTCATCGACCGCTCGGCTTTCGATCGCGTGCTTCCCGAACTGTCGCGAAGCCGCCGCGTGCACCTCGTGGCGTTGCCGGGCTTCGACGCATCGAGCCCCGCCGGACCCGCGGTCGAGGATTATGCCGACCGGATCGCCGCGGCGCTGGCGACGCTTCGCCTCAGTCCCGACAGCGCCGTGCTCGGCAACGGATTCGGAGGCTTCATCGCGGTGGCGCTGGCGGCCCGCCATGGCACGCTCTTCGACAAGCTGCTGCTGATCGACACCGCCGCGCGCTTCCCCGCTGCGGCCAAGTCGGCCTTTGGCGTGATGGCGGAGAAGGTCGAGACCGGAGGGATGGGCGCCGTTGCCGAGATCGCAGCGCGCCGCATCTTTCATGACGCCTATCTCGCGGCGCATCCTGAAGCCGTGAGCGAGCGCCGAGCCGTGCTCATGCGCTTCAATCCGAGCGCTTTCGTCTCGGCCTGCCGGGCGCTGGAGCGGGTCGATCTCAAGGACCAGCTCGGCCGCATCGCCAATCCAACCCTGGTCATCGTCGGCGAATTCGATGCCGCGACGCCGGTGGATCTTGCGCGCGAGCTCGCCCGCGAGATCAAGACTGCGGCATTCGTGCTGTTGCCCGGGTGCGGCCACTGTCCGCCGCTCGAGCAGCCGGAGGCATTTCTGGCCGCTGCAGGAGCTTTCCTCGGCTTGCGGAGCCGCTGATCGCCGATCACACAGCCGGCCAATGTGCCGGCTCTCGCCGCTATGACCGTCAAAGCCCCCTTCCCTTCACGGGGAAGGGGGCTTTTTTACTTTGGCGTCGCGAATCGCCCGCCACAGCCGTTCGGGAGTGGCCGGCATGTCGAAATGGCGAATGCCGAGCGGGCGAAGCGCGTCGTTGATCGCGTTCATCACCGCGGGAAGCGCGCCGACCGCGCCCGCTTCGCCGGCGCCCTTGATGCCGAGCGGATTGGTCTTTGCCGGCACCTCGTTGCTCTCGACCGCAATCATTGGCAGATCGTCCGCGCGCGGCATGCAGTAGTCCATGAAGGAGCCGGTGAGCAGCTGGCCGCTCGCGCTGTCGTAAATCATGTCCTCGCAGAGAGCCTGGCCGGCGCCCTGAGCGATCCCGCCATGGATCTGGCCTTTCAGCAGCAGCGGGTTGACCACCCGGCCGACATCGTCGACGACGGCGTAGCGCACGATCTTGGCTGTCCCGGTCTCCGGGTCGATTTCGATCTCGCAGACATGGCAGCCGTTGGGAAAAGTTGCGCCGGGCGGCGTCACCACCGCCTGCGCGCCCAGCCCGAGCTCGAAGCCGCGCGGCATGCGCTGTGCCACGAAGGCCGCCTTGGCGACCTCGACCAGCGCTACCGTCCGGTCGGTGCCGGCCACGGTGAAGATGCCGTCGGCGAATTCAATGTCCAGTGCCGAGGCCTCCACCAAGTGGGCGGCGATCAGCTTGCCCTTTTCGATGATCTTCTGTGCCGCGCCCAGAAATGCGGCGCCGCCGACGCTGGCCGAGCGCGACCCGAAGGTGCCCCGCCCGTGAAAGACCAGATCGCTGTCGCCGTAGAGTACGCGGACACGCTCCGGCGGAAGGCCGAGGACATGACCGGCGAACTGCCGATACATGGTCTCGTGGCCCTGGCCGTGCGAGTGCGTTCCGGCAAGCACGGTTGCATGTCCGGTCGGATCGAAGCGGATCTCGATCGCCTCTTCGAGCGGCAGATCCGCCGGACCGCCCGCAATCTCGATGATGCTCGCAATCCCGGCGCCGTAGAGCTTGCCGCTTTTCGCCGCGGCGGCACGGCGAGCGGCGACGCCCTGCCAATCCGCCAGCCTCAGCGCCATCTCCATCGTCTTTGCGAAGTCGCCGCTGTCGTAGGTGAACACCAGGCCCGTCTTGTAGGGCAGAGCGGCCGGCGGGATCATGTTGCGGCGCCGCAGTTCCACCGGATCGATGCCGGTCTGCCGCGCGGCGATATCGATGATGCGTTCGATGCAATAGGATGCTTCCGGCCGTCCCGCGCCGCGATAGGGACAGGTCGGATTGGTGTTGGAGAACACGCCGGTAACATTCACATGGATGTGCGGTGTCGTGTAGGGGCCGGCGAGGCCCCCAAGATTGTTGGTCGCGACATGGACGCCCATCGAGGCGAGAAACGCGCCGAGGTTGACGATCGTATCGACCCGCAGCGCCAGGAACTTGCCGTGCTCGTCGAGCGCAAGCGATACCTCGGAGCGGTTGTCGCGCGCGTGATGGTCGGCAATGAAGCTTTCACTCCGTTCGGCGATCCATTTGACGGGCCGTCCCACCTTGCGTGCGGCCCATAGCACGAGCGCGAGTTCCGGAAAGGCGCTTCCCTTCATGCCGAAGCCGCCGCCGACATCGGGCGAAATGACGCGGAGGCGATTGGCCGGGAGCTTGAAGATGCGGTCCGTCAGCTCGGCGCGCGTACGATGCACGCCCTGCAGTCCCGCATGGAGCGTGTAGCGATCCTCGCGATCGTCATAGAGGCCGAGCGCGGTGCGGCCCTCGAGCGGATTGACGGCGACCCGGCTGATGTGAAACCGCTCCGTCACCACATGCTTGGCACGGGCAAAGGCGGTGTCGACCCGGGGCTTGTCACCGAGCTGGTGGACAAAACAGACATTGTCTGGAACCTCGTCCCAAACCGCTGGCGCTCCCGGCATCGGCGCAGACGCGGTATCCGTGACCGAGGGGAGCACTTCCCAATCGATGGCGACGAGCTCGGCCGCATCCTTCGCCTGCGCGAGGCTCTCGGCGATCACAGCCGCCACCGGCTCGCCGACATGGTGGACGCGGTCGAGCGCGAGAACGCGGTAGGGCGGCACAAAATTGGGCGAGCCATCGGTGCGCCGCCGCTGAACCACAGAGGAAAAGGTGCCGAGCCCATCCGATTCGGCGTCGCGTCCGGTCAGAACGGCGAGCACCCCGGGTGCGGCGGCGGCCGCCGCCCCGTCGATCGAACGCAGCCGCGCGGCGGCGTGCGGCGAGCGCAGGACGTAAAGATGGGCCTGATGCGGCAGCTCGATGTCGTCGGTATAGCGGCCACGCCCGCGCAGCAGCCGAAGGTCCTCTGTGCGCGGTACGGCGCGGCCAAGATCGAATTCACGCACCGGCTCCTCCCCGAAGTGGCGCGTGATCCTGCCCGCCCTCCGGTGTCTCTGTCCAGACATTGACAAGCCCTGCGGCTCGTGCGGATATGCGGTGAGGCAGGCTTGGGCCAGTGTTGATCGGCCGATAAAATGGCGGCGCGCCTCCAAGGGAGGATGGTTGATGGTGAAGCGTAGTTGGCTCGGCATCGCCCTGTCGCTGGTGCTGGCAAGCTCGGCGATCTGCCGAGCGCAAGAGCCGCTGAAGCTCAGGATCGGTTGGGCGGTGGTGCCGGGTCAGCTCACCTCCATCATTTTCGCCAAGCCGGACATCCTGAAGCATTATGGCAAGTCCTATACGGTCGAGCTCACCCATTTCCGGGGCAGCACGCCGCAGATCACGGCGCTGGCCGCGGGAGAGCTCGACATCGCTGCGCTCGCCTTCTCCTCCTACGGGCTTGCGATCCAGAACGCGCATATGGACGATCTGCGCCTCATCGGCGACCTCTACCAGGACGGCATCGACGGCTATTACGCCAACGAGTATCTGGTCCGGACCGACAGCCCCATCCACAAGATCGAAGATCTCAAGGGCAAGGTGCTCGCCACCAACGGAATCGGCGGCGCCGTCGACATGGCCCTGCGCAAGATCCTGAAGGATCACGGACTCCTGGAAAACCGGGACTACCAGATCGTCGAGATCCAGTTCCCCAACATGGCGGCCGCGCTCGAGGAGAAGAAGGTCGATCTGGCCGGCATGGTCATGCCCTTCGCCCTCATGGCCAAGAAGACCGGCAAGGTGCGCACGCTCTTCACCATGAAGGATGCGATGGGCGAGGCGCAGACGACGCTGATGGTCGCGCGGGCGGGCTTCATCGCTGCGCATCGGGCGGTCCTCGTCGACTTCTTCGAGGATTGGCAGCGCGCGATGCGCTGGTACTACGATCCCAAGAACCGGGCCGAAGCGATCAAGATCCTCTGCAACTTCACCAAGCAGCCGCCCTCGGCCTATGAGGATTGGCTCTTCACCAAACAGGACTACTATCGGAATCCGGATGTGATCCCGAACGTCAAGGCATTGCAGAACAACCTCAATGTCCAGAAAGAGCTGGGGCTGCTCAAGATCTCAATCGACGTGAACAAGTATGCGGATTTGTCGCTGGTCGAAGAGGCGGCGAAGCGGCCGCATTAGCGCGGAGCGGTGTCCGGGATGACGGCGACGGGCATCTCCTTCCGGCAGGTCAGCCATACCTATCGGCCGCCGCGCGGCGGAGCGGTGCTGGCGCTGGAAAACGTGTCGCTCGAAGTGCGCGAGCGCGAATTCCTGGCGCTGCTGGGGCCGAGCGGCTGCGGCAAGAGCACGCTCCTCTATCTTCTGGGCGGGTTCCTGCCGGTCGAGACGGGAAAGATCACGGTGGGCGGCGAGCTCGTCACCGGCCCGGGCCCCGACCGTGGCATTGTCTTCCAGAATTTCGCGCTCTATCCGTGGAAGACCGTGCGCCAGAACATCCTCTATGGCCTGGAAAAACAGCGGCTGCCGCGTCCCGAGCGGGAAAGGCGCACCCAGGAGCTGATCGAGCTGGTCCACCTCAAGGGCTTTGAGAACAGCTTTCCGGCGCAACTCTCGGGCGGGATGAAGCAGCGCGTCGCGATCGCGCGCACGCTGGCGATCGATCCGGCGATCCTACTCATGGACGAGCCTTTCGGGGCGCTCGATGCGCAGACGCGCGCGCTCATGCACGAGGAGCTGCTGGCGATCATCCGGCGCGCCCCCAAGACGGTGGTCTTCGTCACGCATGACGTGCGCGAGGCGGTCTATCTCGCGGACCGGGTGGCGGTGATGTCGGCACGGCCGGGGAGGATCAAGGAGATCGTCGATACGAGCTTCGGCGGCCGGCGCGGGGCCGAGATCGCCAGCACGCCCGAATTCGCCGAGAAGGTGGATCACCTCTGGAGCCTCGTGCGCAATGAGGCGATTCGCGCGCAGGAGCAGCGCGAGTGATCGTGATGAAGACGCTGCTGATCCGCTACTCGCCGCTGCTGCTGCTCGCCGCCGCCTGGGAGGTCGCGCCGCGCCTCGGCATCATCGACCCTGAAACCCTGCCGCCGTTGAGCGCCGTCGCGAGGGCGTGGTTCCGGCTGCTTCGCGATGGTGATCTTGCCGTCAACGGCCTCTCGTCGCTGCAGAACCTTGCTGTCGGGCTGGCCCTCGGGATCGTGATCGGCGTGGTGCTCGGCATATCGATGGCTTGGTATCGGCCGGTCGAGGTCCTGATCAATCCGCTCGTTCGAGTGCTCTACCCGTTGCCCCGGTCGGCGCTCATTCCGGTGATGATCCTGTGGTTCGGTCTGGGGGCGGCATCGAAGATCGCGGCCGTGTTCCTGGGCTGCCTGCTCCCGGTGGTCATCGGTGCCTACAACGGGGCGCGCGGTGTCGAGCAGGTGCTGGTCTGGTCGGCGCTTGCCGCCGGCGCCAAGCGCCGTCAGGTGCTTTGGGACGTGGTGCTGCCGGCCGCCATGCCGGAGATTCTGGCCGGCATCCGCAACGCGCTCGCGCTTTCCTTCATTCTGCTGATCGCGGCCGAGCTGCTGATCAGCCAGCACGGCATGGGCTATCTCATCTCTTCCTTTGGCGAGGGCGGCGCCTATGACGCGATGTTCGCCGGCGTGTTCACCGTCTCGGCCGTCGGCTTCCTTGCCGATCGCGCCTATCTTCTCCTGATGGGGTGGGCGCTCAGATGGCGGGGCTGAGCGCGCTCGCCCGTACGCTGCCGCGCTGGATCTCGATCCTGGCGCTGCTTGCCGCGTGGCAAGGCTTTGCCGAGGCGCATGTCGTATCGGCGTTTCTCCTGCCGGCTTTCTCAACGGTCGCTCTGCGGCTCTATCACGACGTCCTATCGGGCGATCTGGTGTGGGCGGTCGCGTTGACGCTCTATCGCGCCTTTGTGGGTTTCGTGCTTGCCGGATGCTTCGGCATCGCCATCGGCATCATGATCGCGCGCGTGTCGCTGGCGCGCTGGTTCTTCGATCCACTGGTATCGATCGGCTTGCCGATGCCGAAGATCGCCTTTCTTCCCGTCTTCATCCTGTGGTTCGGGGTATTCGACTCCTCGAAGATCCTGATGACGGCGTTCTCCGCCATCTTTCCCGTGATCGTCGCAGCCTGGGCCGCGGCGGAGGGCGTCGAGTCGGTGCTGCTGTGGTCGGCCCTGAGCCTCGGCGCCGGCCGGCGGCAACTGCTCTGGGAGATCGCGCTGCCGGCAGCGCTGCCGCAGATTTTCACCGGACTGCAGGTGGCGATGCCGATCGCCCTCATTGTCGAAATCGTCTGCGAGATGGCGATGGGGGGAGAGGGGCTCGGCGGCTCGATCATGACCGAGATGCGGTTTGCCGATTCGCCCGGCGTCTTTTCCGGCATCCTCGCCATTGCCATCGTCGGCGCCGGGCTGGTCAGGGCGATGGAGCTGTTGCGCCGACGGCTCCTGGTGTGGCATCCCGAAGCGCTCGCGTCCTGAGGGCGGCCCGCACCCGATCCTTCGCACCGCCGCGCGCGGCTAACGCGTTCAGCATCGCTGCCGTACGCCTGATGACCGGTCCCCTTGGAAGCCGCCGGCCGTCAACCGCCCTGGCTGTTACACGTTGGCGCTGCGCAGCGCGTCGCAAACGGCTTCCGTCACCTGCGCGGTCGTTGCCTTGCCACCAAGATCCGGCGTGTGGAGGGCAGGGGTGGCAGTGACCCGCTCGACCGCGGCCATGAGCCGTGCCGATGCCTCGCGCTCGCCCAAATGATCGAGCATCATCGCCGCGGTCCAGAAGGTCGCGATCGGATTGGCGATGCCCTTGCCGGTGATGTCGAAGGCGGAGCCGTGGATCGGCTCGAACATCGAGGGAAACTTGCGCTCGGGATTGAGATTGGCCGTAGGCGCGATGCCCAGGCTCCCGGCGAGCGCGGCCGCAAGATCGCTCAGGATGTCCGCATGGAGGTTGCTGGCGACAACCACATCGATGGTCTTCGGCTTCAGCACCATACGCGTGGTCATGGCATCGACCAGTTCCTTGTTCCAGGTGACGTCGGAAAATTCCCGCGCCACCTCTGCAGCGATTTCGTCCCACATCACCATTGCGTGGCGCTGCGCATTCGATTTGGTGACTACCGTGAGCAGGCGGCGGGGGCGCTGCCGCGCCAATTCGAAGCCGAAGCGCATGATCCGCGCTACTCCGGTCCGGGTGAAGACCGAGGTTTCGGTGGCGACCTCCTCGGGAAGGCCGCGGTGCACCCGGCCGCCATTCCCGGCATATTCTCCCTCGCTGTTCTCGCGCAGGATCACCCAATCGAGGTCGCCGGGGGCGCAGTTCCTGAGCGGTGGCGTGATGCCCGGCAGCACGCGCGCCGGCCGGACATTGGCGTATTGATCGAAGCCCTGGCAGATCGGCAATCTCAGGCCCCAGAGCGTGACGTGGTCGGGGATCGTGGGGTCGCCAACTGCGCCGAAGAAGATGGCGTCGAAGCGACGGAGCCGGTCGAGACCGTCTTCCGCCATCATCCGCCCGTGCTGCCGATAATAATCGGAGCCCCACGGGAAATGCTCGACGGCAAGGCGAAAGCCGCCGTCGCGCGCCTGCAGCGTGTCGAGCACGGAAAGCCCCGCGGCGATCACTTCCGGGCCGATGCCGTCGGCGGGAATGGCGGCAATGCGATAGGTACGCATGATCAAGCTCCCCTTGCCAGGACGCCGGTTCCTACCGCGGGCCTGCTTGCGCATCAAGCGATGCCCGCCCATCATCGGCATCTCTCAGATCAGGCTGAGGCCACCATGGGCAGCGACTCCGACACCATCACCCGCGCTGCGTCCTATTTCCACGAGATCCATCGCAGCCGGAAGCCGCTGCCGCCGACGCCACCGGAAATCAGCGGCGCCAGCGTCGAGGAGGCCTATGCGATGCAGGAGGCGCTGCAGGCGCTGCTGGCCGCTGAGCGCGGGCCGATCGCCGGCTACAAGATCGCACTCACCACGCCAGTGATGCAGCAGCTCATGGGCGTCGACCATTCGATCGCCGGCGCTATTTTCGCCAGGACCGTCCATGCGTCGCCCGCGACGCTGCGCCACGGCGACTATACCCGCATCGCGGTCGAGTGTGAGATTGCGATGCGGCTGGGCCGCGACCTGCCGGCCCGCGCCCAGCCTTACAGCGCGGAGAGCGTCGCCGAGGCGGTCGAAGCCTGCATGCCGTCGATCGAACTCATCGAGGATCACGGCTGTGACGAGTATAAGCGTGGTCGGCGGACGCGGCCTCATCGCCAATAATGCCTGGAACGCGGGTTGCGTCCTGGGGGCGGCGGTGACGGATTGGCGCCGGCTCGACCTCGCAGAGATCAGCGGGGCGATGGCGATCAATGGCGTCGAGATCGGTCGCGGGCGCGGCGGAGACGTGATGAACGGCCACCCGCTGCATGCGCTTGCCTGGGTCGCCAACACCGTGGCTGCGCGCGGGCGCCCCCTGCGGCGGGGCATGATCGTGCAGACGGGCAGCGTCGTCGCGACGCAATGGCCGAAACCCGGCGATCTCGCGACCGTCAATTTCGCCGGCTTGGGCGAGGCCAGCGCGCGCTTCGTCTGATGGGCTGGCGGGCGGTGGTGCTGATCCTGCTCGCGGCTCTTGCCGCCTGCGATTCGCCCCGGTTGCAGGCGACGAGCGACGGTACCCGGGGAGTGACCTACGCGTTCCCGGCCGACCTCGCCAGCAAAGCGGCGCGGCAAGCCACGCTCTATTGCGCCAATCTCGGGCGCAGCGCGGTGCTGCAAGGGACGAAGCACGAGGAAGACGGACGGGTCGTCGCTTCGTATGACTGCCGTTAGCCTCGCCGGCTGCGCACGAAGTGCCACCAGATATAGGCGGCGACGCCGATGATGAAGAGTACCGCGACCGCCACCAGCAGCGGCGTCAGCTGATGGAATTCTTGGACATAGACGAAGATCCCTTTGCCGAGCCAATAGGCCAACCCGCCCCAGAATCCGACCCAGAGCGCCGCACCGATCGCGTTCAAGACCAGGAAGTGCAGCCAGTGCATGCCGAGCGTGCCGGCGACGATGCCGTTGAACTGACGCAGGATGACGACGAAACGCGCGAATACGATTACCCAGCCGCCATAGTGATCGAAGAACTTCTCGACATGTTTCAGGCGATCGGCAGTGATGCCGATGCGCCCGCCATAGCGCACCAGCAGATGATGGCCGCCGAAATTGCCGATGGCGTAGCCGATATTGTCGCCGACGACGGCGCCCGCCCATGCCAGCAGCAGCAGCAGATAGATGTTGAGCGAGCCGGTCGAGGCGCCGATCGCACCCGTGATAAGCAGAGTCTCGCCAGGCGCTGGCAAGCCGAAATCCTCGAGCAGGATGCCGATTGCCACGGCGAAATAGCCGTAATCGTGGATCGAATGGCTGATGACCGCCGGAAGCCCGTGTGGCACGGCGGCGGCCGCCGCGCGTCAGTTCAGGCGCCGGCGCCGCTGCGGCTGCCGCCGCGCGCCGCCGACCAGCCATCGGGATCTTCGAGGAAGGCTTTGACCGCAGCGAATTGCTCGGGCGAGAAGTAGCCCAGCCCCTGTGCGACCCGCAGCGCGTCCCACCACGTGGCAAGCCAATGGAGCGTCACGCCCTCCGCCTCGAGTGCGGCCAGACTTTGCGGAAAGATGCCGTAGTTGAACACGACGAAGCTGTGTGCGATCACGCCGCCGGCCTGGCGGATGGCTCGGACGAAATTGAGCTTCGACGTGCCTTCGCTGGCGAGATCCTCGACCAGGATCACGCGCGCGCCCTCGGCCATCTCGCCTTCGATCTGTGCATTGCGGCCGAAACCTTTCGGCTTCTTGCGGACATAGAGCATCGGCAGCGCCAAGCGCTCGGCAATCCAGGCGGCGAACGGAATACCGGCGGTCTCGCCGCCGGCGACCGCATCGATCGATTCGTGGCCGGCTGCGCGTTCGATGAGGTCGGCGGCGAGATCCATGAGCCGTCGGCGAGCGCGGGGAAACGAGATGAGCCGCCGGCAGTCGACATAGACGGGGCTGATGCGTCCGGAGGTAAAAGTGAAGGGCTTATCGGGGCTGAACAGCACCGACTTGGTTTCGAGCAAGATGCGGGCGGTGATCTCGGCGGCATCGGCCGCTGGGGTGGTCGCCATGGTTCCTCAGTCAAGCCTGGGCGAGGCTTGTTTAGGCCGAAATCGTCTGCGGAGCAATGTGCTAGGCTCGAGCGCAGTGGCCGGGAGGAGCGGATGTCGGACGAGGTTCTGCTGGAACGCGAAAGCGGCATCATCACGCTGACGCTCAACCGGCCGGAGCGGCTCAACGCGTTGACCTGGGCGATGTGGGAGGGGGTGCGAGACGGCTTCACGGCGGTCGAGGGGGATGATGATGTCCGCTGCATCGTCTTGCGCGGCGCCGGCGACCAGGCCTTCGCCCCCGGCGCGGATATCGCCGAGTTCGCCACGCTGCGGTCGAATTTCGAACAGGCCCGCGCCTATGGCCGGCTGATGCACGAGACCATGCGGCGCATCGCCGAGTGCCGCCATCCGACCGTGGCGCTGATTCAGGGCATCTGCGTCGGCGGCGGGCTCGAACTTGCCATGCTCTGCGACATCCGCATCTGCGGTGAAGGGGGTCGCTTCGGTGTGCCGATCAACCGCATCGGCGTGACCATGGGATATCCGGAGATCGCTGCGCTGATCGAGCTCGTCGGGCGGCGGGCGGCGCTCGAGATCCTGCTCGAAGGCCGCGTCTTCAGCGCGGCCGAAGCGAAGGAGAAAGGGCTGGTCAGCCGGGTGGTCCCGGATGCGGAAGTCGTCGGCGAAGCCTATGCCGCAGCCCGGCGCGTCGCCGCAGGCGCGCCGCTGGTCAATCGCTGGCACAAGAAATTCGCCCGGCGGCTGGCCGAGACGCGGCCGCTCGATGCGGAGGAGTTCGACGAGCCCTATCGGACCTTCGATACGGAAGACTTCCGCCGGGGCTACCAGAGCTTCCTGAAGAAGGAGGTGCCGCGCTTCCGGGGGCGATGAGGCCACGCGGCGTGCGGTTTCTCCAGGAGTTTTGCTGAAGAGCCGGAGCGGTTGACTCGTGCCGCTTTAAGAACAAAATGAGAACTATGAGCCCACACTCCTCTTCCCTGGGCAGCCTGCGGAACCGCGTGGCGGCGTTGCGCCAGCGCCTCGAGGCGCTGGAAAGCGGTGGACGGCCAGCCCGAACGGTGCTGCCCTTTGGTCTTGCCGAGATCGATAATTTGTTACCTTACAAAGGCTTAGCGCTCTCTGTGCTGCACGAGATCGCGGGCGTAGGGGGCGAGGAAGAGGATGGAGCCGTGGCGGCCGCTTTCCTCGCCGGCATCCTGGCGAGGCTGAAGCCGGAGCAGCCGGTCCTGTGGTGCCTGGGAGAAGGCGATCTCTACGCCCCGGGATTAGCGGCTTTCGGCTTCGATCCCCGACGACTGGTCCTGGTGCGGACGCGGCGGACCCAGGAAACGCTGTGGGCAATGGAGGAGGGGCTGAGATGCCCGGCGCTTGCCGCGGTGGTCGGCGAGGTCGACGCGCTCTCTCTGCCGGCCAGTCGCAAGCTGCTGCTGGCGGCCGAGGCTTCGGGGGTGACGGGTTTTGCACTGCGGCGCTGGCGCACCGGCGAGGCGGCGGCGGCGCAGCGTCTGACGCCCCATGCGGCACAGACGCGCTGGCGGATCACGGCACTGCCGGGCGAGACCTTCGCCGATGAGCCGGGGGTCGGTCGGGCGCTCTGGCGCGTCGAGCTGTGGCGCAGCCGCGGCGGCATGCCGGCGGCATGGATGATGGAGGCGTGCGATGCGGCGGGTCATGTGTCTCTGGCTGGGGCAATGGCCGATCGATCGGCGACGCGGCCGGCTTCCCGCGCCGGATAAACCTTTCATCCTCGCCCTTTCGGTCGGCAATCAGCGGCTCGTCTCGGCGGCCAATGCGGCCGCTGAGGCGCTGGGTATCGCGCCAGGGCAGCCGCTCACCGATGCACGTGCGCTCCATCCGGCGCTCGCCGTCGCCGAAGCCGATCCTGCGGGTGATGCGGCAGCCTTGCGGCGGCTCGCGCAATGGTGCAATCGCTACAGCCCCTGGACTGCATCCCATGGCGCGGATGGCATCTTCCTCGACGTGACCGGCTGCGCCCATCTGCGCGGCGGCGAGGAGGGGCTGGTCCGGGATCTCGAGGAGCGGCTGCTGCGGCAAGGCATCTTCTGCCGCGCTGCCATCGCCGATACTGCCGGTGCCGCCTGGGCGGTCGCGCGCTGCGGCGGCAAGAGCGCCGTTGTCCCGGCAGGAAGCGCGCGCCAAGCCATTGCTGCGTTGCCGGTGGCGGCGCTCCGGCTCGATCCGGCGCTGGCGGGCAGTCTCGAGCGGCTCGGGCTGCGCCGCATCGGCGATCTCTATGCGCTGCCGCGCGCCGCGCTCACCGCCCGCTTCGGCGAGGAGGTGGCGGAGCGTCTCGATCAGGCGCTGGGGGCTGCGCCGGAACCGCTGTCGCCACTGCCGCCGGAGCCGGCGCGCTGGACGCGGCGCCGCTTTGCCGAGCCGATTGCCACTGGCGAGGCGCTGGCTTTCGCGCTGCGCGGAATGGTCGAGCGGCTCTGTGCGTCGCTCGGCGAGGAAGGCCTCGGAGCGCGCCGGTTGGTGCTGAATTGCTATCGTGTTGATGGCAAGGTGGAAGAGATCGCGGTGGGAGCGGCGCGGCCGAGCCGCGATCCCCGCCATCTCTTCCGTCTCCTCTCCGAGCGGCTGAGTACGATCGATCCCGGCCGCGGCATCGAGGATATGGTGCTGACCGCGTCCAAGGTGGAAAAACTGGCCTCGGCGCAGCTCCGCATGAAGCTTCCGCCTCGACAGGGGAACGAGCGTGCTGTCAAAAGCGGCAGAGAAGGGGGAGCGGCGCAGGGCGGCAAGCTCGCTGCCTTTCCCGATAAAGCCATGGCGCGGCAGCTTGCCCATGCGCTGCTGGCGGCGGAGGGCAGGGATCGCGACGGCACCGGGACCGAAGAGCTGGCAGCTCTTGTCGATCGACTGGCCAATCGCCTGGGATTGCTTTCGGTCGGCGGGCTTGCGCCGCACGAAAGCCATGTTCCCGAACGCGCCCAGCGTTTCGTTCCGGCTTTCACGCCGGCTAAAGGAGCCTGGCGCTCCGACCGGCCGCGGCCGATCCGCCTTCTGCTGCGGCCCGAACCGATCGAGGCGGTGGCGCCGGTACCCGACGATCCGCCGCTCTTCTTCCGCTGGCGCCGTCTGCAGCACCGCGTGCGGCGGGCCGACGGACCGGAACGCATCTGCGGAGAATGGTGGCGGGGAACGCCGGCAGCGGCGGAGCTGCGCGACTATTACCGTGTCGAGGATGAGGCGGGACGGCGTTTCTGGCTCTATCGCGATGGCCTCTACCGGCCGCCGGCATCGCCGCGCTGGTTCCTGCATGGGGTGTTCGCATGATGCCCGGCTATGCCGAGCTGCAAGTCACCAGCAACTTCTCCTTCCTGCGTGGCGCCTCGCATCCGGCCGAGCTGGTGCTGCGCGCCCAGGAGCTGGGCCAGCGCGCGCTCGCCATCGCCGACCGAAACACGCTTGCCGGCATCGTTCGTGCGCACAGCGCGGCCAAGGAGCTTGGTTTTCGGCTGGTCATCGGCTGCCGGCTCAACCTCACCGATGCGCCGAGCCTGCTGTGCTTTCCGACCGACCGCGCTGCCTATGGCCGGCTCTCCCGTCTGCTGAGCTTGGGGAAAAGGCGCGCGGAGAAGGGCGCATGCCGCCTGCGCTATACGGATGTCGTCGAGCATGGGGCGGGGCAGGTGCTCGTGGCACTTCCTCCCGAGGCGCCTGACGAGAGCTTCCCCGGCTTTCTCGCGCGCCTTGCCAGCGATTGCCGCGACGCCGCCTATCTCGCCGCCAGCCATCTCTATCGTGGCGATGACGCAAAACGCATCTACCGACTGGCGGAGCTGGCACGGCGCAGCGGCTTGCCGCTCGTCGCGACCAATGACGTGCTCTATCACACACCGCGGCGGCGGAGGCTGCAGGATGTCGTCACGTGCATCCGCGAGGGCTGCACCGTGGCCGAGGCTGGTTTTCGCCTGGAGGCCAATGCCGAGCGCTATTTGAAGCCACCGGAAGAGATGGCGCGGCTCTTTCGCGGCTATCCCGAAGCCGTCGCGCGGACGCTCGACATCATCGAACGCTGTCGCTTTGGCCTCGAGGAGCTGCGCTACGAGTATCCCGATGAGACTGGCGAGGATGGCACGCCGCCGCAGACGAAGCTCGAGCGGCTGGCGCGCGAAGGTGCCTTAGGGCGCTATCCCGCAGGTGTGCCGGAGAAGATAAGACGTCAGGTCGAGCACGAGCTCCAGCTTATCGGCGAGCTGGGCTATGCCTCCTATTTCCTCACCGTCCAGGACATCATGAGCTTTGCCCGGAGCCAGAACGTCCTCTGCCAGGGACGCGGTTCGGCGGCGAATTCGGCGGTCTGCTATTGCCTCGGCGTCACCGACGTCAATCCCGATCAGGTCGATTTGCTGTTCGAGCGCTTCGTCAGCAGTGATCGCAACGAGCCGCCTGACATCGATGTCGATTTCGAGCATGAGCGGCGCGAAGAGGTGATCCAGTATATCTATCGCAAATACGGCCGCCATCGTGCCGGCATGACGGCGGTGGTCAGCACTTATCGCGCGCGTGGCGCCATGCGCGAGGTCGGAAAGGCGCTGGGACTTTCCGAGGATGTGACATCGGCGCTTGCCGGTACCGTCTGGGGATGGGGGCGCGATTCCGTCGAGGACGCGCAGGTGCGCAGTGCCGGGCTCGATCCCGAGGATCCCACATTGCGCCTGGCGCTCGAACTGGCGCGCGAGCTCATGGGTTTCCCGCGCCATCTCTCGCAGCATGTCGGCGGCTTCGTCATCACCGAGGGCCGGCTCGACGAACTCGTGCCGATCGCGAATGCGGCGATGGAGGATCGCACCGTCATCGAATGGGACAAGGACGATCTGAATGTGCTCGGCATCCTCAAGGTCGACGTGCTCGGCCTCGGCATGCTGAGCTGCATCCGTCGCGCCTTCGACCTGCTCGAGCGCCATTACGGACAACGCTACACCATCCCCACCGTGCCGCAGGAGCAGCCGGAAGTCTACGACATGCTCTGTGATGCCGATTCGATCGGCGTCTTCCAGGTCGAGAGCCGGGCGCAGATGAGCATGCTGCCGCGGCTCAGGCCGCGCAAATTCTTCGACCTCGTCATCGAGGTGGCGATCGTCCGTCCCGGGCCGATCCAGGGCGACATGGTGCACCCCTATCTTCGCCGCCGCGCCGGCGAGGAGGCCGCCGATTGTCCGAAGGGTCTCGAGGAGGTGCTGGCGCTCACTTATGGCGTGCCGCTCTTCCAGGAGCAGGCGATGAAGATTGCCATGATCGGCGCCGGATTCACCGCCGGCGAGGCCGACGGCCTGCGCCGCGCCATGGCGACCTTCAAGCACAATGGCGATATCCATCGCTTCGAGCGGAAATTCATCGCCGGAATGCTCGACAACGGCTACGAGCGGGATTTCGCGATACGCTGCTTCGACCAGATCAAGGGATTCAGCGATTACGGCTTTCCCTTGTCGCATGCCGCGAGCTTTGCACTCCTGGTTTATGTCTCGGCCTGGCTCAAGCACTTTTATCCCGAGGTCTTCGCCTGTGCGCTGCTCAACAGCCAGCCCATGGGTTTCTATGCCCCGGCGCAGATCGTGCGCGATGCCCGCGATCACGGCGTGGAGGTCCGGCCAGTCGACGTCAATGAGAGCGCGTGGGACTGCACTCTCGATCCGGTGGCGGCGGGCGGGAAGCATGCGCTTCGCCTGGGATTCCGTCAGGTGAAGGGCCTTGCCAAGGCGGATATCGAGAGGAAGCTTGTCGCCACGCGTGACGCGCCCTTCCGCTGGCCGGCCGAGCTGCGACATCGCAGCGGACTTCCCCATGCCGCGCTGGAAAGGCTCGCCGAGGCGGACGCTTTTCGCTCCATGGGTCTCGACCGGCGTCAGGCACTCTGGGCGGTGAGGGGGCTCGACGATGCCGATCCTGGAGCGCCGATGCCGTTGCTGGCGCCGCTTGCCGCGGGGTTTCCGGAGCCGCTGGCGCCGTTGCCGGAAATAGGCCTGGGCGAGCATGTGGTCGAGGATTATCGCGTTACCGGCCTCTCCCTGAAGCGGCATCCGCTGGCGCTGCTGCGCTCCGAGCTTGCCGCTCGTCGCATTCTGCCCAGTGTAGAGCTTCTTGCCGTTCCGCCTGCGGCGCACGTCAAGATCGCGGGCCTGGCGATCGTGCGGCAGCAGCCGGCCACGGCAAGCGGCGTCATTTTCATGACGCTGGAGGACGAGACCGGCATCGCCAACATCGTCGTCTGGCGCAAGGTGTTCGAGCGCTTTCGTCCGATCGTCATGGGCGCAAGGCTGGTCGAGGTCAGCGGGCGCGTGCAGCGCGAAGGCCGGGTGATCCATGTCGTCGCCGACCGATTCGCTGATCTCTCGCCGCTGCTGCGCCGGCTCGGTGATCCTGCCCTCAGCGGGCCCGTCGAGCTCAGGGTGGCGAGCCGGGATTTCCGCTAATGCCGAGTTATCCAGATCGGACGCTATCCCGACCGGTTGTGGAAGCCGGGGAAAAGTCCAAAGATCGTGTATGATCAACGCCCTATAAAAGACACGCAGGCGCACCATACGGGGGATCGAATCTGAGCGGTAATCAATTGATCCCCCGGACGATCCGTTGCACCATCCGCCCGGCATCACGAGGACAATGACGGCAATGACGGAAAGCGGCGCCGCAACGGCATCGATCTATGCCTCGACCGAAACCGGCGCGCCGGGGCTCGCGCACCGGATGGGTACGGGGGTACTGCCCTATCAGGCCATCATGGCGATGATCCGCGCGCGCGAAGTCGCTGCCGCGCCCGAGATCGAGCCGGCGCAGATCCAGCCGGCGAGCATGGATCTGCGACTTGGCCACCACGCCTATCGCGTGCGCGCGAGCTTCTTGCCCGGTCCTGACGCCACCGTCATGGACAAGGTCAAGGAGATGGGCGGCTATCCGCTCGACCTTGCCGAGGGCGCAGTGCTCGAGCGCGGCTGCGTCTATGTTGTGCCTCTCCTCGAAAGCGTGCGCCTCAGCGGCGGCGTCATGGGATTCGCCAATCCCAAGAGCTCCACGGGGCGGCTGGACGTTCTCACTCGCCTCATCACGGATCACGGCACAGCCTTCGATCAAATCGAGCGCAGCTACGAGGGCCCGCTTTATATCGAGGTGGCGCCGCAAACCTTCAGCATCGTCGCGCGCCAGGGATCGCGGCTCAATCAGCTCCGCTTCCAGCGCGGCAACCCCATCATCGCCGCCAGCGAGCTGCATCGGCTCTACGAGGAAGGCCAGCTCCTGCGCTCCGCGGTTGCACGCCATCAGATCCGCGACAATCTCGTGCCGGTGACCATCGATCTGAAGGGGACCGGACCGGGCAGCGTCATCGGCTATCGCGCGAAGAAGCACACCGACAAGATCGATATCGATCTCGTCGGCGCCTACGATCCCCATGATTACTGGGAACCGATCACCTACCACCGCGAGGCGGCGCTTATTCTCGATCCGGATGAGTTCTATATCCTCGCCACCGCCGAAGAGGTGGGCGTGCCATCCGATCTCGCGGCTGAGATGGTGCCCTATTACACGCGCTCGGGCGAATATCGCGTCCACTATGCCGGGTTCTTCGATCCGGGGTTTGGATGGAATGGACGCGCGAGCGGCAGCCGGGCGGTGCTGGAAGTCCGCTCGCACGAGGTCCCGTTCATGCTCGAACACGGCCAGACGGTCGCCTGGATGCGCTATGAGCGGATGGCGGGCCAGCCCGACCGCGTCTACGGCGCCGGCATCCGCTCCAACTACCAGAACCAGGGACTGGCGCTGGCTAAGCATTTTCGGCCCTTCGGCGGCTGAACCGCACCCGTTGCGGGCCGTGCCGCGCAGCGCCTAGTCTCAACGGGCCAGGCCCAGTTACCGGGGGGGTGCCATGCCGACGGTCAAGGTCAGCGATATCGCTTATGGGCGGCTGCGGGCGCCCGATCTCGACGCGATGGAGAAGTTTCTCGTCGATTTCGGCATGCTGCGCGCTGCGCGCACGGGCAAAGCTCTCTACATGCGCGGTACCGGCCCCGCCCACCACATCCACGTGACGGAGCTGGGAGAGCCGAGCTTCGTCGGGTTCGGCTGGCATGCCGCGAGCGAAGACGATCTGCACCGTCTGGCGAAGCTCCCCGGTGCCTCGCCGGTCGAGGCGATCGACGAGCCCGGCGGCGGCAAGCGGGTGCGGCTGAGCGAGCCCAATGGCTATCAGATCGAGGTCGTCCATGGTATCGAGGAGTTGGCGCCGATCCCGATCCCGCGCCAGCCGCTCAACATGCGTGACGAGCCGCTGCGGCGAGCGGGCGCGCTGATGCGGCTGAAGCGGGGGCCTGCGCATGTAAAGCGGATCGGCCACGGCGTGCTCGGTTCACCGAAACTAGCCGAGACGGTGGCGTGGTTCCGCGACACGCTGGGACTGATCTGCTCCGACGATGTCTATGCCGGTGGCAAGGAGAATGTGATCGGCTCCTTCAATCGCTGCGACCGCGGCGACGCCTATGTCGACCACCACGTATTCTTCTGCATCCTGCATGAGAAGACCGGACTCAATCATCTGTCCTTCGAGGTGGAGGACATCGATGATGTCTTTCTCGGTCATGAGCATCTCAGATCGGCCGGCGCCTACGAGCATATGTGGGGTATGGGCCGCCACCTGCTGGGCAGTCAGGTCTATGACTACTGGGCGGATCCCTGGGGGCGCGTGCACGAGCACTGGACCGACACGGACCGGCTCAACCGTGCCAATGGCTCGAATCTGATCTCGGCCGAAGATGGCCTTGCCTCGCAATGGGGCGAGCGGCCGCCGGAGAAGATGCTGAACCGAATCTGCGCCTGAGATTTAGGCCGCTGTCGCCGCGCCATTGACGCGCGCGCTCGGCACCTCGACGACCCGGTCGGTCTCGGGGTCGATCAGGTGCATGTGGCGCATCTCGGCCATGAAGTGCATGCGCTCGCCGGGCTCCAGAGCGGCCTCGGGGCTCACCCGCGCGCAGACCTCGACGCCGTCGACGACGAAATAGATCATGGTCTCCATGCCCATCGGCTCGACCACGTCGATCGGCATGGTGAACTCGGCGCCGTTGCTGTAGGAGCGCGTCTCGGTCACGTGCTCGGGCCGGATGCCGAAGATCATATTTCGGTTGACATAGGGGCGATAGGCCGCGGTCCGCTCGGCGGGAATGGGGAGGACCAAGCCGCCACCGAGCTGAACCGACAGCGCAGCGGGGGTCTCCACGAGCTGGCAGGGCAGGAAGTTCATCGCTGGAGAGCCGATGAAGCCCGCCACGAAGCGCGTCCGCGGCGCGTGGTAGAGCTCGTGCGGGGTGCCGATCTGCTCGATGAGGCCACCATTCATCACCACGACGCGGTCGGCGAGCGTCATCGCCTCGACCTGGTCATGCGTGACATAGACGGTGGTCGTGCGTACTTGCTGATGCACCTTCTTGATCTCGGTGCGCATCTGCACGCGCAGCTTGGCGTCGAGGTTGGAGAGCGGCTCGTCGAAGAGGAAGACCTTGGGATTGCGCACGATGGCGCGGCCCATGGCGACGCGCTGCCGCTGGCCGCCCGAGAGTTGCCGCGGGCGGCGGTTGAGCAGCTCGGTGATGTCGAGAATGCGGGCTGCCCGCTCCACGCGCTGCTTGATCTCCGCCTTGGGGAATTTCTTCAGCCGCAGCCCGAACGACATGTTCTCGAAGACGGTCATATGCGGGTAGAGCGCGTAATTCTGGAAGACCATGGCGATGTCGCGATCCTTGGGCGGCAGGTCGTTGACGACCTGTCCGCCGATCACGATCTCACCGGCCGTCGTTTCCTCAAGGCCGGCGATCATGCGCAGCGTGGTGCTCTTGCCGCAGCCCGAGGGGCCGACGAGCACCACGAACTCCTGATCGGCGATATCGAGATCGATGCCGCGGACCGCATCGGTCTGATCGAAGCGCTTGACCACTTTGTTCAGCGTCACTTGCGCCATGGCGGCTATCCCTTCGTCGCACCGGCGGTCAGGCCGGCGATGTAGTAGTCCATGAGGAAGGCATAGAGAACGAGCGGCGGGGCGGCCGCAAGTAGACCCGCGGTCATAATCATGCCCCATTGATAGACATCGGCCTTGACCAGCGTCGTGATGGTGCCCGCGGTGAGCACCTGCTGCGCCGAGGAATAGATGAACGCCATCGGATAGACGAAATCCGCCCACGACACGGCGAACGCAAAGATCATCGCAGCGATGATGCCCGGAAGCGCCACCGGAATGAAGATCTTAAAGAGCATTTGCAGATAGCCGGCGCCATCGATCAGCGCGGCTTCGTCGAGTTCCTTGGGAATGCTCTGGAAGTAGCCGATCATGATCCATGTGCAGAACGGCACGGTCAGTGTGGGGTAGACCAGGATCAAGCCCCAATAGGAGTTGATTAGTCCGAGCCAGCCCAGGATCTTGAACAGCGGAATGAAAAGCAGCGTGTCGGGCACGAGATAGGTGAGAAAGACGCCGGTCGCGAGAACGCCCGATCCCCAGAATTTCATGCGGCCCAACGAGAAGGCGGCCGGTACCGCCACGATCATGGTGATCGCCACGACCGACACGGTGACGATCGCGGTGTTCCGCATGTAGATCGGAAAATCGGTCTTGTTCCACAGCGTGTCGATGTTCTCCATCGTGGGCGGCAGCACCGGCAGCCACGGATCAGTGTTCTGATTCGAGATCTGCGCGCTGTCCTTGGTCGCGGTGACCAGCGTGTAATAGGGCGGCACCAGGAAGAAGATCGCGAACAAGACCAAGAAGAAATAGGACAGGATCAGCGCCCAGCGCCGGTTGCGCTTCAGGCTGCCACCCAGGCGGACCCGCGGCGCGTCGGCGGCGATGGCGGTCATCAAATCTCCTTTCCGCGGCGGCTTACGCCCCGCAGGATGAATATGGCCGAGATGCCGAGGATCGGGAACATGAAGAGCGACACCGATGCGCCGAGCGGGATGTCGCCGGTCTCGATGCCGAGCTTGAAAGCCCAGGTCGCGAAGATATGCGTCGTGTTGAACGGGCCGCCATCGGTGAGCACCCGGACGATATCGTAGTTGGCGAACGTGACGATGAGCGAGAACAGCACGGTGATCGAGATGATGTTACGCATCATCGGCAGAGTGATGTGGATGAGCTTCTGCCACGCATTGGCGCCATCGATCGACGCGGCCTCGTAGAGCTGGTCGGGCACGGAGCGCAATGCGGCAAGATACATGATCAGGAAGAATGGCGAGCCGTACCAGACATTCACCAGGATGGCGCAGAACCGCGCCCAGAACGGCTCGCTGAGCCACGGGATATGCGGGCCGCCGACTTTGGCGAAGATCCAGTTGAAAGCGCTGTAGGTCGGGTCGAACATCCACCACCAGGTCAAAGTGCTGAGCGACAGCGGGATGACCCAGGGTACCAGCAGCATGCCGCGCCACTTGCGCTGTCCCTTGTCCGGCAAATTGTTGACCAGATGGGCGGTGATGATGCCGATGATCGCCTTGGCGATGACGGCCGTGACCGCGAAGATGCACGACTGCTCGACCACCATCCAGAAAGTGTCGCGGCTGAAGAGGAAGGTGTAGTTGCCGAAGCCGATGAATTTTTTCATCGACTTGTTCAGTAGCGACAGATAGACGGCATAGAGGCCGGGATAGATGATGAGTCCGATGACGATGCAGAGCAGAGGTACCGCGAAGAGGAAGGCCGTCGTCGACCGCCGGCGCGCCACGCGGTAAAGACTGCCCGGCTTTGCCGCCGATGTGCCGGCGGGCGGCGCCTTGACCAACCTCCGGGAAATCGTGTCATCCATAAGTCAGCGCTCCGCTATTCTTCCCAGAACGTGCTGACGGTCGATAAGGGGCGGCATGCGGTCATCCCGCACGCCGCCCCGTCCTAGAAACGCGCAACCGCGTCAACGGCTCAAGTGCGCAGATAGCCCTCGCACTCGCCTTCCGCCCATTTGATCACGTCGTCGACCGACTGCTTCGACTGCGCGACCTTGGCGATCATGATCGTCTGGATCGACTGGTTATAGATCTGAGCCGCGACATCGGGCCGTGCCGGATAGCCTGCGATACTCAGCTCCTGGTCGCCGCGCGGCGGGTAGTTGTAGACGGTGCCCGGCGGGGGCTCGACCTTCTCCCAGGTATCGAAATCATAGAAGCTCTTGAAGGACGGCAGGTCGTAGCCGACCGATGCTTCTACCTGGCGCTTGGCCTGGGGCTTCTCGACGATGTACTGGACGAGCTCCTTAGCCGCCGTCTTATTCGCGCCGAAGCTCCACACGCCATAGAAGAAGGGCAGGTAGGGCGCGAAACGGCCCTTCGGCCCCATCGGCATGTCGTGCGTCCAGCAATTCTCGGCGACCTTGGGGTTGTCGCGCTTTGCCACCGCCCAGGCGCTTGGCGGGTTCATGATGTTCGAGCCCTTGCCCGAGATCAGCCAGCGATTGTTGCCGGCGTCATCCCACGCATAGACATCGGGAGCCATCTGCGCCGCGATCTTGGCGCCGAACTCGAGCGCGGCGCGGGTCTCGGGCGAGTTGACCTTGATATTGTCCTTCTCGTCGATGAAGACCGAGCCATGCGCACGGAAGAGGGCGCCTGCCCAGTCGATCGCGTCGCTGGTCTGGCCGAGCGGCAATCCGACAGGATAGCCGGCCTTGAAGAGCTTGGTCGCGCTTTCGAGATAGGTGTCCCAAGTCCAGGTCGCGACGAGCTTCGGATCGCGCGGCGTCTTGAACGGGAAGATCTTGGTGACGTCGATCCCGGCGTATTGCTTAAAGAGATCGATGCGCGAGCAGCACGGCTTGATCTGGCTGCCCGTGATCGTCGGCACGCCGCGCCAATGCCCGCCCTTGTCCTTGGCGAGATAGCCGCTGATCTCTGCGATCGGCCCGTACTGCTTGGTCAAATTGTTGATGACGTCATCCATCGACTCAAGGACGTCGCGATGGACCTGAACCTGCCAAGCCCGATGCTGGAAGATGTCGTGCCCGGTCTTCGCCTGGGCTTCGGCGCTGGCGGTCAGCAGATCCTTGTCGCCGACCGAGGTGATATAGTCGATATGCACCTCGACGTGGTTCTTTGCGCCCCATTCATCGCAGATCGCGGTGAGCGCTTTGTTAGCTCCAGGCACCCAATGGTCCCAGGCGCCAAGGGTCACCCGACCCGCCGAGTAGGAGGTCCGCATATAGGGCGCGGCAACGGCTGCGGTGGTCGCCACCGCGGCGCGCCTCAAAAATTTGCGGCGCGAAACAGTCGTGGTCTTCATCGTAAGCGTTACCTCCCTGGTTGGCCCCACCCTTTGCGGCGGTTCGGCCCGGTTGGAATGAGCTGGTAAGCCCCCTTGCCAGCCTGGTTGGACCCCGAGGTCCCCACTAGCAACTTCCGCTCCATCATGATCCGGAAGCGGCGCCTTGGGCAAGGGGCTGTTCGCACCGGCCAGAATCCACCACCCGGCCAAGTGGCGGCCGGCAGGCTGCGCTTAACCTTAGCCACGGCACCCTCCGCGGCCGGCTTCATGTTTATATTTGCCGGCGCTTCCCGCATCATTGCGGCAGTCTGAGCAAGCGGCATATCCATATCAATGGGTTTCGTCTTCGCCTCACCCCTACCGCTCGACCACGGGCTTCGTCGGTCCTTGGCCGTAGCCTACCGCGAGGCGGAGGAGGCGGCCGTCGAGCGCATACTGGCAGCGGCGGCGCTGCCGACCGAGGTCAACGAGCGCATTGCCCGGCGCGCCCGGGCTTTCGTCGCCGAGGCTCGCCAGCACCAGCAGGGAAAGGGCGGGATCGACGCACTCCTGCACGAGTATGCGCTGTCATCGCCCGAAGGGGTGGCACTTATGTGCCTGGCCGAGGCGCTGCTGCGCGTCCCGGACGCTGAGACGGTCGACCGACTGATTCGGGACAAACTGGCACCACCGGACTGGGCAAGCCATCTCGGCCACTCGACCTCGCTGCTGGTGAATGCCTCGACCTGGGGGCTCATGCTCACCGGCCGGTTGATCGGTGCAGGCGATGCCCAAGGCGATCTCGTCGAGGCGCTTCGGCGGCTCCTGGCGCGTTCGGGCGAGCCGATCATTCGCCAAGCAGTCACAGCAGCGATCCGCGTCCTCGCCCGCCAGTTCGTTATGGGACGGACCATTGGCGAGGCCTTGCGGCGTGCCCGGCCTGCCGAACGGCGGGGCTACCGGCACTCCTACGACATGCTTGGGGAGGCCGCGCGGGACGCCGCAGATGCGGAGCGCTATTTCGCAGCATATCGAGCGGCGATCGCGGCGATTGGCGATGCATCGCCGAAGCGAGGAGATTTCGCCGCCGCGCCCGGCATCTCGGTCAAGCTCTCGGCGCTTCACCCCCGGTACGAAGAAAGCCAGCGTGAGCGGGTCATGCGCGAGCTTGCACCACGCCTCCGCGCGCTCGCCGCCGAGGCGAAGCGAGCCCGGATCGGCTTTACCATCGACGCCGAGGAGGCCGACCGACTGGAGTTTTCGCTCGATCTGTTCGAACTCCTGGCGTGCGATCCAGAGCTGGCGGGCTGGAACGGCCTCGGCCTTGCCGTCCAGGCGTATCAGAAGCGGGCGCTGCCGGTTATCGACTGGCTCGACGCACTTGCCCGACACGCCGGACGGCGTCTCATGCTGAGGCTGGTGAAGGGGGCCTATTGGGACAGCGAGATCAAGCGGACCCAGGAGCGCGGGCTGGAAGGCTACCCTGTCTTTACCCGCAAGGCCGCGACCGACGTCTCCTATCTCGCCTGCGCCAAGCGGTTGTTGGCCGCGCCGGATGCCTTCTATCCGCAATTCGCCACGCACAATGCGCATACGCTGTCGGCGGTGCTCGAGTTGGCCGGCGACCGCCCTGACTACGAGTTCCAACGGCTCCACGGCATGGGAGAGGCGCTCTACGAGCAAATCGTCGGCAAGGAGAAGCTCGACCGTCCCTGTCGCGTCTACGCGCCGGTGGGCAGCCACGAAGACCTGCTCGCCTATCTGGTGCGGCGCTTGCTCGAGAACGGCGCGAACACCTCCTTCGTCAACCGGTTGGTCGACGAAGCGGCGCCGATCGAGGCGATCGTTGCGGATCCAGTCGCTCGGGTTTCCGCGCTGCCGCGGAAGGCGCATCCGCTTATTCCCCTGCCGCGCGACCTCTATGGACCCTCGCGGGTTAACGCGCGCGGGATCGACCTGTCGGATCGCTTGCAACTCGCCCGGTTGGCGGAAGACATGAACCGGGCGGATGCGCCCTGGGATGCCGTCCCCTTGGTCGGGGGCCAGGAGCGCACGGGCACGCGACGAGACGTCTTCGATCCGGCGGACCGTCGCCGGAGGATCGGTAGCGTGTCGGATGCCTCGGACGAGCAACTCGAAGAGACGCTGGCGCGCGCGATGTCTGCGGCTCCGAGCTGGGATCTGCTCGGTGCGGAGCGGCGCGCCGAGTTGCTCGACAGCGCCGCCGAGCTGATGGAAGCGCGAGCGCCCGCGCTGCTGGCCATGATCGTGCGCGAGGGCGGCCGCATCATACCCGACGCGATCGCCGAGTTGCGGGAAGCGATTGACTACTGCCGCTATTACGCCAGCCGCGCTCGCGCCGATTTCGGCGGGCCGCAGCCTCTGCCGGGTCCGACGGGCGAGCGCAACAGCTTGTCGCTGCATGGTCGCGGTGTCTTTGCCTGCATCGCACCGTGGAATTTCCCGCTCGCGATCTTCACCGGCCAGGTCGCCGCCGCTCTGGCATCGGGCAATGCTGTTGTCGCGAAGCCTGCCGAGCAGGCGCCGCTCGTCGCTGCGGCGGCCGTGCGGCTCCTGCATGAAGCCGGCGTGCCCGGCGATGTGCTCGCGCTGCTGCCCGGGGATGGCGCCAAGCTCGGTGCCGCTCTGGTTGCCGATCGCCGCGTCGCCGGCGTCGCGTTCACCGGTTCCACCGAAACGGCACGCGCGATTTACGCGACGCTCGCTAGGCGCGATGGTCCGATCGTGCCGCTGATTGCCGAGACTGGCGGCCAGAACGCGCTCATTGCCGACTCCTCGGCGCTGCCCGAGCAGCTGGTGGCCGACGTGCTCGCCTCCGCGTTCAACAGCGCCGGGCAGCGCTGCTCGGCGCTCCGCCTGCTTTTTCTCCAGGACGACATCGCGCCGCGCGTCATGACGCTCCTGGCCGGAGCGATGCGCGAGTTGGCCATCGGCGATCCCGGCTATCTTGCGACCGACGTCGGACCTGTGATCGACGGCGAGGCTTGTGCGTTGCTCGAAAGACATGCCGCGCGAATGGCGCGCGATGGGCGACTGGTCTGCCAGCTCGATCTGCCGCCCGGCACGGAGCATGGCAGTTACTTTGCGCCGCGCATCTTCGAGATCGAGCGGTCCGACTTGCTGACCAGCGAAGTGTTCGGCCCGATCCTTCACATCGTGCGCTGGCGTGGCGATGCCCTTGATCGTGTCCTCGACGCCGTCGCGGCCACCGGCTACGGCCTGACGCTCGGCATTCATAGCCGCATCGACGAGACGGTGAGGCGCGTTCATGAGCGCCTGCGGATCGGCAATACCTATGTCAACCGCAACATGATCGGCGCGGTAGTCGGCGTGCAGCCGTTCGGCGGCGAAGGGCTCTCCGGCACGGGTCCGAAGGCGGGCGGTCCGCACTACCTGCATCGCTTCGCGGTGGAGCGTACTTTGAGCATCGACACCACCGCGTCGGGTGGCAATGCAAGCCTGCTCTCCTTGGGTGATGAGGAAGGCGCGGGCGATTAGCCGCGGCTCGCCCAACCTTCGACGATGCCATCGAGCACGAACTGAGCGGCGAGCGCGGCCAGAACGACGCCCAGAACCCGGCTCACCACGTTGGCGCCGGTGACGCCGACGAGTTGCATGACGCGAGGTGCGGCGAGCAGCAATGCAAGAGTGATCGCCATCACGGCGGCGAGCGCGATGACGACGCCCAGCGCAGCAAGAGGCGCGGCGCGCTCCATCAGCAAGACGATCGAGGTCAGCGCGCCCGGACCGGCGAGCAGGGGAAAGGCGAGGGGAAATATCGAGACGTCATTGCGCTCTTCGGCTTCTTGCTCTTCCAAAGCGGTCGGTCCGCGGATGCCGGACTGACGTGCGAATACCATCTCGGTAGCGAGCAGGAAAAGCAGAATGCCACCGGCGATGCGGAAGGCAGGAAGCGTGATCCCCAGTGCCGCCAGCAGCCAGGCACCGCCCAGGGCAAATCCGAGAATGAGCGCGCTCGCCACCAGAACGCCGCGAAGTCCGGCCTGCCGCCGCATGTGGTCCGGCATGCCTCGCGTCAAGCCCGCGAAGATGACCGCGCTGCCGACAGGGTCGATGATGACGAAGAGCGTGACGAAGCTGTAGAGGATGTGGGTGAGCATGGCCGCCGCAGCAACGGCGCTCAGCAACGCCGCTCCAGGATCATCCGCATGCCGTGGCGCGCGCGCAAGGTGATGAGGCCTTGTGGCTCAACCGGAAAGCCGGGCTTCAACCTTAGCCGGTAGCGTTGTGCGATCGTCGCCAGGATCAGCATTGCCTCGGTTATGGCGAAGGCCGAGCCGATGCAGACCCGCGGACCGGCGCCGAAGGGGAGGTAGACGAAGCGATGCCGCAAGGCGGCGCGTTCGGGCGCGAAGCGAGCGGGATCGAATCGCTCAGGATCTTGCCAGAGGCGCGGATTGCGATGCAGCAGCCAGGGCACGATCAGGATCTGGGAGCCTTTGGGAATCGGCCGGCCCAGCAGCTGGTCGTCACCGATCGCAGTGCGAGACAGCGTATGCGCTGGCGGGTAGAGGCGCATCGCTTCCTCGATCACCATCCGCATATAGACGAGGCGCGGCAGGTCTTCATGCCGCGGCGCCCTGCCGCCGAGCGTGCTTGCCAATTCGGTGTGGAGCCTCGCCTCCGCCTGCGGATGCTGCGAAAGCAGGTACCAGGTCCAGGTAAGGGCGAGCGCCGTCGTCTCGTGGCCGGCCATGAAGATCGTAACTACCTGGTTGCGCACCTCCTCCGTGGTCATGCCGCTGCCGGTCTCTTCGTCCCGTGCAGCGAGGAGGCGTGCCAATAGATCCCGGGGCTGTTCCGAGCTTCGCTCGCGTGCCGTCAGCAATCGGTCTATGGCGCGATCGAATTCTGTGAAAATCCGCTCCGGCCGACGAGCCGAACCGAGCCGCGCAAGCCAGACGGGCAGTTCGAGGAGGTCGGCGAGCCCCGGCCGCACTTCCGATTGATAGCGCTCGACGCCGCGCTCGACGATATCGACAATCTCGTCTGAATCCGATGAGAACATCGTGCGGGAGATGATGTGCAGCGTCGCGTGCATCATCGCTGCGGCGACGTCTACCTCGGCATCCGCCGGTTTCTCGTCCCACCTGGCGATCAGCCGCTCGGCGAACTCCGTGATGATCGGGGCGTAGCCGATGATGCTGCGGTGGTCGAATGCCGGAGCCATGATCCGGCGGTGTCGTCGCCAGGTTTCGCCCTCGCTGGTCAGCAGCCCGCGGCCGAGACCGGGTTCCAGCAGCCGCCGCGTGATCTCCGTCTTGCGGTAGTTGGCAGCGTTGTCCAGGAGAATATGCTTGATCGCGCCCGGCTCGTTGATGAAGAAGGTACGCTTCCAGAAGAGACGCCGCTCCAGGATGTCGGCGGTATAAGCTTCGGCGCGGTATGTCGCGAGCGAGTTGTCGCGCAGGACGCGCATGAACTGAAAAAGCGAAAGCGGCCGCTCCGGCACGCGCGGCATCGCAAGGCTGGGCACTCCAGTCTCAGCCCGGCTCCGATCGATCACGCTCATTGCCCGCTCCGCCGCTGCGTTAGGGTACATACCCTAACATTGGTTTCGGTTGCGTCAACCGGACTCGCGAACGGCTTTGCCGCGTCGTCATGCCGCCATATATTTAGCGAGGAGGTACCGGTGCCACTCGATCTCGTCTACTCGGTATGCCCGCATGATTGCCCGAGCACCTGCGCACTCGAAGTCGAGCGGCTGGCGCCGGGGACGATCGGTCGGGTTCGCGGCCGCAAGGACCACCCCTATACGGCCGGGGTTGTCTGCACCAAGGTCAGCCACTATGCCGAGCGCCAGCATCACCCCGACCGCCTGAGAACGCCGTTGCGCCGCATCGGCGACAAGGGCGGGGGAGCAGCTTCCTTCACGCCGATCGGTTGGGACGAGGCGCTCGACCTCGTCGCAGAAGGGTTCGTCCGCGCGGTCCAGCGTCACGGCGGTGAGGCCGTATGGCCGCACTACTACGCAGGCACGATGGGGCTGGTGCAGCGCGATGGGATCAATCGGCTGCGCCATGCGCTGCGCTACTCGCGCCAGCATTCGACGATCTGCAATGTCCTTTCTGACTCCGGCTGGCTCGCTGGTGCGGGTGTCAAGCGCGGTGTCGATGCCCGCGAGCTGCCGCTGGCCGATCTCGTCGTCATGTGGGGCGGCAATCCGGTGGCGACGCAAGTCAACGTGATGACCCACATCACGCGGGCGCGCAAGGAGCGGAGAGCCCCGTTCGTCGTGGTCGACCCCTATCGCACGCCCACCGCCGAGGTTGCCGATATTCACCTCGCGCCGCGGCCCGGGACTGATGCCGCGCTCGCCTGCGCAGCGATGCATGTGCTGTTCAAAGAAGGGTATGCCGACCGCGCCTATCTGGCGCGATATACCTCGGGTGTCGAGGCATTGGAGGCGCATCTTCAGGTACGCACTCCAGCTTGGGCGGCGGGAATCACCGGCCTCGACGAGCAGCAGATCGTCGATTTTGCGCGGCTCTACGGCCGCACGAAGCGCAGCTTTCTGCGCCTCGGCTACGGGTTTTCGCGCACGCGCAACGGCGCGATGCAGCTTTTCGCGGCAAGCTGCCTGCCGGCGGTCACCGGCGCGTGGCGGTACGAGGGGGGCGGTGCACTCTACGCCAACGGGGGCGGTCTTTACCGGCTCGATCGCAGCCTGATCGAGGGTCTGGACGTTGTCGATCACAGCACGCGAATTCTCGACCAATCGCGCATCGGGCCGATCCTCACCGGCGACCGGCGCGATCTCGGCGATGGCCCACCGGTGACGGCGCTGCTGGTTCAGAACACCAACCCGATGGTGGTCTCGCCGGACTCGAACAAGGTCCGGCAGGGCTTTCTCCGCGCAGACCTTTTCACTTGCGTGCACGAGCAGTTCATGACCGAGACGGCGGCAATGGCGGACATCGTTCTGCCGGCGACCACGATGCGCGAGCATGACGACATCTACACCGCCGGCGGCCATACCTTCCTCCAGGTGGCGCGGAAGGTGGTCGAGCCCAGCGGGGGAGCGCGATCCAATCACTATGTCATCTGCGAGCTGGCCAAGCGACTGGGAGCCAAGCATCCGGGATTCCGAATGACGGAGTGGGAAATCATCGATCGCACGCTCGCCGCTTCGAGCCTGCCGGACGCCGAAACGATCTGTACAAAGGGCGGCCATGACCTGGCTCTGCCTTTCGCCACCGCGCATTTCCTCGACGGCTTCGGCCATGCCGACAAGCGCTTCCATTTCGAGGCGGACTGGGCCGCCATCGGTCCCAAGCATGCGGGCCTGTCCCGCCTGCCCGACCAAGCCTCGGTGATCGATCAGGCGGATGATACGCATCCCTTCCGCATGGTGGCGCCGCCGTCGCGTTCCTTCCTCAACACGACGTTCAACAATACGCCCTCCAGCGTCGCGCGCGAAGGCAGGCCTACGGTTCGCATTCACCCCGACGACCTCGTCGCACTTGGATTGAGCGACGGCGGTCGGGTGAGGTTGGGCAATCGTCGCGGCACAGTGGTGTTGCACGCTCGCGCCTTCGAGGGCTTGCAGCGTGGCGTCGTCGTCGTCGAGGGCATTTGGCCCAATCGCGCCTTCGAGGAGGGCATTGGCATCAATGCCTTGACCAGCGCGGATCCCGGGCTCCCCAATGGCGGCGCAGTGTTTCACGATACGGCGGTGTGGGTGCGCGCTGCATGAGCGGAGCGGCAGTGATCGAGGTCTCGCCGCTCTGGCCGGCCAAGCTCGATCACCTGCGTATCGATTCCCCGCCAAAATCCGGCAGCGATCATTTTGCGCTCGAAGTGCCTCGTTGGGATGATGTCCGCGACTGGGCTGACCATTTCGCGGCGCTTGACATCGGCATTTGGTGGGGGCCGGGCCGCCATGGCGCCGGGAACAACCTCTTCTTCATGATCAAGGACCTCGACGGCAACAACATCGAGATATCCGCGGATCTCGAGCGGCTGCCCAAGGGGGCGCCGGGCAGGCGCTGGGCCGCGGGTGGCAAGGCGCTCAATCTCTGGCGACCGGCCTGGATCCGCGACACGGCACCCTGAGCGCTGCTCGCAGGCGCCTTCGCCGATCCCATATAATAGGCCGATGGCAGAGGACCACGAGCGCGGCAGCCAGCTTCCTGCTGGCCGGAAATCGACGGAAGTCGACGAGTTTTTGCGCCAGGTGAAGCGGATGCCCGCGCTGCGTCCGGCTGGCGGGCGTGGCCGGCTGATCTTCGCTCTCGATGCCACGGCGAGCCGCGAGCCGACCTGGGATCACGCCTGTCGGCTGCAGGGCGAGATGTTCGAGGCAGCTGCGGCGCTGGGCGGGCTTGATGTGCAGCTGGTATTTTATCGCGGCTTCGACGAATGCAAGGCCAGCCGCTGGCTCGGCGCCGCGGCAGAACTTCACCGCGCCATGCGTAGCGTCAGCTGCGTCGGAGGCGAGACACAAATCGCCCGCGTGCTCGCCCATGCGCTGCGCGAGGCGCGGCTCGACAAGGTGAATGCACTGGTCTTCGTCGGCGACGCCATGGAAGAGAAGCCGGACGAGCTCAACCGGCTCGCTGGCGACCTTGGGCTTCTGGGCGTCCCAATCTTCGTTTTTCATGAAGGTGGCGACGAGACCGCGGGTGCCGCCTTCCGCCAGATCGCCCGGTTGTCCGGCGGTGCCTATTGCCCCTTCGCTGTCGGCAGTGCCGACCAGCTTCGTCTGCTCCTGGGTGCAGTAGCCGCGTTCGCTGCCGGAGGACGGCAGGCGCTGGCAGCCTATGGCAAGCGGACCGGTGGCGCAGCGCTGCTCCTCTCGGGTGCGGTCGGTGACCGCCGCGGGTCGTGATCGTCTATCTCGGCCTTGGCGTTGTCGTGCTGCTGCTTGCGCTGTGGCTGGTGCGCGCCTTCGTCGAAGCCGATCCGAAACGTCTCGCGCAGGCCGTGCGCGTGCTGCTGATCACTGTCGGCGCGACGCTCGCGCTATTGCTGCTGATTGGGCTCATTGCGAGCGATCGCTTCGGGTTGAGCCTGGCCGAGATCGGGGCTCTGGCGACGCTTGGCCTGCGTGCCTTCGGGTATTGGCGGCGGAAGCGCGCGGCGACAGCGCCGCAGCGCGGGCAGGTGTCGGAGGTGGAGACCGATTACCTCCATATGCGGCTTGATCACGAAAGCGCGACCATGTCGGGCGTGGTGCGTCGCGGGCCTTTCCAGGGCCGTGGCCTGCACGAACTCGGCCGAGATGAGCTGCTCGAGCTGTGGCGGCTGTGCCGGGTCGAGGACCCGCAAGGGGCCAGCGTGCTCGAAGCATATCTCGACCGTTTCACACCGGGATTGCGCGAGGACCCCGAGGCGTCCCGGGCGCCGCCTGGGAAGTCGGGCGATGCCATGAGCCGCGAAGAAGCCTACGCGGTGCTGGGCCTCGCGGTTGGAGCAAGCGAATCCCAGATCCGCGAGGCTTATCATCGGTTGATGATGAAGATACATCCCGACCAAGGTGGCTCGACCTATCTAGCCGCCCAAATCAATCGAGCACGCGAGGTACTTCTCTACGGCTGAATGCGTCGGCGCGATTTTTGCCGAGCAGGACAAACCTGCTGTATAACGATGGTACGGCCAGCATTCGTGGAATTCGCGCGGCAAGGGAACAAGCTACGGGGGCTCTCCGTTATTCCCCGAACACACCGTACACCGGTCACGAGAGATCCATGACAAAGCGCATTCGCAAGGCAGTATTTCCGGTCGGTGGCCTGGGCACGCGATTCTTGCCGGCGACCAAGGCAATGCCGAAGGAAATGTTGCCGGTGGTGGACAAGCCGCTCATTCAATATGCCGTGGAAGAAGCGCAATCCGCGGGAATCGAGGAGTTCATCTTCGTTACCGGCCGTTCCAAAACGGCCATCGAGGACCATTTCGACCACTCCTACGAACTCGAGACGACGCTGCGCGAGCGCAACAAGGATGCGCAGATCGCAGTCGTCAATTCCTGGATGCCGCGACCGGGCCAGATCGCCTATACCCGCCAGCAAGTGCCGCTGGGCTTGGGTCATGCGGTATGGTGTGCGCGCAATCTGGTGGGCGATGAGCCCTTCGCCGTGTTGTTGGCGGACGACCTCATCCTTGCCGAGACTCCCTGCCTCAAGCAGATGGTCGATGCGCAACGTGGCACCGACGGCAATATTGTCGCGGTGATGGAGGTGCCGCGCGAGCACACGAATCGGTACGGCGTGCTCGACATCGGCCGTGACGACGGCAAGCTGGTCAGCGTCAGGGGGGTGGTTGAAAAGCCCGAACCGGCCAGGGCGCCCTCCAATCTCAGCATCATCGGCCGCTACATTCTGCAGCCCGAAGTGTTCGACCATCTCGCGCGGATCGGCCGTGGCGCCGGCAATGAGATCCAGCTTACCGACGCGCTTGCCGAGCTGATCCGCGGCAACAAGCCGTTTCACGGGCTGCGCTTCGACGGCAAGCGCTTCGACTGCGGCGACAAGGTCGGCTTCCTTCAGGCCAATATTGCCTTCGCACTGTCGCGCCCCGACATGAGCGCGGCGGTTCGCAAGATCCTCGACGATTACTGCTGACCGGATGAGGGACACCGACATGGAAGACGCCGCGGCCGCAGGCGGCCATCGGCTGAATCCGACCATCCTGCGCGAGTATGACATCCGCGGCGTGGTCGGCGAGACGCTGACGGCGGCGGATGCCCATGCTATCGGGCGCGCCTTCGCGCAGATCGTGTCCGAGGCGGGCGGCAAGCGCGTCGCGGTCGGCCGGGATGGCCGGCTGAGTTCGCCGATGCTCGAAGAGGCGCTTATCGCAGGGCTGGGCGAGGGCGGTATCGACACGCAGCGCATCGGGCTCGGGCCCACGCCGATGCTTTATTTTGCCGTCAATACGCTCGAGGTCGATGGCGGGCTGATGGTGACGGGGTCGCACAATCCCGCCGACTACAACGGCTTCAAGATGATGCTCGGCAGGAAATCCTTCTTCGGTGCCGACATCCAGCGGCTTGGCCGGATCGCGGCGGGCCCGCAGGCGCCAAGCCGCCGAATCGGCCAAGTCGCGGGGCGGAAGGTGGCCGATGCCTATGTCGAGCGGCTGCTCGCGGATTACGACGGGGTGCGGCCGCTCTATGTCGCCTGGGACGCCGGGAACGGCGCCACCGGAGAAGTGCTGCAGCATCTCGTCGCCAAGCTTCCGGGCCGCCATGTGCTGCTCAACGAGATCATAGACGGGCGCTTTCCCGCCCATCATCCGGATCCGACCGAGGCGAAGAATCTCGAGCAGCTGCGGCAGCTCGTGCTCGAGCGCGGCTGCGATCTCGGGATAGCCTTCGATGGCGATGGCGACCGGATCGGCGTGATCGACGGTGAGGGGCGCATTCTCTGGGGCGATCAGTTCATGGTCGTGCTTGCCGGCGACGTAATCCGCGCCAAGCCCGGTGCGACCATCATCGCCGACGTCAAAGCGAGCCAGGTGCTCTTCGACGAGATCACCCGACTCGGCGGGCGCCCGCTGATGTGGCGTACCGGCCATTCGCTGATCAAGACCAAAATGGCGGAGCTCGGCGCGCCGCTGGCCGGTGAGATGAGCGGCCATATCTTCTATGCCGATCGCTATTACGGCTACGACGACGCCCTTTACGCCGCTGTGCGGCTATTGGGCATTCTCGGCCGCGGCAAGGAGAGCCTGGCCGCGTTGCGTGATCAGCTACCGGCGGTGGTGAACACGCCAGAGCTGCGCTTCGCTTGCGCCGATACGCGGAAATTTGCCGTCATCGACGAGGTCCGCGAGCGGCTGCGACGCGCCGGCGCCGAGCTGTCGGACATCGACGGAGTTCGCGTCAAGACGACCGATGGATGGTGGCTGCTGCGCGCGTCCAACACGCAGGCGGTACTGGTTGCGCGCGCCGAAGCCACCGATGAGGCGGCGCTCGGTCGCCTGAAGGCGCTGCTCGCTCAGCAGCTCCGGGAAAGCGGAGTGGAGCCGCCGGCCTTCTAGGCTGTGCTCGGTTCCTGGGTCAGCCGCGAGACGCGGCGGCGGAGGCCATCTGTTGCGTCGGGCGCGGGGCGATCACGGCACACTGCAGATGCTTTTTGTGCAGCGTGCGGCAAGCCAGCTCCGCTGTATGCTCGGAGAACCCGAGGATCCGCGCGCGGTAGTAGCGCTCGCTATGGCCGGGCGATAGCACCTGCACCGAACGTCCTCTGACCGAGAGCTTGGCCAGCGCCACGGCACCGGCCCGTTCGGCGGCGCGCTGCTGGGCGTAGGCGCCGACCTGAATGCTCCAATGGGCGCCTTCGCGGCGCAAATGACGGACGTGCAACCGTTCCGGCGTGGCCGCTTCGGCGCGGGCGACGGGCGAGAGGGCGGCGAGCGTATGCGCGGCGCGACGCGTCAGCGTGCTCGAATCGGCGTCCTCATCCGTGCTGGCGGTCAGCACCGGCGGGTTCGAATAGTGGCCGGCGAAGGCGGCATTGAGCAGGTGCGCCATCTCAATGTCGCGGGAATGCGCCGTCTGGCCGCCCATGACGATACCAATGAGCCGGTGGCCGTCGCGCACCGCCGAAGCGGCAAGGTTGAAGCCCGACGCGCGGATGTAGCCGGTCTTGATGCCGTCCATGCCGGCAAAGCTCGACATGAGATGGTTATGCGAAGCGTAGGTGATGCCGTTGTAGGTGAACTGCTCGGTGGCGAAGTAGTGGTATTCGTTGGGAAAATCGCGGTAGAGCGCGCGCGCCAGCTTGGCAAGGTCGCGAGCGGTGGTGATCTGTCCCGGATTGGGCAGGCCGGAGGCGTTGCGGTAGAAGGTGTGCGTCATTCCCAACGCCCGCGCCTTCGCCGTCATCATCTCAGCAAAGGCCGGCTCGCTACCCCCGAGATTCTCGGCGATCGTCACCGCGGCGTCGTTGGCCGAGTGGGTGACGATGGCAAGGATCAGGTCGCGGACGGGAATGGTCTGTCCCGCTACCAGGCCCAGCTTTGAGGGAGCCTGTGCCGCAGCCCAGCGCGAAATCGTAAAGGGCTGATCGAGCTTCACTTTCCCGTGCTCGAGCGCGTCGAACAGCAGGTAGAGCGTCATCATCTTGGTGAGCGACGCCGGATGGGCGGAGGCGTCGGCATTGCTCTCGGTGAGCATTTTACCGCTGGCCGCATCGATGATGATGTAGGACTCGGTCTTTGCCGAAGCGGGAGGAGCTGTCTGGAGAAACAGCGCGGCCATCAAGGCCAAGGACAGTTGTACGAAGACGAAACGATTAACGACAGCCCGCGCGATCAAGCTTCTCACCGTTCTCCCCCAATCCCCCCGAAACCAGGGATAGGATTCAATCAAAGAGAGATTAAAAAACCGTCGACTCCTTGTCCAGGTTTTCTGCGCCGCACTCTGCGACTTTTTTTCCGCTGCCGCCAAGCGCTGGGTTTCGCCGGACGCTGTGATTTCGCGGCGATCACTTCAAGACAACCGGAGGAAAAAACGTCGTCCGCGCCATGAAGTTCCGGACGCCACCCGCTCCTATCGCGTCGGCGGATTTGTTGCAATGCACAAATGCCGCTTGAGTTTGGCCAGCTAGATGCCATATAGAAGATATTGCAATGCAGCATTCGCTGTCCGCCCTGCGGGTGGGCTACGGGGATGGGAGTAGAAGCGATGGCAAAGACCAGGAAGCCCGCGGCCCGGATGGCGGCAGCCAAGGCGGTGAATGGCGAGGCGGCTCAAGCGCTCTTCGCCGGCTACGAGCAGATGGCCGATCTCGGCCGCGAGAACTTTGCCGCCCTGCTGCGCGCCAACGCCGCGCTCACCGAGGGGCTGGAGGCGATCGGCAAGGAGGTGATCCTCTATGCCCGCCGTTCGTTCGAGCAGGCGGCGGAGACGGCCACGGCTCTGCTGGGCGCCAAAACCTTTGAGGACGTCTTTCAGCTCAATTCGGAATTTGCCCAGCTCAACCTCGAGCGGCTGATCGAACGGTCGGCCAAGCTCTCCGAGATGGGCGTCAAGGTGGCGAACGAAGCGCTGGCGCCGTTGGGCGGGCGCGTCGAGGCGACCATCCAGACGCTTTCCAAGCCGCACGCTGCCTGACAGCGCCTCGCCCGGCGAGTCGTGGGAGACCCGGCCGTGGGCCGGGTCTTTTTTTGTCATTCAGTCGCCTTTCCCGAGCGTTAACCCTACGTCTGCTACACTCTGACGCAGGCGCTTGCGGGGCGGAGCGGCGCTCGCTGCCCTGGCCGCCGCGAGTTCGGCGTGAGGAGCAATGGAAAGGCCTTTCCCCGGGAACGATGAACCCAATATCATGGGCAGGGTGGGACGAACGGACCCGTATCGTGATCGACCGAAGATGAGCGACGTCGAGAAACGGAACGGCGGCGAAGCGCCAGCGACCGGCGTCATCGTCAAGGCGAAGCCGAAGACGAAGAAGCCGTCGATGTACAAGGTCCTTATGCTGAATGACGACTACACGCCGATGGAGTTCGTTGTTCACATCCTGGAGCGGTTCTTCAGCAAGAACCGCGACGAGGCGACGCGGATAATGTTGCACGTTCATCGGCGCGGCGTCGGCATCTGCGGGGTGTACACTTACGAGGTCGCCGAGACGAAGGTGACCCAGGTGATGGATTTCGCTCGGCAGCATCAGCATCCGCTGCAATGCACCTTGGAAAAGGACTGATTGGAAAAGAGCCGACCCGGGAAAGCCCAGTAGGAACCAAAAAGGATCAGGCGTAGATGCTCTCGCGCAATCTGGAAAAGACGCTGCACCGGGCCCTCGCTTACGCCAATGAGCGGCGGCACGAATATGCGACGCTCGAGCACCTCTTGTTGGCCCTTACCGAAGATCAGGACGCCGTAGCGGTGCTCCGCGCCTGCACGGTTGACCTCGAGAAGTTGCGCCGCGACCTCCTCGGATATGTCGACAACGAACTGGTCAACCTGGTGTCGACCCATGTCGAGGATGCCAAGCCGACGGCGAGCTTCCAGCGCGTGCTGCAGCGCGCGGCGATTCACGTCCAATCCTCGGGCCGAGAGGAAGTAACCGGCGCCAACGTGCTCGTCGCCATGTTTGCCGAGCGCGAGAGCCATGCCGTCTATTTCCTGCAGGAGCAGGACATGACGCGCTTTGACGCGGTCAACTACATCTCGCACGGCATCGCCAAGGCGCCGGGCCGCTCGGAGACGCGTCGCGTTCAGGGTGCGGACGAGGAGGAGCGCAGCAACGAGAAGCAGCAGAAGCGCGGGCACGATGCGCTCGATGCGTATTGCGTCAACCTGAACAAGAAGGCGAAGAACGGCAAGATCGACCCGCTCATCGGTCGCGAGACGGAGGTCGACCGCACAATTCAGATCCTGTGCCGGCGCTCGAAGAACAACCCGCTCTACGTAGGTGACCCCGGCGTCG
>Ga0134128_10000791_pt1 | contig 43002 bp, 38 predicted proteins | sample KB31754_FD_96462 | JGI IMG/M metagenome (GOLD analysis project Ga0134128, IMG submission 96462) | Terrestrial soil microbial communities with excess Nitrogen fertilizer from Kellogg Biological Station, Michigan, USA - KB3-175-4 | ecosystem: Environmental > Terrestrial > Soil > Unclassified ...
CCTGACGTTTGTAAATGACAATTTTTACCTTAACGGCGACGGATCAGGACAAACGCACAACATGTATATCGGATTCGACGGGTTTCTGACGATGCATTTCACCCTGCGGAATTCAATATCGCGGGACGCGTATGTAGGCCACGACGTGAAGACGCGCGCTCCGTACAACAATATCCTCAACAATCAGATCATTGATGACGTTGGGGATACCAGCTACGAGTTGGATTTTCCGCTGGGTGGAAGCACCAATGTTGTGAACAACCTGATCTATAAGGTCGCAGTCAACGAGGACCTGGCCAACAACAACTTGATGATCTATGCCGACGTTCATGACAATGCAGCCTCCGATCCGGAATATGCGGTTCCGAATCAGGATCTGCGTTTCCTGCACAATGTCGTGGTCGACGACAATTCGAACAGTTCAAATTCATTTGTCAACGTGTCCTGCGATGCTTTGCCAAGCAGCAGCTGCCCGCCTCCCAATCATGGCCCGGCGCTTACCACGCCGGCGGTGGTGCAAAACAATCTGTTTATCGGCCTGGATACGAATGCGACCAACCAGGCGGACGCTATCGCGAACAACAACATGATTCTTCCATTCAGCGCGATCGCCGCAGCCGGATACTTGCCGCATTGATACTTCCGCCAGACGGAAATCTACAAAAGCCCATCGGGACGGGAGTTTCTCCCACCCGATGGGTTTTTTCTTGGTTCGCGATTCTGCGATGTAACCTAATACGGCAGATCGTTAGAACCGTAATGTTCAGGTCAATCTCCATTCCAATTCCACAACATCAAACAGCAACGGCTTATCTCCCTTAGGAGGAGAGAATGAAGTTTTCGAAATTGGTTTTGTTCCTGTTGCTGGCGGCGCCCGTCGTGTCTGCCGCCACCGTCACCGTAGGCCCAGGAGGACAATATCCAAGTCCATGCGTCGCGTTTCAACATCTGGCCGACGGCGACACGGTGAAAGTCGATGCCAACCACGGCGCGCCTTATAACGAAGGAAATTGCCAGATCAACAACAGCAACCTAAAGATCCTCGGCGTCAACGGACGCCCTATTCTGGATGCGACAGGAGTTGTGGTCGCGAGAGGCATCTAGGAAGTGCACGGCCATGACGTTGTGATCGACAATTTCGAATTTCGCAATGCCAACAAGTTCACCAATCTGAATACGGCGTACAACGCAGCCGGCGTCCGGATTCGATCTGGTTCTCCTACGCCCAATGGCGGCGATATCACGCTTCGCCATTGTTATATCCACGACAATGGGGATGGTGTTCTTGCCGACAATGTGGGGCCGGGTTGGGGCGAATGGTTTGCCAAGGCCCCGTTTATTTTGTTCGAATACGACGATTTTTATAAAAATGGCGACGAGTTCGGACCATCGCACAACATGTATATCGGCTGGGGCGGAAACCTGACTTTCACGCTTCGATATTCGAAATCCCGCGACGCGTATCTGGGCCACAACGTAAAAACCCGCGCCCGCTACAACAATATCCTCTACAACCAGATCACCGACACCATTGGGAACGACGAGCTATTTGTTGAATTTTCCAATAGGGGGAACCACCTACGTGGTCGGCAATCTTCTCTATCGAGTCGCGGTGACGAATCCGGTTGCCAATGGAGACCTGATGCTCTATCGGGATGTGGCCGATGCCCATGAACGGGAGCCGGCATTTGGGCTGCCCAATGAAGATTTGCATTTCCTCAATAACGTGGTGATCGACAATAGCCGTTCCAGGTCCAATTCATTCGTGACCTTGTCGTGCCCCTTGGCATCCACGGCAAACTGCCCTGCTCCCGGCGCGGGCCCTCGGCTGACAAAGCCGGCGGAGATCCGGGGCAATCTGTTCGTGGGACAGCCTGCCCACGTGACCAACCAGCCGGGCGCGGATGCGCAGTTCAACGTGATTCTTCCATACAGCGACAAATCTGCTGTTTGGGTGAATCAGGCGTTGGCATCGTTGTGGAATGGGGAGAAATAGGATCGGTTCGGATCAGGTGGCGGCGGCGATCTCATCGAGAATCGCGCGCGCGGCCCGCGCCGGATCGGCGGCATGGGTGATGGGGCGGCCCACGACCAGTGCGGTGGCTCCAGCGAGGATGGCCGCGGTTGGAGTGGCGACGCGTTTCTGGTCGCCAATTTCGCTGCCTGCGGGGCGGATGCCGGGCGTGATCAGATAGACTTCCGGCCCGAGTTTCCGGCGCAGCGCTGAAACCTCTTCGGCGGAACAGACCAGTCCATGAATGCCGCTCGTCTGGGCAATCTGCGCCAAGCGGAGAACCTGCTCGAGCGGGGAGGTGGCAATCCCAACCGCGGCAAGCTGGGATTTATCCATGCTGGTCAACACCGTAACCGCGAGCAAGCGGGGAGAGTTTTTCGCGCCGGCCGCAGCTTCGGCAGCCGCGGCGAGCATGGCGGGTCCTCCGGCTGCATGAACTGTGAGCAGGGAGGCTCCGGTGGAAGCCGCCGAGCGGACGGCGCCTGCCACGGTATTGGGAATGTCGTGAAATTTCAGATCGAGAAAGACGGAGAATCCCTGCCGGGCGAGTTCTTCGACGATTCCGTTACCAGCGGCGAGGTAGAGCTCCAGGCCGACTTTGACCCAGCGGCAAACTCCTTGCAGCTGGCCGGCGAGTTTTTGCGCGTCTGCCCGCGTGGATACATCGAGGGCAACGATGAGACGGTCATGGAGCGGAATTTCGAGCCGGGCAGCAGAAAATTGGGACATTTATTCCATTCTATCTGCCGCAAAAAGTCTGTTCTCGCCGATTGCTTAAAATGTTGAACGACGCGCCGGTTCGCAGCAGACAGGTGCTTCCCCTTATCTACAATGGAGCGGCTTGCCCGCAACCTGGAAAGCGACGGCACCAGCGTCCTTTGCGTTCAAGCGGCTCTCGCCACAGGCGGGATGCCGGTATTGGAAGGCTGGCCGCAGGGAGTAATCCTCCAGCGAGCTGCCAGGGTTGGTGGCCGCGCCGATCGCCGAGGAGCCCGGTTTGAGCCGGTAATCAAAATTTTTCTCATTGACGAAGCGCGGGTCTCCAGAAAAATTGCTCTTGAGTATTGCGTCCGATTGGTTGACGATCTTGCCGGGTCCATAAAAGATGTTGTTCTGGATGAGCGCGGGAGATTCATCCTGCGAGCCGATCTGAATAAACGGTCCACTGTTCGGTTTGTCGTTCACAAACGTGTTGTTTATGACGTAAAGGTCGTTCCCGGCATTGGCGGGTTCAATGCCTTCGGATAGGTAGTCCAGCATGGCGGGGTTCTGCGAGTTTGGTCCTTGCTCGATTAAATTTCCAATCACATAGGTAGTTCCGCCATTGGGAACGTTAATTTCATAACTGTCGGTTCCGTTTTGACCGGAAAGGCGGTTGTACAGGATGTAATTCACGGCGGCACGAGTCTTCAACAGATGCCCTACGAGAGCATCGTGCGAATAATTGAACCGGAAGATGAGGGAAGCGGTGGTTCCAATGTAAAGATTATGGGACTGTCCATCTCCCGCGCCGTTCCGCGCAAATTCGCTGTATTCGATCAGGATATGGCTATGTTGAATATTGCTTTCCAGAATGCCGTCCTGATTGTCATGGAAATAACAATTTCGGACCGTCCAATTGGTTCCCTTGGCTCCCAGCCCGGAGCCGTTGTATCTGGGTTCGATGTGGGCCCCGGAAAACTCCATGTTTTCGACCGTGAAGTTGCGGCCATGGAAGACCCAGATTCCTCTGTCTTCGGCGATTTTTCCATCCGCTTCGATGTGGGGGCGGGTCTTGCCGATGCCGCGGACGGTGAGATTGTTTTGCCAAAAGGCGCAGACATCGCCTTTATAGACCCCGGAATCGACAAGGATTGTGTCGCCATCCTGGGCCACTTTCAATGCCGCGCAGGGGGTGAGGTATTTTTTATCCGGACCAACATGGAGGGTGGCGGCTTGTACAGAAAGAGAGAAGGGAATCAGGAAGAAGATCAGAAGAAAGGTTTTTTTCACGATTCAAGAAGGGTATAGGCGACTTCTTCCCAGGTCAATTCTCCCAGTGACTCGCTATCACTTGAGAAAGTCTCAGTCGCCCGGTTCGGTGGAATCTGCCTCGGCGGCCAAGCGGGCCATGCGAATTTTTTCCAGGCGCGCGATTTCGACCGCCTGCCCGGAATCGATCACGTCCAGCCGGACACGGGTGACGCCCCGGTCACGCATTCCCAGCATGCGGGCGGCTTTTGAGGAAAGATCGGCAATCCGGGTATCGGGCACCGGCCCCCGGTCGTTCACCCTGGCTACGATCCAGCGGTGGGTGTGGAGGTTGGTCACCTTGACCCAGGTTCCGAGAGGCAGGGAACGATGGGCACAGGTCAGGTCATTCATATTGAACAGTTCCCCGTCGGCAGTTTCCTTGCCCTGAAACTGCGAACCGTACCAGGAGGCCAGGCCGATCTGGTGCCAATCGTAAGATTTTTTTGGGGATTTGACATTAGCACGGCTGGTGACAGGCTGTGCCGGTTCGCTAACCACGGAAGCCGGCTGCCGGTTGGCCTGGATGCCGTGCCAGGTGAGCGTCACGCCGAGAAACAATCCGGTCGCGATGGACACGACTCGGCCGATAACCGAGCGCAGCCGGAAACGTGGCTGAGAGCGCGGCTGGGAATTCAGGATCGAGTTTTCGCTTAGAATGCTCATGGGCGGTCCACCTCTAAAATTTTACCGGCGGTGCAAGGCTAAGTCAAAGAAATAAAAAGAGTTATCTGGAATTTTTTCTTGCAATTCCGTTCTATCTGTGATAGCTGTTAAAGAATTGCGCCGGTGTGCCGATTGCCGACGCAGAAGTGAATTCTTCCGGTGTCTCCTCTCAGAATTTCCTCCAATTCATCCAGCATTCCATCCGCTCCCCAGCCCGCGCCTCCGGTGGTTCTTTCGATTGCGGGCTACGATCCATCGGCCGGTGCCGGGGTCCTGGCCGATCTGAAGACATTTGCCGCCAACGGCGTGTACGGCATGGCCTGCGTTACGGCGTTGACCGTCCAATCTTCCCTGGGGGTTGAGCGGGTCGAACCGCTGGAACCGCGAACCGTGGTTGAGACGCTGGATTGCCTGGAAAGGGATGTCCCGATGGCTACGATTAAGGTCGGGATGCTGGGCGATTCCCAGGTGGGGTTGGCTGTGGTGGACTGGCTGGAGCGGCGGCCAGCCATTGCGGTGGTGTTGGACCCGGTTCTTAAGTCCAGCTCCGGCAAGGACTTACTGGATGCAGCCGGGATCGATATGCTGCGCGGAAGATGGCTGGGACGGGCGAACTGGATCACGCCGAATCTTGCGGAACTGGAGGCTTTGATTGGCAAGCCGGTCGAGCGAACCCGTCCGGGGATTGAATCGGGGGCGGATTGTCTGCGCCGGATGGCGCTCCAGCACGGCAATCCGGGGATGAAAATTGTGGTTACCGGAGGCGATGCGGAAAAGCCGGACGATCTGTTATTGTCCCGGACGGGGAACCGCTGGTTCGCCGGGCAACATATCGAGACGCGCTCCAGCCACGGTACCGGCTGCGCATTTTCGTCCGCCCTGGCCGCCCGCCTGGCGGTGGGGGAGGATGATTTTTCCGCCGTGCAGGCCGCCAAATATTACGTTGCCGGAGCGCTGCGCAACGCCTACCCCATGGGGAAGGGAAACGGCCCGCTGAATCATCTATGGAACATAAATAGATAACACCTGTGGAACATAAATAGATAACATCCAAAACCATCTGTATTTCGTATAGTGGGGGTAGCCAATCCACACTCTGATCCAGGCACTATATAAACAACTTTTCGATTACCTTGGTGATCTGCAAAAGTAATGTGCCACCTGTAACCAAGCCGTGTATGCTGGATTGGCGGAAACCAGGCGGATGCGAATTGTCCGCTCGAATACTTTTTTCAGGTGGGGTGGCCCAAAAATGATTGGATCGGGAGAAAACGGAGTTGAAATTGGCTCCTTGATGGAGCTTCGGGCTTCGGTTCGTTTCCCAGTCCGCATGCGGGTCCAGATTCAGACGGCCAGCGGTAAAGAAGATGCGGAGACGATTAATGTTTCCGCCAGCGGCGTCTTGTTTGCGTTCTCCCGCGTGCTGGATGCGGGAAGCACGATTGAAGTTGACATGATTATGCCCTCAACCACACTGGGCACACCCCAGGATGTACGGGTGCATTGTCAGGGCCGGGTAATACGTTCTTATAAAAAAGGACCGGCGCAGGTGGAGGTTGCCACCGTAATCGACCACTACGAAATGCTTTCTTGAGGCACCATGCCTATTATATCTGCTGACGTTACGAAGAAGAACACCGTCCCGGGTCCCCGCCCGGGTGCTGGTCCGGAGATCGGTTCGGATCAAAACTCAACAACGCCTCCGGAGGAGGTGTCTGGAATCCGCATTCTGTTAGCGGATTCGCAAGCCATCTATCGCGTTGGAATACGAAAAGTTTTTGCAGTTGAAGACGATATGCGCGTGGTCGCGCAGGCGGAGAATTATCCTGGCCTGCTGGCGGCGCTGGAACGGTTTCCCTCAGACATTTTGCTGCTGGAAGGCGGCATGATCTCAGGCATTCCGGAGGCGATCCCGGACATGATCCACCGTGCTCCCAATGTGAAGCTGGTGGTGCAAGTAAGCGAGAACAGCGAGGACTTCATCGTCGATCTGTACCGGCGTGGCGTGCGCGGCGTAATCTCGCGGTCGATTTCTCCCGATCTGCTGGTTCGTTGCATTCGCAAGATCGCGGAAGGCGAGACCTGGATTGACAATCAGTCGGTGAGCTGGGTGATTGAGGCCTATCGCTCGCAGGCGACAGCCCTGACCAATCCACGCATGCAGCCGCGTCTTTCGCCGAAAGAGCTTTCCATCATCGGCTGCGTGACGCAGGGAATGCGGAATAAGGAAATCGCCTACAAAATCGGAACGACGGAACAGGTGGTCAAGAATTATCTGCGCAAGATCTACGACAAGCTGGGCGTTTCCGACCGGCTGGAGCTGGCGCTGTATTGCCTGCACCATCAGTTGTTGAAGCAGCCTCCGGTGAATGCCGGCACGGCTATGGGCGCGGGAAAACCGTCGAACGTGCAGGAGATCAACCTGGCGCGCCTGCGGCCCTAAGATTTCTTAGAACCTACATCGCTAGAAAAATGCCCGGACGAGAAATGCAACTTCTTCGTCCGGGCATTTTTTTGTGTTGATGGAATTGAAAGAAAAATGCTTCGATGCGGAGACGATGTACTGCTCCGCACCGGAGCATTTCAAAGCAGAAAATAACCAGGGACGGCTCAACGCTGTCCCTGGGTGATTATGGATTGACGGTAACGGTGCTGTTGGAAGTCAGGCCGTTCCAGGTTGCGGTAATGGTGACGTTGGTGGCGGTTGAGACGGTGTTGGTGGTCAGGTTGGTTTGCGCCCAGCCGACGCCCGCTCCCATGGTGTAGGACTGGTTGGGAATGACCGCCGGATTGCTAGAGGTAAAGGTGACCGGCGCGCCGCCATGGGGCGCCGGGCTGAAGGCCAGCTCAATGGTGTAGCCGAGCGGCTGGCCGCCGACCACACTGCTGCTGGTATAGATGCTGTGGATCTGCGAGGTAGGAATGGAAGCGGTCAGAGTCTTCTGTACGCCACCGTAGTTGCCGGTCAGGGTCGCCGACTTGGAGGACGGCGATTGTCCCCAGAGGCTGCCCAGCTGCGTGCCCGCCTCCGCCGAGGTCGCGCCCGCCGGAACGGTTACGGTCGCCGGAGTGTAGAGGACGCTGGAGTCGCTGGTGCTGAGTGCGACCGCAGCGCCGCCCGCCGGAGCCGCAGCCGTCAAGTGCACGGTCATCGCAGGCCCATACGGACTGTCGAGCGTGATCGAGCTGATGGCCACGCTGGCAGTGCCGGTCTCAGCAAAACTGGCCGGCGTGCCCACTCCGGAAACGCTGGCGGTTACGGTCAACGATCCGGTGGCGGTGGGCTGCGCGGTGACGCTGGCCTGCCCGCTCGCGTTGGTCACCGCCGTCGCGCCCGAAGGGAAGCTGACGCCGCTGCCGGCGAAAGTCACGGTTGCGCCTGACACTACGCCGCCGCTCGAGTTCTTCACCACCGCTACCAGCGGATTGGGGAAGTTCGTTCCCACCGGCGAAGTCTGTCCCGAACCCGAGACCACCGCAATGCTGGCCGGTGAGTTTGCTCCGGGAGTGACCGTCACCGCGGCTCCCCAGGTTGCGCCGTTGTACGTCAGGGTGAGATTCACCGTCGTCGAACTGGTCACTGTGTTCGTATTGATGGTTTTGCCGAAGTCATTCGCCTGTCCCGCCGCCAGGGTGTAGTTCTGGGTGGGGATGATGGACGGATGATCGGAGCTGATGGTGTATGGGCCGCCTCCCACTGGCGCCGTATTGAAGGCCGACTCAAAGTAGAAGCCGAGTGGTTGACCGCCCTCCACGCTGCTGTTGGGGACGAAGGTGTGGATGGTGACGTAGTCCACATTCATGGTGAGCGTCTTGGCGCCGTTGTAGGTGGCCGTCAGCGTGGCTGGTTTCGAGGTCGGCGACTGACCCCAGAGACTGCCCAGCAGCGTGCCGGTTTCCGCCGAGGTCGCTCCCGCCGGAACGGTGACCGATGCCGGCGTGTAGAGAATGCTGGAATCGCTCGTGCTCAGCGTGACAACGGCTCCTCCGGCAGGCGCGGCGGCGCTCAGATGCACCGTGGTGCCGGATTGATAATTGTTGTCCTGCGTGATCGAGCTGATGGCCACGCTGGCGGTTCCGGTCTCCGAGAAGCTGGCCGGGGTGCTGACTCCGGAAACGCTGGCGGTTACGGTCAAGGCTCCAGCGGCGGTAGGCTGCGCGGCGACGCTGGCCTGTCCGCTCGCGTTGGTCACTGCCGTCGCTCCCGAAGGGAAGCTGACATTGCTGCCCGCATAGGTCACGGTTGCACCGGAGACGGGATGCCCGCCGGAATCCTCCACCACCACCACTAACGGATTGGCGAAGTTCGTTCCCACGGTTGCGCTCTGTCCCGAACCGGAGACCACCGCAATGCTGGCCGGGGCCGGTCCCCCGGGAGTTACTGTGATGGCATTCGTCGCCGTGCTGCCATTCACATTTATCGTCACGTTGACGGTTGTGTTGCTGGTGACCGTATTCGTGTTGATGTTGATGTCGGCGTTGTAATTTCCTCCCGGGATGTTGACGGTCTGATTCGGAATTACCGCCGTATTGTCGGAGGTGAAGACGACGGGACCACCAGCAGGAGGATAGTCCCCGGCCATGACGAGCGCGTAGGCTGCCTGTTGACCGCCGACCACAGTAGCGGATTCAAAATAGGCATTGTGGATGAAAGGAGCGGCTACGTTGATCGCCAGTGTTTTGGTCACGCCCGCGTAGACCGCCGTTTCCGTCGCAGTCTTGCTGCCAGGCGACTGCCCCCACAGGCTGCCATTGATCGAGCCGGTTTCCGCAGTCAGTTGTCCCGCCGGAATGGTTACCGTGGAAGGAACATACAGAATGGTGGGATCGCTCGAGCTGAGGTTGATAACAACCGGACTGGTCGAACCGCCCAACAGATGCACTGTCGATGCAGGATAGTAGGGGCCATCGATGGTGAGCGCGCTCAGAACCGGCGGTCCGGCGACCACAGTCACATTCGTGCTGGTGTGGGCGCCATTGGCATATACGTCGATCGTTACCGTGGTGTTTGAAACCACCGCCAGTGTCTGGAAGGTCGCCGTCGCCGAACTGGTCGAAGTTGCAACCGAGGGGATATTCGGAATTGCCGAGGGATTTTCCGATACGAAAGACACGTAGTTGAACTGTCCGGCCGGAGGTGTCGGCAGTCCGGTTACCGTGATGGTGCCGGTGTTGGGTACGGTGACCGGGGAGGTGGCGCTGGCGGTGATCGCCGGAGGGGTATCGACGCGAGGATAGCTATACGCACCGGCATCCATGGTCGAGCCACTCGGGGTGGGCCGAGTTACTTTTCCGACGGGCTGAACATATTCATACTTGGCAAGGGCATTAGGATCGGACGCGCCAGCATTGTTCGTCGGCGGATACAGTCCTGCCTGAATAGCAGGCGATCCGGGCGCCAGATGATAGTTCAGATGGGCCGAATCGACGAATAGAGCGGCCAGATTCGCCGAAGTGTTCGCCTCCAGAATATTGTGCGAAGCAACCGCCGTAGGCTGGTTGACCGCTTCCGTGCCCGGCCCGACGAAGATGTTGTTCTGGACCACCGAATTGACCGACAGGACCGGGCCATTCGGGGGAGCGGAGCACGTGGTGCTGTCCGAATTAAAGCAGCTGACATTTACAAATGCGGGAGGAAAAGTATTCGCGGGATCATTGACCATGGTGTTGTTGACGAAATGGAGATCCTCGTTGGGCAGGCCATATTCAGGATCGCTCGCGCCGTTGTCATTGACGTCCCGCCAGATCATCATTGCCTGGTTGGAATTGGGATTGGTCGTCGCCGCTTTATAAAGAACATTGCCGACAATATAGGTGCTGCCGCCCAGCGGAAAGTCCAGCACATAGCTGGTATTTCCCACGGCATCGCCAACCAGGTTGTAGAGAATGTTGTTGATGGGGGCGCGGGTCTTTACCGTATGGCCGACGAAGCTGTCGTGCGACCAGGAATATTGCAGGGTAAAGTCCATGTTGCCGCCATAACCCATGTACATGTTATGCGTGCTTCCTGAGCCGTCTCCGTTGTTCTGAAATTCATCGTATTGAAAGGTGATGAATGGATTGGAGGAATACCACATATCCGTCGCATCCACGTTGCCGCCGAGAACGCCGTCGCCATTGTCATGGATATAGCAGTGTTGGATGGTGACATTTCCGCCGCCCGGCGTGTTGAAACCATCTTCAATGCGGACGCCGGCCGCATTTCCCGAACTGCCGTTGTACTTAGCGTTGCGGAACTCAAAGTTGTCGATCACGACATCGTGTCCATCTTCCACCCAAATGCCTTTCGCAATTCCGGCATTGGACGCGTCCAGGATGGGGCGTCCGTTGACCCCGACAATGGTGAGGTTGTTATTTGAAATTTTGCAGTCGGTGGTGTCCATGTAGGGCGTGCCGCCATTGGCGTCGATCTGAACCGTGTCGCCGTCCGCCAAATGCGGAAATGCCGCGCACGGAGTGGCATATTGTCCGGTGGGACCGACAGTGACCGTGGCTGCGCCGCCGATCGTCGTTCCAAACAGCAGAGCCAGCGACAGCCCTGCAGATTTCACAAGTGAGAACTTCATAGTCTTCTCCTTCAGTTGAACGGTGGATGAATGGAATGTTTGAACTGGACAGATTGCCTGTTCCAGGATCGAAGCTTGCCGCAAGTCCGCTGAAACGTTATCAGGGAGAATATCCCGGGTGCGAAGCGGAGCATTCTGCCATCGCTGACATGGGTACCGGGAGACAAGGAGATAGCAGGAAGAAATGCAGAAATCGATTACGTGTTTGTCTCTAAAGTGGACAATGCGACTGGCTGAACGGTCCAGCCATTTCAGTTAGCTATTAAGCGCCCGCCAGTGAAAAACTGTCAAAAACTTTTTTGAAGAGGAAATTACAGAACTGAATAATCAACAAAAAAGTTACTAATGGGGCGAAAAATGGCCCTATTTTTCGCCTTGGGATGTGTTTTTGGGATTACAGTCTTGTTCGATTTATTCGATTTATGTGGCGCCGGGAGAAGGTCGTCTTTTGGTTAATCCGTGGCGACGCTAAGCTGGTGCCGGACATCCGCGCCGCGAACCCAGAAAATGACATCTTCCGCGATATTGGTGGCGTGGTCCGCAACGCGTTCCAGATTGCGCGAAATGATGATGGTGCTCAGCGCCTGCCCGGTCCATTCCGGATGCTTCTGAATCATGGCGATCAAAGACCGGTGGATATCGCGATTCATCCGGTCCACGTCATCGTCCATGGTGAGAACAGATTTCGCCATGTTGGGGTCGCCTTCGAGCAGCGACTGGAGAGCGAAACGGATCATGCGCTGGGTCAGGTCTCCCATTTCCTGCATGTTGACTGGCAGGTCAGCGGCGGGCATTTTCAGCAGTTCGGCGCCGCGCTCGGCAATATTGACCGACTGGTCGCCGATGCGTTCGAGGTCGCCATTGATCTTAACGACCGCCAGCAGAAAGCGCAGATCGACGGCCATGGGCTGTTCCATCGCCATGAGTTCGTATGCCATTTCATCGAGGGAGCGTTCGGCGGCATTGATGGCTGCCTCATTTTCCTGGACGTGATGCAGCAACACGGGATCGGCCTTCAGATATCCGTCCATGGCGCAGTCCAGCGTTTGCTGGGCCAGAGCGGCCATCGCCAGTAATTTGTCTTTGAGTTCAGCCAGTTGCTGCTGATAGTGAATACGGGGCACGCCAACTCCTTAAATACGGAGAACAGACTAAATTCATTGTCTCTTATTGAGATTGCAATTCCGTGAATCTTTTTTGGAGCAGACTTCCTATGGATTATCCAAGCCGTCGCTCAGCTTCCCGGGCCGCTTCGTAGATCTGCTGGAAGGATTCGACCGCATACAGCACCGGCTGCATTTGGGAGACGGAAAAACTGTGCTCCAGAACCTGGTCCAGATTGAAATCGCGAATCTCGGGCCCGTGTTCCACAACGTAGGAACACTCGCCGTGCGAGGAGATCAGCCCGCTGCCGTATACCTTGATCTCGCCCTGCTGGCGAATTACGCCAAATTCGACGGTGAACCAGAAGACGCGGCCCATGCGTTCGAGATCGTCCTTGCGTCCGGTCATGGTGCTGCAGACTCGGCCATACTCCTGCAAGAAATCGGCGAACACCGGATGGGCGTGCATGGGGACGTGGCCGAATACATCGTGGAAGATGTCAGGTTCCGGAGTGTATTCGAGAGAATTTTTGTCTCGCAACCAGGTGGTCGTGGGAAATCGCCGGGCGGCGAGCATCTCGAAAAACGCATCGGGAGGCAGAAAGCCGGAGACCGCGGTGGAGTTCCAGCCGGTGCGCGGTTCGAGCTTGGCGGATACGGCGGCCAGATCGGGGATGGCTTCTTCCCGCAAGCCAATCTGCTCGAAACCGTCGAGATATTCCTGGCACGCATGGCGGCGCAGTTGCGGCATGCATCGGCCCACCAGTTCGGCCCAGGTGGCATGCTGCTCCGTGGTATATGCGGCCCAGTCCTGCTGGATTAAAAAAGGTCGGGCAATTGCCAGAGGAACGGTGTTGGTCAGCATGTCGAGTGCCCTCCGGGATGGAACGGCGAGCCCGGCTAAACCCTCAAGGATGCGTCCGGCAGGGTAGGGCTGTCAATTATTTTGATGCAGCGGTTGTTGCCGGTGCGGGCGTCGATGTGAGCGGCTTGATGATTTCGTCCAGCAGGTCCGCCGCGCCGTTGATTCGTTCCAGATGCGCGTACTTTTCGCCGCCGTGATAGTCCAGATGCGCGATCTGAAAAACATCGGAGTTGGAAACGATCAACTCAATCGGGCCGTGGTTGTTTTTGCTCTCGCGGAGGGCGGTCTTCATGCGGTCGTCGGTGTAAGCGAGGCTGTTGACCGCGACGATGGTTTCTCCCGGTCCCAGGCCGGCTTTGTAGGCCAGCGAGTTGATGATGACATCGTCAATTTCGCCGGCTTTGCCGATCAACAACCCCAGGGAGGCGACAGCATCCATGCCGCCGCGCTCGGTAAAGAGCGCTTTCTCATAAGAGTTTGGCGTGTCGGTGTAGGTCACCCGATAGCCGCCGTGTTCAATGCCGTTGAGCGGAGCGTGCGGCGCGTGCGAGTCGATGCGCTCGGCGAGAAAACTTTTCCAGTCGTAGGGCACGACGCTATTCAATGCGGCGACAAGATCATCGAATGTGTAGGGCAAAGTCCGCGGACCGGTATTGCCGCCGACGCCGAGAAACAGCCGGGTAAAATCGTGCAGCGATTTCTGATTATGGGTCAGATTACGGATGGTCGTATCGACATCGAGCCAGATCAGCTCGCCTTCCTGATAGTAGTCCTGACTGAGTCTCCAGTTGATCCACTCCGCGGTGGGATGGCGCAGAATCTGCGCGGCGATGGCGGTGTCTTCGACATTACGCCAGGTGCGGCCCGGCCGGTTGTCCATTCCGAAGGCGGTGAATGCCAGCGCGTCCCGATATTGGTCCGGGGTCCACAGGCCGCTGCGTGCGGCCAGCACGCCACCCCAATACTCCGTCATGCCTTCGTACACCCACAGCAAGTCGCCGTGCATCGGAGTTTTGAAATCCGACGTAGCCAGTCCAGCGGGCCGACGATATTTGCCGTTCCAGGAGTGGGTAAATTCATGCGGCAGCAAATCGCCATTCAACTCGGCGAGTCCGGGATCGGAAAACCCATGTTCTTCTACGCCGTTATCGCTGGACTGATGATGCTCCAGGCCATCGCTGCGAATCTGATCGCTGAGGCTGAGCAGGAAATGATAGGTGGTGTAATGCCGCGAGCCGAACGCGGCGCCGGCTTCCTGCACTAACTTCGACATCGCCGTCAGCATGGCGGGTTTCAGGTCGAGATCTTCGGGCGCATCGGCGGCGACATCGAGATAGTGATTCGGTGCAACTCCGGGGGCCAGCGGAAATTCGCGGAAGTACCGGCCTGCGATGATGGGCGAATCCACCAGTTGATTCAGTCCAACAGTGGCGAAGGAAATCTCATCGTCGCTCGATTCCAGAGTGAGCGGGGAGATGCTCTGCGCAGTGACGGTTGCCGCCGGACGCGAAGCGCCAGTGCCGGGAGCTGCGCCGGCAAACGAGAGCGCGGTGCCAAAACCCCATCCGGCAGGGAGTTTGATGGAGGCGGTAATGGGGATGTCGCGCACCGGTATGCCGGCCGGATACATCACCACCGCATTCCATTCGAGCACCGCCATGTTTTTGCTGGTGGAGAGGTCCAGGTCGGAGCCGGTGCCACCCTCGGTGGCAAGGAAGTCGAAGTTGACCTCGAGCCTATTGACGCCCGCAGGAACATCGACATGAACGGCGTACATATCGACATCGTCGCGCCGCCAGGAAAGCGGCTGCCCGTTGGCGCGGATGAAGAGGCCGGCAACGTTATCGATGGGGCCGGTTGGCCGATGATCGCCGGGAATCCATTCGGGATATTCGAGTGTCAGTGGACCCGGGGTGACGGGAATCCGCAGATGCGCATGGATCATGCGACGCGGAGCGTCCGTCATATCGACATGCAGCACGATGGGGGTTTTGAGAGATTGTGCCGCAGGAGAGACTTTCTTGCTTCGGGCAGCGTTCGCGGGTACTACGGCGCTGGATAGCGCGAGGGCGGCGATCAACAGCGGAAAGATCGGGCGGAATGAGAAAGGTTTTGTGGAGGGCAACGTTGGGAGCGAGAAGGGAATTCGCATGTTCAACATGATCGCACGCGGAGTTGTTCCTGGGGCAATCCCACAGGGAATGGGGCTAGGCAAACCCGACGCAGCGGGTATATGGTGGTAGGTCGCTGGGAGGCCATTCCTGGCGATTTGCCAGAATTTCGGAGGTGTGTCGTGGCTACCGCACTCAAACATTCGCCGTCTCAGTCCGGCAGAACATTCTCGAAGGATGCGGTTTCGTTGAACGGGACCGATTATGTCGAGTTCTATGTCGGCAACGCTCGGCAGGCGGCCTATTTCTATCGAGCTGCGTTTGGCATGAGCCTGATCGCCTATGCGGGACCGGAGACGGGATTGCGTGATCGGGCTTCGTATGTCGTACAGCAGGATAAGATTCGTTTTGTTCTGACGACGCCTCTGCGGCCTGGAAACGCGGTTGCCGAACACATCATCCGGCACGGCGACGGGGTCAAGGACATCGCGTTGTGGGTGGATGACGCTGTTTCCGCCTGGCGGGAGACGACGCGACGCGGCGCGCGCAGCGTGCGCGAACCCTGGGTGCTGAAGGATGAACACGGAACGGTTCGCATGGCGTCGATCGCCACGTATGGCGATACTCTCCACACATTTGTCGAGCGCGGCCAATATCGCGGCCCGTTTCTTCCCGGGTTTGAGGCGGTCAAGCACGATCCCGTCGCGCGTCCGGCGGGGTTGAAATATATCGACCATATTGTCGGCAACGTCGGTTGGCACGAGATGAATGCCTTCGTCGATTTTTACCGCGATGTGATGGGCTTTGAGCTATACCAGAGTTTCGACGACAAAGATATTTCCACCGAATACTCCGCGCTAATGTCGAAGGTGATGGCGAACGGCAATGGCCGCGTGAAGTTCCCCATCAACGAACCGGCGGAAGGCCGCAAGAAGTCGCAGATCGAAGAATATCTCGATTTCTACAATGGTCCCGGCGCGCAGCACCTGGCGCTGGCGACGGATGACATTCTGACCACCGTAAGCAAATTGCGGGAGCAGGGGGTGGAGTTTCTGCATGTGCCAGATGGCTACTATGCCGATCTGGAAGCGCGCGTTGGCAAGATCGATGAAGCGATCGAAGACCTGAAGCGGCTGAATCTGCTGGTGGATCGCGACGACGAAGGCTATCTGCTGCAGATTTTTACCCGCCCGGTGGAAGACCGCCCCACGGTGTTCTTTGAAATTATTCAGCGTAAGGGCGGCCGCAGTTTCGGCAAGGGGAATTTCAAGGCTCTGTTTGAAGCCATCGAACGTGAGCAGGGTAGACGCGGAAACCTATAAAGACATCAAAGATATCGCATGAAACTCTGCACGTTTGAAGTGCGCACGCATCTCGGCAGGCAGCGCAGGCTGGGCGTCGTGGTGGAAGACGGCGGCGAAATTGTCGATCTGCATTTTGCGACTGCGCATTCTCTCGAGAACTCCCGGTTGGCGGAGGCGCTGGTTCCCGCATCTTTGCTGGGATTGCTGGACGGCGGAAGCGTTTCAATGGAAGCGGCCAGAACCGCACTCCAAAATCTGTCGCCGGAAGCGAGGATCGGAAGCCGGGAGGAAACCATTCGATATCGACGCGAGGAAGTTCGCCTGCTGACGCCGCTTCCCGATGCCCGCTCGCTGCGGGATTTTTTTGCTTTTGAAAAGCATGTCCAGATGGGATTCGAAAAGCGCGGCGAGCCGATGCCGAAAGAGTGGTATGAGATGCCGGTGTACTACCAGACCGGGCATCACAATCTTATAGGTACCGATCAGGATGTTTCCTGGCCATCGTTCACGGACCGGCTCGACTATGAACTGGAACTGGCCGTCATTATTGGACAAAAAGGACGCAATATTGCGGCGGCGGACGCGCGGGATTACATCGCCGGCTATACGATTTTGAACGACTTTAGCGCGCGCGATATTCAAGGCCGTGAGATGAAGGTGCGCCTTGGTCCCGCAAAAGGCAAACACTGGTGCAGCGGCGTGGGGCCCTGGATGGTGACGGCCGATGAGATTCCCGACCCGTATGGGTTGACGATGGTGGCTCGCGTCAACGGCGAGGAGTGGTCGCGCGGCAATTCGAGCGAGATGTATTGGAGCTTCGAACAGATGATCGAATTTTTATCGCAGGACGACACCATTTACCCCGGCGACATTCTCGGTTCCGGGACGGTCGGCACCGGTTGCGGATTGGAACTGGGGCGGTGGGTGCAGCCCGGCGATGTGATCGAACTGGAAATTGAAAAAATTGGCGTGCTGCGGAACCGCATCCGGCGTCCAACAAAGTAGAAAGACTGAGCCGGCTTGAGCAAGGAGTGCGATCTATGTATCCACTGAAAAAAGGAAAAACAACCACCCAGGCCCACGTGGGGCTGCCGGAAGGCACGTTTGAAGAAGAGCACGGGCGCAAGGGGTTCTACGGGAAAGCCAGCCATTTATATCACGCGCACGCCCCGACCGGCTGGACGCGCTTTGAGGGCAAACTGCGGCCGCACTTGTTCGATTTGAACAAGCTGGAGCCGACGGACATGCGCCACGCCGATGGCGAGCCGGTTGCGTTTCTGGGCAACCACGAAATTACCTTGTACGTTTCGCGCCGCTCGAAAGCCATGCCGTTTTATTTTCGCAATGCCGATGGCGACGAAATGTATTTTGTTCATGGCGGCAGCGGCGTGATCGAGACGGACTTCGGGCCGTTGGCTTACGAAAAAGGCGACTACATTCATCTTCCTCGCGCGGTAACGTATCGTGTGGTTCCGGATACGGAAGACAATTTCTTTTTGATTTTTCAGTCGAAGTCGGAATTTGAGCAGCCGGACAAAGCTCTGCTGGGGCAGCACGCATTGTACGATCCGGCGGCCATCATTACGCCGGAGCCTTCCCCATATCTCGATGACACGCGCGAGTGGGAGGTGCGCATCAAAAATGAAGATGAATATTCGAAGGTCTTCTATCCGTTCAATCCAATTGATGTCGTCGGATGGAAGGGCGACCTGACGGTGTGGAAGATCAATCTGCGCGATATTCGGCCCGTCACCAGCCATCGCGCGGCGCTGCCGCCCAGTGCACACACGACCTTCGTGACCCAGGGCGCGGTTGTTTGCAGCTTTGTTCCTCGGCCGCTGGAGCAGGAACCGGACGCGCTGCGGGTGCCGTTCTTCCATCGCAATACGGATTACGACGAGTTCATTTTTTATCACGACGGCGATTTTTTCAGCCGCGACAATGTCAAGGCGGGGTACGCAACGCTGCATCCACGGGGCATTCACCATGGGCCTCATCCCAAGGCGTTGGCCAACCAGAAGGCGAAGACGTTTACCGATGAACAGGCGGTGATGTTGGATGGGCTGAATCCCATCCATGTGCTGCCTGCCGGTGAAAAGGTTGAGTGGAAGGATTACTGGGCCAGTTGGGGCGCGAAAGAGCATGTGAAGCTGGAGCCGGTTCGATGAGCCAAGTCGCCGCTGATCCTTCGGCTATGCAAGCTTTGGATCCTTCCGAGCAAAGTCCACAGGATATGTACAAGCTACTGGTGGGTGTGGTGGTTCCGCGACCGATTGCGTTTGTCTCTTCGATGGATCAATATGGTGTGCGCAATCTAGCTCCATTCAGTTTTTTTACCGTGGCCAGCGCCAATCCGCCGATCGTATGTTTTTGCCCGATGATCCGCGGCGCCAACAAAAACAATTTGCCGCCGACAAAAGACACGCTGCGAAACATTATCGCCACGCACGAATTTGTGCTGAACATCGTTTCCGAAGAATTTGCTACACAGATGAACGCTTGTTCCGCCGATGTGCCACCGGAGATGGATGAGTTTGAAATTTCCGGTTTGACTCCGCTGGAGAGCGAGAGAGTGCGGCCGCCGCGGGTGGCCGAATCGCATGTGCAGATGGAATGCCGCCTGGAACAGATTGTCCATGTCAGCGCAAATTCGTTGGGGGGAAGCCTGGTGCTGGGCGAGGTGCTACGTTTCCACGTACGCAAATCGATGCTCGATAACTTTCGCATCGACCCGGATCAACTGCATGCCATTGGCCGCATGGCAGGAAGCACCTACACCCGAACGCGGGACCGGTTTGAGATGGAGCGCCCGAAATAACTCTGTAACTCTTCTGTGTCATAGTGTCTGTCATAGTGTCTATCGAGGCCAACCGGTGTGAATCGCGACTTATCTGATAAAGAACTAGGTATGTCCTCTGCAAAATATCCAATCCGCCGCGTTGCTGTGCTGGGAGCGGGAACCATGGGAGCGCGCATTGCCGCGCATATCGCCAATGCCGGTTTTCCGGTGGTGCTGCTGGACCGGGTATTGCCGGAGTCGCAGCATCGAAACCACCTCGCGACCCAGGCATTGGAAGCGCTGAAGAAATCGAAACCGGCGGCTTTTTTCGATCCGGCGTTGGCATCGCACATTCGCGCCGGCAATTTCGAGGATGATCTCGAAAGCCTGAAGGAATGCGACTGGATCATCGAAGCGGTTGCGGAAGATTTGGAGATCAAGCGCGGACTGCTCGAAAAGATTGCTAAGTCTTTGCGTCCCGATGCAATCGTGACCACCAACACCAGTGGATTGCCGGTGGCGCTGATCGTTGAGAAACTGCCAGAGACTTTTCGCCGCTGCTGGTTTGGCACGCATTTTTTCAATCCGCCGCGCTATATGCGCCTGCTGGAAGTGATCGCGACGCCGGAGACGGACCCCGACGCCGTTGCTGCCATCGCGCATTTCGCGGATATTCACCTTGGAAAAATCGTGGTGCCTGCTCACGACACTCGGAACTTTATCGCTAACCGGATTGGCACCTTCGCCATGCTGAATACCTTTCGAGTGATGCGTGAGATGGGGTTGAGCATTGAAGAAGCGGACCTGCTGACCGGGACCGCGATTGGCTGGCCGAAGACCGGGACATTCCGGCTTGCCGATCTGATTGGAATCGATGTGCTGAGCAGTGTGGTGCGGAATTTTACCGCGAATGTTGCCGATGAACGCTCCGATGTGAAGGCTCCGGAGGCGCTGGAAACGTTGGTGGAGCGGAATTGGCTGGGTGACAAGACCGGGCAGGGGTTCTACAAAAAGCAACGCACCGCAGATGGGAAGGAGGCGCGCCTGGTGCTTGATCTGAAAACGCTGGAATACAAGCCAGCCGCGCGGCCAAATTTCCCGGAGCTCGAAATGGTGCGAAGCCAGGAATCCGCGGCGCAGCGCATCCGGGCGCTTCTGGCCGGCGATCCGAAGCGGGACAAAGCGGCGCGTTTCTATTGGCAGATTTTGCCGGAGTTGTGGCGCTACGCCGCGAACCGCATTGGAGAAGTCGCCGACAATATTGTCGATATCGATCGCGCCATGAAAGCCGGTTTCAATTGGGAACTGGGTCCGTTTGAGATGTGGGACGCGGCGGGTGTCGTGGAGACGACAGAAAAAATGCGTGCTGCCGGACAGGCGATTCCGAAGCCGATGGAGAAGATGATCGCCATAGGTGGAACGTCCTGGTATCGCGCGGAGGGAAGGGAATTCTTCGATCCGGCATGCGGCGGTTATCGGCCTGTTGTCGAAAACCCTGCCATGACGACGGTTGCCCAATGCAGGCAGGCGAATGGAGTGGTCGAGAAAAATGCGGGAACCTCGCTGATCGATGTGGGCGACGGAATTGCCTGCATCGAGTTCCATTCGAAGATGAACACCATCGGCGAAGACATCGTTCGATTTATCGGAAAAACATTGCGGCCCGGCAGCGACGCGGTACAGAAATTTGAAGGCTTCATCATTACCAGCGATGCCGTCAACTTCTCCGTCGGCGCGAACCTGATGCAGGTTTTGCTGGCGATTCAGGACGAAGAATGGGACGAGATCGCGCGCTATGTTCGCGAGTTTCAGGCGATGACCCAGGCCATCAAATTCTGTACGCGTCCAGTGGTTGCTGCGCCGTTCGGACTGTGTCTGGGAGGCGGTACGGAGATTGCGCTTCATGCGGCGGCGCGTCAACCGCATGTTGAGCTCTACATGGGTCTGGTCGAGGTCGCTGTCGGGTTGGTGCCGGCGGGCGGTGGATGCAAGGAGATGACGCTTCGCGCGGTGGACGCGGCCAACGCGGTTCGGGCAGATTCGCGCGGAGATTCTCTGGAAGTGAATCAGACCATCCGCACAGCTTTTGAAACGATTGCGATGGCGAAGACATCTACCTCTGCAATGGAGGCGAAAAAGCTGGGCCTGCTGCGCGCGGCGGATAACGCCAGCATGAACCGGGGACGGCTGGTCCATGACGCAAAGATGGAAGCGCGCAAGCTGGCGGATGGCGGCTACACTCCGCCAATCCAGCGAAGGGATATTCCCGCGCCGGGAGAAGCGGTGCTGGCAAATCTAAAGCTGGGCGTAGCCATGATGCATGAAGCTGGGTACATCAGCGATCACGATGCGAAGATCGGCGGTCATCTGGCGAATGTTGTATGCGGCGGCAGCGTGACGTCGGGAACTCGCGTTAGCGAGCAATATCTGCTGGACCTGGAGCGCGAAGCGTTTCTATCGCTGTGCGGAGAAGGCAAGACGGCAGAGCGGATTGCATCGACGCTGAAGACCGGCAAGCCGCTGCGGAATTAAGAGGGACGCATGAAGGAAGCATTTATTGTCAGCGCGATGCGAACAGCGGTCGGGAAGGCACCGAAGGGAACGCTTCGCTCGACGCGGCCCGACGATTTAGGCGCGGTTGCGGTGCGCGGTGCGCTGGCCCGCGTTCCGGAACTGGATGTGAAGCTGATCGACGATGTCATCATCGGCTGCGCCATGCCGGAAGCAGAACAGGGCATGAACGTGGCGCGCATCATTTCCTTGCGAGCCGGGCTGCCGGTGGAGGCTGCGGCGATGACCATCAATCGATATTGCGCGTCGGGATTGCAGGCGATTGCGCTGGCGGCGGAGCGCATCCGGGGCGGGTCCGCGGAGGCGATTGTTGCCGGCGGGGCGGAGTCGATGTCCTTCGTCCCCTTTGGCGGAAATAAGATTGCGGTGAATCCCTGGCTGGTTGACAACTATCCTGACTCCTACATGTCGATGGGACTGACAGCGGAACGTGTCGCCAAGCACTACGAAATATCACGCGAAGAGTCCGACAAATTTGCCTTGGCCAGCCATCAGAAAGCGCTGGCCGCGATTGAGGCGGGCAGATTTGCAGATGAAATTGTTCCCGTTCCGGTAGAGCATGCTTTGCCTGACGGCACAGGAAAGCCTGAGAAAAAACAGGTGGAGTTTCGCGTCGATGAGGGACCGCGCAGCGACACTTCTTACGAAGCGCTGGCGAAATTGCGGCCTGTTTTTCATGCCAAGGGGATTGTGACCGCAGGCAATTCCTCGCAGACTTCCGATGGCGCGGCGGCGGCGGTGGTGGTTTCGGAAGAATGTCTGAAATTGCGGGGATTGAAACCGCTGGCCCGCTTTGTTTCTTTCGCCTACGCCGGCTGCCTGCCGGAGGAGATGGGTGTCGGCCCCGCTTATGCTGTGCCGAAAGCATTGAAGCTGGCTGGGTTGACGCTCGACCAGATGGATGTGATTGAACTGAACGAGGCTTTTGCGGCACAATCGCTCGCGGTCATTAAGCTACTTGAATTGGACCCGGAAAAAGTAAATGTCAATGGCGGCGCGATTGCGCTGGGTCATCCGTTGGGATGCACGGGAGCCAAGCTGACGGCGACGATTCTGCGCGAATTAAAGCGGCGCAAGGGCCGCTACGGATTAGTGACCATGTGCGTGGGCGGAGGAATGGGCGCGGCGGGAATTTTTGAAAATCTGCAGAACTGATCTGGTGAATACGAAAGCGGAGAATTTATGAGCACAGCAGCCGCACCGACAGCACGACGAATCTTCGGCGGAAGTTTTCTGATTGAGGATATCGGACCGCAGGACATTTTTACGCTGGAAGATCTCTCCGATGAGCAGCGGCAGATTGAACGCACGACGACGGACTTTGCGGAGAAGGAGGTTCAACCGCAGATCGCGGCCATTGAGTCAAAAAAATTTGAGGTTACGCGCGGGCTCCTGGGAAAGGCCGGCGAACTTGGCTTGATGAGCGTCGATGTCCCCGAGGCGTACGGTGGCCTGGAGATGGACAAAGTGACGTCGGCATTGATCGCCGACAAGATTGCTATCTGCGGCAGCTTTTCTGTCAGCTTCAGCGCGCATGTCGGCATCGGAACGCTGCCGCTGGCTTGGTACGGCAATGCGCAGCAAAAAGAGAAATATCTTCCGCGGCTTGCGTCCGGCGAATGGATCGCCGCCTATGCGCTTTCTGAAGCGTCTTCCGGGTCAGATGCGATGAACATCCGCACGCAGGCGAAACTTGCGCCGGATGGAAAGCATTACATCCTGAACGGCGAAAAGATGTGGACTTCCAACGCCGCGATCGCGAACCTGTTTACCGTATTCGCGAAGATCGACGACGAAAAGTTTTCGGCATTTCTGATTGAGGCGGGCACGCCAGGGCTGAATATCGGGCCGGAGGAACACAAACTGGGGATTCGCGGCTCCTCCACCTGCCCGTTGGTGCTGGCCGACTGCCAGGTGCCGGCAGAAAATCTGTTGGGGGAAGCCGGCAAAGGCCATACCATCGCATTCAACATTCTGAATGTCGGCCGATACAAGCTGGGCGCGGCCACCATCGGCGGCGCGAAATATGCTTTTCGCAACGGCGTTCGCTACGCCCGGGAGCGGATCGCGTTTTCGAAGCCAATCAGCTCCTTTGGCCTGGTGCAGGAAATGATCGCCGAAAGCGCGGCGGCCATTTACGCGGGGGCATCCCTGGTCTATCGCGTTGTCGGAGCGATTGATCGCTCACTGGCGGAGCTGGATAAAAATTCCGAGAACAAACCTCAGGAAACTGGACGCCGGATGGAAGAGTTCGCGGTCGAGTGCTCGATCGTGAAGGTCTGGTGCTCCGAGATGCTGGATGGCGTCGTCGACCGCATGTTGCAGATCCACGGCGGCTATGGATATGTGGAAGAGTATCCCGCCGAGCGGGCCTATCGCGACGCGCGCATCAATCGAATTTTTGAAGGTACCAATGAGATCAATCGGCTGATAATTACCGGCTGGATGATGAAACGCGCCATGCAGGGGCGGCTGGGGCTGCTGCCCGCGATCCAGCGGGTGATGGATGAGGTGCTGGACGGACCCGTCGCGCGCGAAGAGCGAACCGGAGAACTGGCCGATCAGCATTACCTGCTGGCCAGCGCAAAGAAGCTGACGCTTTTTTGCGCTGGAGCAGCGTCGCAGAAATATGGAAATGAATTAGCGGATCAGCAGGAGATTATGGGTGCGCTGGCCGACATGCTGATGGAAGTGCTGGTGCTCGAGTCTGCGATTCTTCGCACGGAAAAAATGCAAGGTCGAAGTTCACTGGCTTTAAAGATGACCCGGTATTACACTGCTCGATCATTTCGCGTTTTGGAGACGGCGGCGGAACGAGTCCTGGGCGCGGTGGCAGAAGGCGACACGTTGCGTGCGCAGATGGCAATTTTCCGCAGGCTGACCCGGCATGAACCGGAAAACACCGTTGTGTTAGGTCGCGAGATTGCGGCGGCCATGACGGAAGCCGGGCGCTTCACGTTGTAGCGACTCCGGCTCTAGAGCAGTTTTCCTGCTGCTATAGATCGCAATCGTCCTCGAAGTGCCGTTTTTCTTAAGAAAAAACGGCGTCGAGATCTTCGCCTCGATATACACCTACAGGAAAACCGCTCTAACCTTTCAAGACCAGCTTCGCGATGGTCGCCAGTTGCATGTTCGAGGTGCCCTCGTAAATCTTTCCGATTTTGGCGTCGCGATAGAGTTTTTCGACCGGATAATCCTTCACGAATCCATAGCCGCCAAAAATCTCGACCGCCTGGCTGGCGACGCGCTCGGCGACCATCGAAACAAAATATTTGGCCATCGCGGCTTCTTTCACAAATGGAACACCCGCGTCTTTCATGCGGGCGGCGTTATAGACCAGCAGGCGAGCGGCTTCGATCTCGGTCGCCATCTCCGCCAGCGTGAATTGCACGGCCTGAAATGTGGAAATTGCTTTGCCGAACTGCTGGCGCTCCTGACTATAGCGGGCGGCGTGGTTCCAGGCGCCCTGCGCCAGGCCCAGCATCTGCGCCGCAATACCAATGCGTCCTTCATTCAGGGTCTCGATGGCGATCTTGTAGCCTTTTCCAGGCTCGCCCAGAACATTGGTCACCGGCACGCGGCAGTCGTCGAGTAACAGCTCGCAGGTCGAAGAAGCGCGAATCCCCAGCTTGTCCTCTTTGTGGCCGACCTGAAAACCGGGAGCGTCGCGTTCAATGATGAACGCAGTGATGCCTTTGTATCCGGCCGCGGGATCGACGGTTGCAAACACGATAAAGAAGCCAGCCTCGGCGGCATTGGAAATCCAGAGCTTGCGGCCATTCAAAACATAGTGGTCGCCATCGAGACGTGCCTGCGTCTTGAGGCTGAAGGCATCGGAGCCTGAACTGGCCTCGCTGAGCGCATAGGAACAAATCGTGTCGGCGACAGTTCGGGGAAGATACTTGATCTTCTGTTCTTCCGTTCCCCAATTCAGTAGCGCATTTACGGTCAGCGTATTCTGCACGTCCACGATGACGCCAATTGACGGATCGACAGCCGAAATTTCTTCGACCGCGAGGATCGCTCCAAAGAAAGAGCCATCGAAACCGCCGTATTGCTCGGGAACTCCCATGCCCATAATGCCCAGGTCAAACAACTGCGGCAGGATCGACGGATGGAGCTTCTGCGACTCATCCATTTCGCGAACGAGTGGCGCAATTTTTTCCTGTGCGAAGCGGCGGACCGAATCGCGCAAAATCTGTTCGTCGGAGTTCAACGAGGTAAGCGGGGTTGCGATTCCATCTTGCAGGGCGGTATTTTCCATAGCGCTTTGAAAACCTCTTGACGGGGTTGCGCAGCCTGCTACCGAAAGGTAGATTAAGCTGTCGTGGTCATTCCGTGCGGCAGCAATTGCCTGCTTATCGCGAACGACGGACATTACCGCACGTTGCAGTATAAAGGCCACGTTGCGATTCGTGAAATACCGGAGTAACGGATGCGGATATTGATCTTGATTCGTCAGGTGCTGGATGCCGAAGAAAGCGTGCGCATCCGCGCGGGCGCGGTAGACCTGAGCGGCAGCAAGCTGGTGGTGGACACCATGGATGAGTATGGCGTCGAGCAGGCGCTGCGCATCCGCGAAGGCGGCGCAGAGGCGGAAGTGATCGCCCTGGCTGTCGGGCCGGATCGCATTCAGGATGCCTTGCGCACGGTGCTGGCGATGGGCGTCGATCGCGCCGTCCACGTGAAGACGGAGCTTGCACTGGACGCGATTTCGCTGAGCAAAATTGTGGCAGAGATTGCCCGGCAGGAGAACGTCGATCTGATTCTATGCGGAGGCCAGCAGGCTGACTGGGACAGCCACGCGCTGGGAGCGGCCACCGCGGAACGGCTGAACTGGCCGCAAATTACCTGGACGAGCGCGCTTCAGGTTCAAGGCAAGGCATTGACGGGCAGCCATGATGCTGAGGATGCCAGCGAGACTTTTGCCGTCGAGTTGCCCGCTGTTATCACCACCCAGCAAGGGCTGAATGAGCCGCGTTACCCAACCGTGCCCAATATTATGAGAGCGAAAAAGAAAGAAATCCGCGTTGAGCCGCTGGAGCAGTTTCAGGTGACGCCGAAGTTGCGTGTCACCGGCAGTGAGATCCAGGTGAAGGAGCGGATGCGGAAAATTCTGGACGGCAAAGACGCACTTGCCGCCGCTGACCAGTTGGTGCAGTTATTGCGCGACGAGACACGGGTGGTCGCATGATCCTGATCGTCGCGGAGTATGCGAGCGGCAAGCTCAGCAAGAGTACCTACGAAATGGCGACATGCGCGCGCCAATTGGGCAAGGAAGGTCCAGTGACGGCGCTGGTGCTGGGTGCGGGGATTGCCTCAATTGCAAATGAGGCGGCGCTGCTGGCCGACCAGGTATTGGTGGCCGACAATCCGGCGCTGGCGCAATACGACCCCGAACTTTGGTCGGCGGCGGTGGCGCAGATCGCGAAAGAAGGGGAAGCGCACACCGTCCTGATCAGCGGCAGTAAAAGCGGGCGGGCATTCAGTCCGCGCGTGGCTGTGAGGCTGGATGCGCCGTTGCTGGAAGATGTGATCAGCGTGAAGGCGGACGGAAACAAGTTATCCGCGGAACGATATACATATCTGGCGCGGGTCATGGAAAAAATTGAGACCGACGCGCCGGTGGTGGTGGTGACGGTGAAGCAGGGTGCGTTTTCCGCAGCGACGCCGGGAACGAACGCCGTCGAACAATTTGATGCAGATGTGACGCTGCCCCAGCCACGGCTGCGGATTACGGGGAGGTCCGCCGCGCAGAGCGCCCGGGTTGCGCTAAGCGAGGCTGACATTGTGGTTGCGGGCGGGCGCGGAGTGGGCAGCGCGGAGGGATTTACCGCGCTGGTGGAAGGGTTGGCCGATGCGCTGGGTGGCGCGGTGGGGGCCACACGCGCAATTGTCGATGCCGGATGGCGGCCCTATTCCGAGCAGGTGGGGCAGACTGGGAAAACCGTTCAGCCGAAGATGTACATCGCGGTTGGAATCTCCGGCGCGGTCCAGCACCTTTCCGGCATGAACAAAAGCCAGTACATCGTCGCCATCAATAAGGACGCGGATGCGCCAATCTTTAAAGTGGCCGATTATGGCATTGTCGGCGACGTGAACCAGATTGTTCCGGCCATGATCGCGGCGCTGCGTAAGTAACCGATGCGGAGCAGGCGCGACTTCGCCACATAATTCCATGCTGCCACTTTCGCAGAGATACGAATTTTTCGTTTTTGCGCTGCTCGCAACTATCTGGGGCGTGCGCGGCTTCTATCGCCTTTATCTGCGCGTCCGCCGAGGATCGCCTGACCTTGACCAGAGAATCGATCGCCTGCCGCAACGCCTGTGGTATGCACTGACGACGACGCTTACGCAGTCGCGTACCTTTCGCAAGCGGACGGCGATCAGCACATTTCATGCATTTATCTTTTACGGGTTCGTCTTTTACATCCTGGTCAATTTTGTGGATGCCGTGGAAGGCTACACGGCATTTTCGATTTCGTCGGCGACTTTTCCGGGGGCGATTTATAACCTGTTCGCGGACATCCTGAGCTTTCTAGTGCTGGTAGGCGTCATCGCGCTGGTGATCCGCAGATTTTTTCTTCCCAGCCGCCGGGATTTTCGGTTCAACGAAAATACGCTTCTGCATAAAGATGTCCGGCGCGGATATATCAGCCTGGACTCCCTTTTGGTTTCCGGCTTCATCCTGTTCCATGTGTTTAGCCGCGCGATTGGAGCAGGCGCACGCCTGGCGGCGCAAGGCCCGGATCGCTATCAACCATTTGCGACACTTCTGTCGCATCTTTTTTCGCCGCAGAATGCCTATATGTGGCGGCTGTTCGGCTACTGGGGAGCGCTGGGAAGCGTGCTGGTTTTCCTGGCATATTTCCCCTACACCAAACACGTCCACATCTTTATGGCTCCGGCGAAATACTTTTTTGCGCGACGGGCTGGGTCGGGGGTTTTGCCGCCGGTCGAAATCAATCTGGAGGCAGAAGACCAACAGATCGGCGCGAAAAAGCTGGAGGATTTAACCTGGCCCCGGCTGCTGGATGCGTATGCCTGCATCCAGTGCAATCGCTGTCAGGATGTCTGCCCAGCCACAGCGACGGGGAAATCTCTTAGCCCGGCGGCGCTTGAAATCAACAAGCGTATGGAGTTGAACGAGCTTGCTGCAAAGGATACGAGATTTACCAACGGAGCGAGCAGCCCGCATACGCTGTTGCAATTTGCTCTAACGCCGGAGGCAGCCTGGGCCTGTACGACTTGCGGCGCATGCATGCAGGTGTGCCCGGTGCAGGACGAGCAGATGCTCGACATCATCGACGTGCGACGCAACCAGGTGATGATGGAAGGCGAATTTCCGGCGCAGTTGCAGACGGCATTTCGCGGCATGGAGCGGGCGAAAAATCCGTGGGGCATCAACCACGATAAACGGCTGGATTGGGCGGAGGGGCTGAACGTTGTGACGACGGAACAAAATCCCACACCGGATGTTTTGTATTGGGTGGGATGCGCGGCCAGCTACGATCCGCAGGCACAGAAAACGGCGCGCGCGTTCGTGCAGTTGCTGACTTATGCCGGAATCAACTTTGCCGTGCTTGGCAAGAAAGAGTGCTGCACCGGCGACAGCGCACGTCGTGCCGGGAACGAAGTGCTCTACCGGGAACTGGCCGATCAAAACGTGTCGACGTTGAACGAGGTGCGGCCCAAGCTGATCGTCGCCAGTTGTCCGCATTGCATGAACACCATCGGCAATGAATATAAGCAGATCGGCGGAACATATTCCGTGATGCACCATACGCAATACTTGCAGCTATTGGTCGCGGACGGAAAACTCGACGCAGATCGTCTCGACGCCAGCATCACGTATCACGATCCCTGCTACCTTGGCCGGCACAATGGCGTTTACGATTCGCCGAGAAATATTTTGAATGTGCTGGGCAATGAGGTGTTGGAACTGGAACGTACGCGGGAGAATGCTTTTTGCTGCGGCGCGGGGGGCGCGCAGTTCTGGAAGGAAGAAGAACCGGGCAGCGAGCGCGTCTCTGAAAATCGCTTTACGGAAATCAAGCAGCGGCTCAATTCCGCTAGCCATCAGAAGACATTGGCTGTCGGTTGCCCCTTTTGTAAGAGCATGCTGGGCAGCACTCCAGGCAGAAGCGATGCGGATGACATTGCGATCAAAGATGTTGCCGAGTTGCTTTTAGAAGGCGTCGAGAAAAAGCGAGGCATTCTGCCGGTTGGGCGCCTGGCGGGTCGAAGTGCGAGCGAGGCCAGTGTCGCACCGGTTCCTGTTTTGGCCGCGCCAGTGGAGAGTGCCGCCGAGCGGCCCGCAGTTGAAAAAGAAAACATCGCGACGGAAGCCACTGTTGTCGCGACGCCGGAGATTGTTGTGCCGGGGAAGCCAGCTTCGGAGCCAGCCGCCGCGGCTAAAGTAGAGCGCAAGAAGTGGAGCCCGGCATCGAAATCAAACCCAAGCGAACCGGTTTTGACGACCGATACTCCTGCACCGACTTCGCCGACAACAGAAACGATCTTTCCCGCGGCGCCGGAACGAAAAAAGTGGACGCCAAAATCTTCCGCGGAAAAGTCCGACAAATCCCCCGAATCTAAATAGACGATTGGCGTTTTTTCGATTCATGGTTCAGGAGCCAGCGTTTGCGTTCCACTCCGCCGCCGTAGCCGGTAAGTGCGCCGCCCGCTCCGATAACGCGATGACAGGGCACTACAATTCCAATCGGATTGGCTCCATTCGCCAGGCCGACTGCTCGAACCGCGTTGGGTCGTCCGATCCGTTCGGCGATCTGCTTATACGAGACGGTCGCGCCGCATGGAATGTCTCGCAGCGCGCGCCAGACTTCGCGCTGAAAGGCTGTGCCGGCGGTCCGGGTCGGCAGCTTTTCAATCGAGGCGAGTTCTCCGGCAAAGTATCGTTTCAACCCATCCGTCAAGCCGCCGGGATTGGGAGACGGCTGAAGCCGAAAGCCATCCTTGCCGTAGTGGCGACGCAGAAGATTCAACATACGGTCTTTATGATCGGTCCAATCCACTGCGCGCAGGTTTCCATCGCGGTCCACGGCAATCGTCATCTCGCCGATGGGTGTTTCAAATTTATCTGTCAGTAATTCCAGAATTTCAGGCATACGCTTCTTTCACCTCCGTGTGTTGGGTAGAATCGGCAGCCCATAGGTGCTGCGCCGCATAAGCTCGCCAGGGCCTCCACGACTCCGAGCGCAGACGAAGAGCCGCTGGAGTGGCCGGCGCGCCATCCACTTTCGCCGCACCGCGCAACAAGCCGATGTCCGATGCGGGAAAAGCATCCATCTCCCGCATTGCACGCAGAGCGATGTAGTGTGCCGTCCACTCGCCAATACCGGGCAAGCCGCGCAGCCGAGCGACCGTTTCTTCTATCGTTCCGAAAGGGCGAAACAGGTTTGGATCGTCCGCCGCAGCCTTTGCCAGCGCTTGCAATGCATTCAAGCGCGGAGCCGGCATTCCTAAACCGATCGATGCCGCTTTCGCCAGGCGTTTTGCTGAGGGAAAAGTGCGCGTCAATCCAGAGCGATTAGCATAGCTTTCCCGGACCGGCTTACCGTGGAGCGCGACTAGTTGTGCGGCGAGCCGACGGGCCGCGGTAACGCTCACCTGCTGGCCGAGAATAGCGCGCACCGCCAGTTCAAAGCCATCCCAACCGCCGGGAGCACGCAGGCCGGGACGCAACGCCACCCAGGGCGCTAGTTGCGGATCATGCGAAAGATGCTCGTCGATGGTTTCGATGTCCGCGCCGACGTCAAACAGGCGACGCACACGGTTCACAATTTCCGGCAATAACCGCACTCCTGGAAAATGGATGGTCATATTCAAGCTCTGCCGCTGCGGCAGGTGCGCCACGGTGATGCTTCCAACGGAATTGCCGACTTCAACCGTTCGTCGATAGCATCCGTTCTCCACCAACTCCACCCCCGGGATGGCGCGCGCCGCCAGAAAGCCGAGCATGGATTCCCAGTCATACGGCGGGCGATAGCGCAGCCGCAACATAATTCCCGTCTCAGCGTCGGAGCGGCTTGTGGAAGACCTGCGCCGCAGTGCGCTGGGCGGACGACGGAAGAGATCCTGAAAAACTTCGTTAAATCTCCGCAGGCTGCTGAACCCCGCTGCCAGCGCGACTTCTGTCATCGGCATCTGCGTGTCATGGATGAGGTGCTTGGCGAACAGTACGCGCCGAGTCTGCGCCACGGCGATGGGCGAAGCGCCAAGGTGCTGGAGAAAGAGTCTTCGCAACTGACGCTCCCCGACACCAAGACGCTCTGCAAGCACATCGACGCTTTTGCCCTCGCCGTCGAGCGCGCCCTCGGCAATCAGAGCCAGTGCGCGAGAGACGGTGTTGGAGGTGCCCCGCCACGAAGCGAATTCCGGCGCGGTTTCCGGGCGGCAACGCAGGCAGGGGCGATACCCCGCTTCCTGGGCTGCGGCAGCCGATCCATAAAATGTGCAATTCTCGTATTTCGCCGTGCGGGCTGGACAAACCGGCCGGCAATAGATGCCGGTGGACTTGATGCCGACATAGATCAGGCCGTCAAAACGCGGGTCGCGGCTTTCCAGAGCCCGGTAGCACGTCTCCTTGTCGGGTAGTTCCATGAACAGAGTTTCTCATGCGGCGAGGGGCGCAACTCGCGCTTTTCGGACATGGTCATTCGATGGGTCGAATTCGCCTTGATCCACGAGATAGTTCGCGGCTTATGAGTGGTATAACAATGCCGACAGGGGGATGAAAAATGCCCAAGGGCCGCATGGAAGCTTTCAGTGATGGAGTCATCGCCGTCATTATCACCATTATGGTGCTGGAAATGAAGTCCCCGCACGGAACCGATCTCGCCGCCCTTCGTCCGCTTATCCCGGTTTTTCTCAGCTATGTGTTGAGCTTTATTTATGTCGGGATTTATTGGAACAACCATCATCACCTGCTGCACGCGGCGGAGCATGTCGAAGGGGATGTGTTGTGGGCGAATCTGCATTTGTTGTTCTGGCTGTCCCTGACCCCATTTGCTACCGCGTGGATGGGAGAAAACCACTTTGCGCCGTGGCCGGTGGCTTTGTACGGAGCGGTGTTGATGCTGGCCGGTGTGGCTTACTTCCTGCTGACGAGGAGACTGATCGCACACCATGGAACCGGCTCGAAGCTCGCGACCTCGATTGGAAGCGATGAAAAAGGCATCGTGTCTGTGGTGCTCTATGCGGTTGCGATTCCACTGTCGTTTGTGCGGCCGTGGATCGCCTGTTCCTGCTACGCCCTGGTTGCCGTCATGTGGCTGGTTCCTGACCCGCGTATCGAAAAAGCACTGGATCGAAAGTAAATGCGATCAGGGAAGAGAATTTTTCGTGCGCCTGTTGGCGCGCGATCTCGGCGAAATCTGTCTGAGAATACATTTCCAAATCGAGCGCCATCGGCTGCCCCGCCCCGACGCTCACTGTCATTTTTGACAGTAGAACCGGTTGGCTCCGCACGGTAGGGTTCGAGTGCCGATCATTGCAACTCGTCGGTCACAAACAATCAACGGGGGTTGAAATGTCAGGCTCGAGGCTTTCTGTATCGGTGCTCGTTGCGATCACGTTGTGCGGATCAGGAAGGCCAAACTGCCGGAGAAGGTCGCCGCCGGAAAGGCCACGATGACGGGCGATCCTCAGGTGCTGGTTCGACTGGCGTCGACGATGGACCAGTGGGACCCATGGTTCGAGATGGTCCCCGGCACGAAAGCTAAATTTGTCGCGACGCCAAAGACGGATGCGCTGGTGGATGACAATCCTATCGTGATCGAGCCCCTAGTTAAATATGAGGCGCTAATCAGGGATGAGCCCGAATGTCTAAGAAGTTGAGGCGGACACAATATCGGCGGAAAGGCTTACTGCTTGCGCTGCTCTTCTGTTGTGTGCTGGTTGTTTCGGCCCACGCGCAACAACAACTGCCGGAAGATCCGGAAGATGATAAACAGTTAGGCCTGTGGCTGGATCAGGGGCTTTCTACCGGCCTCTCGGCTAACAAATCTCTGGAGGTCGAAGCCCACGAGCGGTTTGACGAGGGAGCCTCGAATCTCTATGAATACTTTCTTCAGGGCGGTGTCGCTTTTCGTCTGCGACCCTGGCTCTCTGTGATCCCTGGCTATCGTTATCAGCGCTTTCCCGGAAATCCCAATACCGAGTACGAGAACCGGTTGTTGCTAGACTCTATCCCGAGCACATCAGGAAGTTCGTTGCGGCCAAATTTTCGGTTGCTCGTCGAAGGGCGATTTCCTGATAACCGCCCCGGTTCAGCACGTTTTCGATTTCGACCGGGCATCGATTACACTTTGCCAATTCCTGTGAGGCGGCCCCCCGTACTGGTCGTGAACAATGAGTTCTTCCTGGTCCCCGGAGATAACCCTTTCGCAAACGGCGGCAGCGCCTATACCCAGAACCGCTTCCAGGTAGGGGATCGCCAGGCCATCACGGACTCTGTTTCCGTGCGGATCTATTACCTATTGCAGTCGGTGAGTCTGCCCGATGGGTGGGACACAAACGAAATTGTCGGTATCTCGGTCAGCTTTAAAGTTCGGAATAAAAAACCTGGAAGTGGCTCGCGGTAGCGGAGGAACTAAGCGGGTACTCCCCCGAAGTGACTGCGCCAGGCATTGCGAATAATCAAAAGGAGCGACACAGATGGCCCTCATCAGGAAATTCGCATCCGTGGAAACGATCACAGCGATCGCGTTGAATCTGGCCCTGCTTGCAGCCCACGCGTGCCAGGCTCAAGGGACATCATTGGTTGGGAACATGGATCCTCCCGAGAGCAATGGCCACAGTCCTAGGGCCGCATTATACTCAGCGCCTCAGGAGGCGCCAGCCGATGACCCATGGCACATTACTTTTTTTCCGTATCTCTGGTTTCCAGGGATGCATGGCACAACCGGTGTGCTGGGCTTTAACACCAGCGTGAAGGCCTCACCGGGCGATTTACTATCGCATTTCGACATTGGATTGATGGGGAATGTGGCAGTGCGCAAGCAGCGTTTCGTCGCACCCGTCGACTTTATGTGGGTCGCGCTAAGCGATGACAAGGGCCTGCCGGAAAACATAGTCGGCATCGAGTCGATCAGTTTCCACGTTGGGCAGTTCATCCTGACACCGAAGGTCGACTACGAAATCATCGATACTCCGAAGCTGAAGGTGGATGGCCTTGCGGGTCTGCGGTACTGGCACCTGGGAGAGGAGCTGCATTTCAATCCGAAGCTCTTCAATGGAGTCTCTAGATCGCAGAACTGGGTGGATGGCGTCGCGGGCGCAAGGATTGAGACGGTGCTTTCTTCCAAAGCGTCGATCACGGTTTTAGGGGATGCGGGCGGAGGTGGAGCGGTTCCGGATTATCAGATAGCGGGCTTGCTGGGGCTGAAGGTAAAAAAGAAAATTACGCTGCAGGCCGGCTGGCGATACCTCGACGTCCATTACAGAAACGACCGGCTTTTCCTTTATGACATCGCTGAGAGCGGAGTGGGCCTGGGAGCAGTGTTCTCATTCAAGTAATGCAGGAGCTCGCACGCGAGAGCAATAGTTCTCGCAGCGCCGCGAGTGCAAACGGCTGGCATGCGAATCGGCATACGTTCTGCTCCTGGTTGGCAATGGCCGAAGCGAGCATCAAGGAAGTCGCCCAGGTGGCGCAAAAGTGAATGCATCTCCAGCAGTTCTTCATGTATCGGCAGATCGATCATTCCTTCATGAATCACTGCTCCTTCTCACAGGTTTGATTTACGAGGATATCGCCGAGGCTGCCAGTCAGAAAAATACCAGAGAGAACCAGAACAGCCACCAACGAAAATTGGCCTTCTCGCTTTTGAGAGGCCAATTTCAATCTAAACTCTTTGTTTTGTTGGTGCCGGGAGGGGGGGCGAACCCCCATGACCGCAAGGGTCGGCGGATTTTGAGTCTGATTTTAGGCATTTTGCAGGGTGTTGCAGCGTAAAGCACAAGATCGCATCAAGTTTCCATTTATATATAGATACAAGCGACTTTATGGTTGCAATGCAACGCACCCAAAAGCAGAAGAGTTGGAAACGAATAGCCATCAAAACAGCCACTGGCTGTTTCGGAGGATTTCCTTCCAAGCGTGTCTTAGGATCGGACTTGTCGTCAGAATCCAGTTCTGCTGGATGGCTGTTTTGGTGGGTGTTTTCGCGCCTCGTAGGTTGATGGCTGTAGCGGTGGCTGTTGGATTCCACGCATTATGCCAGCTCATCCAGCCTGACATGCGAACGGAATAAACTCGCAGGGGAACAGCACAATTTACGTGTATAGGCACATCACAATATACTTGTACTCGCACAGCACAATGAACTTGTGATGACACGCGATACCAATGGCTCAGCCTAATGAAAAACTCGCAGCATCTCTAGCGGCACTGCACGATCTCCAAAAGCAGGGACAACACGTCTTTCGAACTGGAGAGCTGAGCCGCGTACACCGCGATCGTTTGGTCAAGAGCGGCTTCCTGCAGCCGGTCATCAAAGGATGGCTGATGTCAGCGAGTCCTAGCGCACGCCCGGGAGACAGTACCGCTTGGTTCGCATCCTTCTGGGAGTTTTGTGCCGCCTACTGCACGCAACGATTCGGAACGAACTGGCACCTCTCGCCAGAACAATCACTCCTTCTCCTTGCCGAGAATACGGTCGTGCCGACGCAAACTATCGTTTACAGCCGGAAGGGGCACAACAACACGACCAAGCTGCCGTTCCATACCTCGATCTACGATCTGAAACAGTCGCAACTGCCCCTTCGCAATCAAATTGTCGTTCGGGATGGCTTGCGTCTCTTTTCTCCCGATGCAGCGCTCCTACGTGTATCGGAATCTTTCCTCCGCCGCAATCCAATCGAAGTGCAAGTGGTTTTGTCGGGCATCACCGATGTCTCAAACCTGCTGCGTATGTTGCTCGATGGCGGTCACTCGGCGATAGCGGGCAGACTTGCAGGCGGCCTACGCAGAGTAAACAAGGGCGAACAGGCCAACGAGATTCTCACGACGATGAAAGCCGCTGGATACGACGTTCGCGAATCAGATCCCTTCGCAGGAGAACAGAATGTCTTTGCGATTAGCGCAGCCGAGGAAACCCCGATTGTTGGCCGACTAAAGGCAATGTGGGCCGCATCACGCGGAACAGTGCTCAAGAGCTTCCCCCCTGCACCAGGCCTGCCAAAAAGCAAGAAGACATACCTTTCTAAAGTAGACGAGGTATATAAAAACGACGCCTACCATTCGCTCTCTATCGAGGGCTTCCGTGTCAGTCCTGAGTTAATTGAACGAGTCATGTCGGGCAAATGGGACCCGCGCCATCATGAACCAGATCGCCAGAATCGTGATGCGCTCGCGGCTCGTGGCTACTGGCAAGCGTTCCAACGAGTCAAGCTGAGCGTATCCAAGGCCCTTGAGGGTGAGAATGCAGGCGTCATCGTCAAAGATGATCACCGAGAGTGGTATAGAGAACTCTTTGAACCCTCAGTTGCATCGGGCCTGATCGCTGCTTCGGCCCTAGCTGGATACCGCAATGACGCGGTGTACCTGCGGAATTCACGATATGTTCCGCCACGTTGGGAAGCCGTCCGTGATGCCGTGCCTGCTCTATTCCATCTGATTCAGGAAGAGCCGGAAGCTTCTGTGCGGGCCGTTCTCGGACACTGGCTTTTCGGTTATATCCATCCCTATCCGGACGGCAATGGCCGAATGGCTCGTTTCCTGATGAACGTGCTTCTCGCATCAGGTGGCTACCCCTGGACGGTCGTTCGAGTAGATGAGCGCGCAGCGTACCTGCACTCTCTTGATCGTGCCAGCATCAACCTTGATCTCGAACCCTTTACCAATTTCATCGCCAAACAGATGCAAGCCTCATTGAAGAAAGCTTGAACCGTCACGCCACGATGCTTTCAGGATGATCTCCGCGCACGTACTTTCGCAGGTATGCCACAGGGATCAAAACCCTTCCACCTATTCTTTGCGTCGGAAGCCTGCGATTTGCGATTAGATAGTCAAGCCCGCGCTGGCTGATAGAAAGTAGCTGAGCCGCCTCTCCTCGGCTGACGAGCAGCTTCTCTTCGGCTGGAATCGTGGCTCGCGCTGGTGGCTTCTTCTGCGTGATGTTGAATGACTGCATCGTCCGCTCCTCTTTGTGAAATCGTTCCTACAAACCCAATCCGTACCCCATACTCCGCTCTATCAAACGCTCGGACGCTGGCCCGATCTTCTAAGAAGTTCCAGAAATTGACTGTTCCGGCTGAATTGCGCTTTTGTGCGAAACATCGTGGCTCAAGGCCTGCACCAGCTTGTCGCGGTCATTGGTGAAAATCTGTGCGTCCCATTGTCCCCGCGAGACGGACACATAAGCCATGCGGTGATTCAGCAAGTCTTTGGCTCCAAGCTCAGTGTCCGCATGAATCAGCACACGTTCTGCTGTCTGTCCCTGGCTCGAATGGCTGGTGACAGCGTAACCATGGTCGATATGCGGGAAGCCATGCACCCCGACTTCAACATTGCGTCCGCTATCCAACTTCAAGTGCATTGAACCGGTCGCGCTGATGCTCTCAATGCTGGCAAGCTCACGATTGGCAATCTTCAGTTCTTGATTGGGTGCCGTGAACTGAATGCGATCACCGACGGAAAACGCCTTCTCTTCAGCTCGATAAACGGAGACACCCATCTGACGACGTGGATCGTAGGTTGTCTGCTCCCCGTTGCCGCGCAGTACCGTAAGCAAGTTCTCCTGTCCGTTCACGGCAAGAACACGGGCATAGTCTCCTTTGCCGATGCCGGTTTCCTTGGATGTCCGCGAATAATGCAATACGTCGTTGGGCTGATACCGCTGGGCCCAACTGCGATCTGCGCCGGTCAACTCCTGCCGTGGAACCAGTATCTGCACCGCATGCTCCCGCTTGCCAACGATGCCTCGCTCTTGTAGCTCTCGGTGAATCGCGCTGTTGATTTCAACCGGGAGCGATTATCCGGTGACACGACGAGCGTGCTTTCAGGTGAAGCTGCATACTCACGCGCTATCGCAGAGATTCGCGCTTCACGCCCAATCACTTCATGCACTCGGCCCTGCATGTCGAGACTTTCGATGGCCGCTGCGACATGACCGCGCGCCAGCATTTCAACCGCCTCTTTCAACTCTGGATCACGTTGTCGCAGAATCTCATCCAGCTTTACCGTGTGCATCCCCGCTTCTTGAAGCTGAGCGAAGGGCCGACCAGCCTCCACACCTTCATGCTGACGCACATCGCCAACCAGCAACCTGGCGCGCAATGAGGCCCGTTACTTGGTGATCGAAAGTTGAAGGAAGACTATTGGGAACGGACCATGTGCGCTGATTAAGCCATCCATCTGGCGGCGGAGTTAGGCGGTTTTCAACCGCACATCGTAAAGCATCGGAAACGATGCTTAATCTGGCTTGCTCTATGCACGGGTCAGATGCAATAGCGGCCATGCGAACCCAAAATACTTCTGGGAAAGCTCTGTTTGGATGACAAACAGAATTTCTAATGTCGTAGATGTCGAGGTTGTTTGAAATCTCCCGGAGCCTCCGTAGGGCATCGTGTTCGGAACGGTCTTTTGAAATGGAAACCGATATGTCTAACACTTCCTTCAGATAAGTCTGCTGAATGAGTTGGCTGACGGGCACCATACTCGCGTTCTCTAGACGCCTTTCGATCTCAATACGCAGCGAAGCTGGTATCAAACTGGCATCTTGAGCACTCGCAATTACAAAGTTGCCGAGCGCTTCTTCGAGAGCAAAGAGCACCATAGCGGTTTGGATTCGATGAGAGCGTGGCTGTTCAGGAGAGTTGGCGTCCATATCTGGTTGAACATAGAGAATACATACTGAGGGCGGCCCATTCCATTCTGGATGTGGGCAGGCAAAAACTAATCGCGTGTCAGCGGCAGCGAACAGCCACTAAGACAGCCACCAAAGAAAACTGGCCTTTCGTTTTCTAGAGGCCAGTTTCGCGCTAAACCTTTTATTTTGTTGGTGCCGGGAGGGGGGGTCGAACCCCCATGACCGCAAGGGTCGGCGGATTTTGAGTCCGCTGCGTCTGCCAGTTCCGCCATCCCGGCTTGAACTGCATCGATTCTAAATGAAGAATCGCCAACTTGAATATTGCTCAACGCCGAGACGAAATCTTCAGGTTCAAAATGCCAGAAGTCGGAACACGATACGGAGGCGGTTGGATGACGAAGGCCAAAATTCTTATTCCAATTTTGCCCGATCAAATCCGAAGGTGCTCACGTAGTTCGCACACATCCGCGGCTGGCATCTATTTGAAAAGCAGGCGTTGCATATGTGCGCCAAGGGGGAAATATCTTGAGCAAACAACAGTTAGCAATGGCGTTCGCGGCAGTTCTTGCCATGCCCGGTGTCATGGTAATGGGGCAGCAAAGCGGTAGTGGTGCGGGCTCTTCCGGCGCAGGGACATCGCAAGGCAATGGATCGATGCAACAGGGAAACAGCGGCTCCAAGGGCTACTCGACAACCAGTCCGATGCAGAATGGCGATGTGGACAGCAGCAATGGGCAGACTTCGCAGTCAAACGCGATGGCAAGTCAGTCCAAGTCAAAGCATCATCATCGCCATTCCAAATCCAGTAGTGGAAACATGAACGAAAATGGAAACGGAAGCATGAATGGAAGCGGAACCGGAAGCGAGAATGGAACCGGAACCGCGGGCGGCAGTGGAGCTGGATCGACAACCACGCCTCCTCCCCAATAAATCCAATTCAAGTTCCTTCCATTTAACCGTTGCGGAGGCCGCCCGTAGATGGGGGCCTCCGCAACATTCGATGATGCGGAGTGGCGGTAGCGGTTTTGAGGAGAGACTTCAATGAGTCAGCGGGAGAATTTGGCCGCGCAAAAAGCAATGAGGGACGCCCTCAACAGCGGTCATCTGGAGGAAATGAAGCGGACCTTCGCCAATGATGTAAAGGATCATGATCCGGCCGCAGGCCAGCCTCCGGGACCGGAAGGATTTGTCGAATTTTTCCGCATGTTCCGCGCCGCATTTCCCGATCTCGCAGTCGCAATCGATCATACTGTCTGCGATGAGGAGAACGTTGCCATCGCGTATACGATTTCCGGCACGCACGAAGGCACATTTAGCGGCATTCCGCCGACGGGAAAAAAGGTTCATGTACGGGGCGTGCAGATTGCGCGTTTTGAGGATGGAAAAATTGTCGAGCGCTGGGGCAGCTCCGACGAACTAGGAATTCTGAAGCAACTGGGAGCGCGCGTGTCGGCGGCAGCCGGGCTTCACAAGGCATCGTGACAGATCGCCGGATACGGTTAAATATCAGCCAGAATGCGGGACCGTTCGAAGACCCTGCGCAGCATCTCGCGGGTAAGCAGGCCGGTGTTCGTATTCTGCAGCGACGGATGATAGGTGGCTAAAATATGCTGCCCATCCGGCAAGGCGTATTCCGCTCCATGGCTGAAAACAAGTCCTTTACGGCTGGAGATTTTTCCCTGTCGCAGGAGATGAGCGGTAAAGCCGTCGAAGCCGATCTTCCCCAGGCAGACGACGACGCGCAGTTGTTGCAATAGCGAAATCTCCTCATCGAGAAAAGGAGCGCAATTGCGAATCTCCGCCAGCGACGGTTTATTGCCGGGTGGGGCGCAGCGCACAACCGAGCTAATCCAGAGGCCGCGCAAACGCATCCCATCGTGGCGCGACAGCGCAGTCGGCTGCGAAGCGAATCCCGTCTGATGCAAAACCGGATATAGAAAATTTCCTGAGCCATCGCCGGTGAATGGCCGTCCGGTGCGATTTGACCCGTGCGCTCCAGGCGCCAAGCCGAGAGCCAGCACGCGGGCGTTTGGATCGCCGAAGGAAGGCACCGGCTTTCCCCAATATTCCCATTCGGTATACGCCCGCCGCCGCGTGCGAGCGATTTCCGCGCAATATGTACGCAATCGAGAGCAGCGTTCACATGCGCTGACCCGCGAGTTGAAGCCGTCCAGCGGGATATTTTTCAAACCTGGTTCTGGGATGGGGGAATCAGGGACGGCAACTTCAAGGCCGGAGTCCGCAGGTGCAGCCGAAGATATCGAGGATTGCGTGCGCGCCACTTATAAATTGTACGATTCTCCGCAGGCAGCGCACGGACTGCGCCAACCGGAGTCAGCGTAGAATGAGCGGAACACAAGTCGCCATCGCATCGCAATCTCCAGATTGGAAGGGAATGGTATTTAGAAAATGAGAAATCTCGCGCGTCTGGCAGCGATCAATCTGTTACCAATAGCAATCATGGGTTCGACGCTTGGCTGCAAATCACATCCGGTCGTTACTCCACCTTCTCCTACCGCGGTGGCTTCCGCGCATCTGCCGATGGTCGGCGGCCAGAAGGCGATTGAGCTTCGCCGCCTGCAGAGCGGCACCGGAGCGGCGCCGGAGTTTCTGAGCGTTACATTGCTGCCCGGACGCGGCATGAATTTCTTTCAGATGACCGCCTATCTGCCAGGAAAAGGTGAGGTGCCGCTGTTGACCTCTCCACCGCTGGCGCAGGCGATGCATATTCTGGACGGCGGTCCGCAAGATTCCTACGGCAACCAGAGTTTTTCGCTGGGCGGGGCGTTTCTGTTCCCGTTCGCGAATCGAATTGTGGGGCCGATCAGGGTCGATAAAAAGACCGGCGACCGCTTTGTAACGGTAAAGTGGCACGGGCGGACAATTGAGATACCCGCCAATTGGCATGGAAAGGCGACGGGTGCTCCCTGGTGTGCGATGCATGGCCAGATGGTGGCGTCGAAGGCAGAAAGCGTGATTGTGAAATCCGCTCCGGACGGCAGTCAGGCTACCGCCGTCTACAACCTGCCGGCAAACGGACATTGGTTTTCCGACAACAAGGTGACGGTTGGAATCACCCTGAACGAGGACATCGTCACCGCGACCGTTACGGCCACCAATACGGGCGAGAAGCCGGAGCCGGTAGGCATTGGCTGGCATCCGTACTTCCAGCTTCCCAGCGC